>RRZT012353990.1_pt1 | contig 14065 bp, 8 predicted proteins | sample 2165551 | NCBI WGS metagenome assembly RRZT01 (sample SAMN10456910, study PRJNA506462) | wastewater metagenome | biome: wastewater; feature: sludge; material: wastewater sludge; isolation source: wastewater sludge with Escherichia coli K12::gfp cells carrying plasmid... | place: USA: Moscow, Idaho ... | reverse complement strand
GTCACGTCGCCGCTGCCGGAGACCACGGTCTTGCCGTTCGCCACGATGGTGACGGTGTTGCCATCGCCGCCGGAAGCGACGTTGAGCGCGGAAATGGTCGTATCCTTCGCCACCACCCACGTGGACGTACCGTCGACATTCACAGTGATGGGGGCGTCGCTCGCCGTGCCCGTGCCGGAGCCGGCCGCCGCGTTGTCCGTGAGCGTCGCCGCGTCGGTGTCGAAATCAAGCTCAGTGTTCTGCAGCACCACATCGGCGGTCGTGTTGGTGAAGTAGAACATCGACCCTGATCCGATGGCGGAGCTGAGTGTGGAATCGACCGACTGGAACGTGGCGTGCTCGCCGGTGCTGGCTTCCGCATCGCCCGAGGTGGACTGGTAGATGATGGTGCCATTGGCGATCGGGTCGGATGCGGTTTTGCCGGTGACCGTGCTTTCCAACGTCGAATCCTTGATCAGGATCGTATTGAGGCCTTCCATGCCGGCGATCTGGCTGCCGGATGAGGTTCCGGAGACGTTGTTCACCTGAATGTCGCCGGTGGAATACAGCAGCGGGGAGCCGGAGCCGGCGGTGCTCAGCGTCGCATCGGCGAGAGAGATCGATCCGCCGCCTCGATCGGTGGCGACGATGGCGCTGTGGCCGCCCTGCGTGTCCGCGGTGATCTTGTTCGCCGATATCGTGCCGCCGTAGGTCGCGTCCAGCCCGCGTGAATTGTCGGCCATGGTCTCAATCGATGTGTCGTTGACGAGCGCCGTTCCGGAATCGGTGGCGAAGACGCCGTTCGACCCGGAGCTGGAGGCGGTGATGTCGGTACCGTCGATGACGGCGGTGGAGTCTTCGCCGACGGTGAGCGACACCGAGTAGCTGCCGGAATAGTCGTATTGCATGGTGTTGGCGCCGCCACCGAAGTTGCCGCTCGGCGGCTGCATGGTTGAGGCGGGGCCAGCGGAACCGGCCGAGAGGTACCGAATCAGCACCATGCCGCCGGGGCTCGCGCACAGGCCACCCGTGAGGGCGACCATCCGCCTCGTCGCGATTACCGGCGGTCGACGCCGCCGCGAGCCGCCGGGGCTCGCATGGGGTTGCATGTCATGGGGTTTCATGGTCGTCGTCCTTTCCTTGGATTGACTCCATTGAACGACGGCTTTCCTAGCGGCCCCTGCGCCTGACGTTGAACCGTCCTGCAACCTTGCGGAACGGTTTCCGAATGTTTTCTGATGCTTTCTGGATGCTCTTAGACGGAACGCGCCCTCAAAACTCGCAGATACAGCCCCAGAATCGACATTTTGGGGCTGTATCTGCGAGTTTTGAGAGCGCGGTTTCGCCTACAATCCGTATTCCTCGCGCACGAAGCGCTCCAGCACCGGAATCGACCGCTTCACCTTGTCGGTGTCGATGCAGTAGGCCATGCGGAAGTACCCGGACACGCCGAAGCTGTCGGACGGCACCAGGATCAGGTCGTATTCCTTGGCCTTCATGCAGAAGGCGTTCGCGTCGGCTTCCAGCGCCTTCGGGAAGATGTAGAACGTTCCACCCGGGCGCACCACGTCGAAGCCGATCGAGGTCAGCGCATCGTACAGCAGGTTCATGTTCGTCTCGTACACGCTCAGGTCGCTGGTCTCGTCGATGATCTTCGCCACGGCGAGCTGCATGCTGGAGCTCGGGCAGTTGTGGCCGGTGCCGCGTGAGATCTGCCCGCACATCGGCACGATGAGTTCGGCGTCGGTCGCCCGCGGGTTGACTGCCACGTAGCCGATGCGCTCGCCCGGCAGGCTCAGCGACTTCGACCAGGAGTAGCAGGTCAGCGTGTTGTCGTAGAACTTGGCCGGGTACGGCTGCGTGCCGCCGTCGAACACGATCTCGCGGTAGGGCTCGTCGCTGATCAGGAAGATGTCGTGACCGTATTCGGCCTGCTTCGCCCGCAGGATACCCGCGAGCCGGTCGAGCGTTTCGGCCGAATACACCGCGCCGGAGGGATTGTTCGGCGTGTTGATGAGCACGACCGCCACCTCGGGGTTCAGCGCCGCCTCGAACGCCGCGAAGTTGATCTGGAAGCTCTCGATGTCGGCGGGCACGACGGTCAGCCGCGCGCCCGCGCCTTCGACATACGGATGGTATTCGGGGAAGTATGGCGCGAACGTGAGCACTTCGTCGCCGGGCTTGGTGACGGCCCGCAGCGCGTGGGCGAGCGCACCGGCGGCACCCGTCGTCGGGAAGATGTGGCCGGCCGTGTAATCCATGCCGAAACGCCGGTTGAGGCTTTCGGCGATGGTGCGGCACGCCTCCGGGTTACCCAGCGACGGGCTGTATCCGTGGAGCGCGACCGGATCGGCGGTCTCGTACATGTCGATCATCGCCTTGGTGAAGCTGGACGGGCACGGCACGCTCGGGTTGCCCAGCGAATAGTCGAACACGTTGTCGTATCCGATTTCGGTGCCCCTTGCGGTCGCGTATTCACTCAGGGTTCGAATGACCGATTTGCCGCCGAGCATGGCTTTGTATGTTTCGTTGATCATGGCACAACCTCCCCGTTGGACTCTGGTTTCGTTTTTACCACCGACCACGCACAACAGGGCATGTCGCCGGTTGTTGTTGGGTTCGCGCGGGTTGGGAACCGGGTATATTGACGGGTAACCGGTCACCCGCCCGGCCCTTAGCGGCTCCGGACGACAAGCATAGCCCCGCCGCGGCGGAAAGGAGGTGCACGACGCCCAACATCATCGATTATGCACGTTCCGAGACCCGCCCGTTCGGCGTCGACGCACCGTTCAACGCCGTCGACGCGCTGGTGCTGGCGTCGCTTGTCTATCAGGACATGCCGGCATGCGTGCGGACTCTGGCCGATGTCGAGGCACGATCCGGCACATTCCGCAGACGTCTGAGCAGCATCGACGTGCGCCATCCGGTGCGCTCGATTCGCCATTTGGCCGCCCCGGAGTTCGGCGACGCAACGCTGGCTTCGGTGTCGGAGGCGCTGACCCCCGATGATTTTCATGTGGAGAGCGGCCATAATGGCCTCGCCGACCCACGCCTGACGCAGGAGCTGTACGCCGCCATCGGAGTCAATCCGCGCTTTGCCTGCGTTCGCGTGGACGCATCCGACGAGCATTTCAGCGAGGAACAGCAGATGCAGTTCGCCGCCGTGACCATGCTGCTGCCGGGCGGCACGCTGGCGGTGGCGTTCCGCGGCACGGACGACTCGCTCGTGGGTTGGAAAGAGGATTTCAACATGGCGTTTCGCTACCCGGTGCCCGCACAGCATGCGGCATGTGAGTATGTGTGCGCCGTGGCGCGCCTGTGGCGCGGCCCGATGGTGCTGCTGGGGCATTCCAAGGGCGGCAATCTGGCCGTGTATGCGGCGATGAACGCGCCCGAGCCGGTGCAGCGGCGTGTCACGGCGGTGTATTCGCTGGACGGGCCGGGGTTCCCGTCGCAGATCGTCGGCAGCGATCCGTATCGGAGCGTCATGCCCCTCATCGTGAAGATCGTACCGGACTCCTCGATTGTCGGCATGATTCTGGAGACGCCCGAGCCGATGCGGGTTGTACGCTCCGACCAGAAGGGCGTGATGCAGCATCTGACGTTCTCCTGGCAGGTCTCGGGCAATGATTTCGAATATCTGCCGCAGGTGTCGCCGAGTTCCCAGCTGTTCAACCGGTCGTTGAACGGCTGGCTGGAATCGTTGAGCACCGAGGACCGCGAGCGCGCGGTGGACGCCCTGTTCTCCGTGCTGCGGTCGAGCCATGCCGACAGCATTTCCGATCTCATGGCGGCCGGCCTGAAGGCCGTTCCCACGATGATCAACACGTTCGTGGGTCTGTCGGAGGCGGATCGCCGTCATCTGATCGAGGCGATGGGGCTGCTCATGGCCGCGGTCCGGTCCCGTTCCTCGCGGTAGCCGTCTCGTGCCCGAACCCTGTTTCGCCAACCGAGAAAAATGGACAGTTCGCCTATTTTCCGATCATCCGCCTCACAATCCGCCCTACAATAATCCATATCACACATATAGACATAGTGCCCAATAAACGATAGCCGCACGTCACGCAGGAAGGGAACCATCATGCCGCGCCCACGCAAGGATTCCGAGATACTCTCCGCGACCGAACGCCTCGAAAACGCGTTCTGGGAGCTGCTCGCAGACCACGAATACCGCAAGATCACCGTCACCGAAGTCGTACGCGAGGCGCATGTCAACCGCAACTCGTTCTACTACCATTACGCCAGCCTGCCGGAGCTGGCCGATTCGGCGATCATGCACGCCGTGGAGCACTCGACCGTGCAGGCGCCACGCGCCGACCTCAATCCCGACATCGAATGGAGGCGCCAATGCTCCCTGGTGATGAACGACCCAGTTCAGCGGCAGCGGCTCGACCGTCTGGCACTGCTCGCCGGCAGCCATAGCTCGCCCGAGCTCATCGAGTCGCTGAAGGACTTCGGCCGTCTGATGATCATCAACGACCTCCAGCTCGACGCCGACAACCTGGATCTGAAAACCGACCTGATGCTCGACTTCACCGTCGGCGGTATCCTCGCGGTGCTGCGGCGGTGGCCGGAGCTGAGCAAGAGACTCTCGGTCGACGACCTGCTCAACGAGGATGTCGCCGTGCTCGCCATGGGAGTGTACCTGTCGATGTCGAAGGAGAACATGCTGGCCTACTGGAGCCGCATTTTCAAAGGCGACATTCCAGGAGATTTCAAAACCGCCCACTAAAGTGGCTTGCAGAGCAGTCGCCGCCGCGGGGTGCGCGACGCGGACGCGACCCTGGAGGCGACATGGATCAGATACTGCAATGGTTCGAGGCGAACGCCGGGAAAATCATCTTCCTGCTGGTGGCGATCGTCGCCGCGCTGTTGATCACCAAGGGACTGGCACGGGTGATGCGCAAGGTGCTGGATCGGACGGACATGCCGAGCGCGTCGATATTCATCAACATCATGCGCGTGCTGGTGTGGATACTGGCCGCGTCCATCGTGCTGCAGCCGGTGTTCGGCATCAGCCCGACAACACTGATGACCGCGCTCGGCGTCGGCGGCATCGCCGTGTCGCTGGGTCTGAAAGACACCGTGGCGAACGTGATCTCGGGCTTCGGTCTGATGCTCGGCAAGGTGATACAGCCGGGCGATCTGGTGTCGGTCGCGGGGACGGCCGGCGTGGTCAAGGACATCACGTGGCGGCAGACGGTGGTGCGCGAGCGCAATGGCAACGAGATGGTCATACCCAATTCCGTGCTCAACACCGCGTCGCTGGAGAAGCTCACGCCGTCCAATGAAGGATGCGTGACGATGACGTTCACCGCGAAGGCCGGCAGCGACCCGGCGCACGTGACGGAGGCGGTGAAGCGCGCGGTGGCCACGGCCACCGTCGAATTCGCGCAACCCGGCAGTGAACCACTCGTCAAGCTCACCGGTTTTTCGCCGTACGGCATCGAGGTGCAGGCGCTGGCGTTCACGCGCGACGGCGTGTTCCTGTCCACCATGCGCGACGCCATGGCCCGCGCGATAGCTGGATGCGAGTTCGTGGAGCAGCGCGCCGCGGTCGGCGAATAGGGGTCGCGGTGCGTTCGGACTTACGCGCGAATCCGGGCACCACAGCGCCTACACACGCACCATGCAGCGTCACGCTGTGCGGGTCACGTCACGCAGAGCGAACGCACAGAGTGACGCATACTCCAAAAACGTTGAAAAATAAGGCTTCTCACGAACCGTCACGCTGTGCGAGCGCTCGCCGCGTGACGCGACCCGCACAGCGTGACGCACTTATGACGCATTGAGGGGAGACCGGGTATTGAGCCCGGCCTCCCCTCATCGCGACTCGGCCATTATGCGGCCATCACCCGGCCATCATTTGTCTTCGGTGACGTCTTCGACCGTGACGTCGGTATCGGAGCCGGCATCCGGATCCTCGGGCATGGTACCGAGTTCCAGATGCTCGCCACCGGTCTGGTCGACGAGCACGGTGTCGCCGTCGTGTACCTTGCCGGCGAGCAGCATGCGCGCCAGCTGGTCGCCGACCTCGGTCTGCACCAGACGGCGCAGCGGACGAGCGCCGTACGCCGGGTCATAGCCAGTGTTGGCGAGCCATTCGCGAGCCGCGTCGGTGACGTCGAGCTTGATGCGGCGATCCGTCAGACGCGAGGCCACCTGAGCGACCTGGATGTTGACGATGCCGCCCAGCTCCTCACGGGTCAGCGGATGGAACATCACGATCTCGTCCAGACGGTTCAGGAACTCCGGCTTGAAGTTCATGTGCACCGCGTCCATCACGGCCTTCTTCTTGGCGTCCGCGTCCATGTCCTGGTTCACCAGGAACTGCGAGCCGAGGTTCGAGGTCATGATCAGGATCGTGTTCTTGAAGTCCACAGTCCGGCCTTGGCCGTCGGTCAGACGCCCGTCGTCCAGCACCTGCAGCAGCACGTCGAAGACTTCGGGGTTAGCTTTCTCGCCTTCGTCGAACAGCACCACCGAGTACGGACGACGACGCACGGCCTCGGTCAGCTGGCCGCCTTCCTCATAGCCGATGTAGCCGGGCGCGGCGCCGATCAGACGGCTCACAGACGCCTTCTCCATGTACTCCGACATATCGATGCGGACCATGGCCTTCTCGTCGTCGAACAGGAAGTCGGCGAGCGCCTTGGCGAGCTCGGTCTTGCCCACGCCGGTGGGGCCGAGGAACAGGAACGAGCCGGTCGGACGGTTCGGGTCGCTGATGCCGGCGCGCGAACGACGCACCGCGTCGCTCACCGCCGCGATCGCTTCCTTCTGGCCGATCACGCGCTTGCCGAGGTAGTCCTCCATGCTCAGCAGCTTCTCGTTCTCGCCCTGCATCAGGCGACCGACGGGGATGCCGGTCCACTCGGAGACGATGCCGGCCACCGAATCGGCGTCCACATGGTCGGGCACCATCGGCTCGGGCTTGGTCTCGCCCGTCGCGCCGTCTTCCGCATCGGCCTTCTCGGCCGCGTCCAGCTGCTTCTGAATCGCCGGAATCTCGCCGTACAGGATCTTCGACGCCTCGGCCAGGTTGCCCTCACGGGTGAACTTGTCAGCCTCGACGCGCTTGGCGTCCAGCTGGGCGCGCAGGTCGCCGACCTTGTTGTGGCCGGCCTTCTCCGCATCCCAGCGGGCCTTGAGGCCGCTCAGCTTCTCGCGAGTGTTCGCGAGCTCGTTCTGCAGCTTCTCCAAGCGCTCCTTGCTAGCCGGATCCTCGGCCTTCTTGAGCTGCATCTCCTCCATCTCGTAGCGCGTGACCTTGCGCTGCAGCTCGTCGATCTCCTCCGGGGAGGAGTCGAGCTCCATGCGCAGGTGCGCGGCCGCCTCATCGACCAGATCGATGGCCTTGTCGGGCAGCTGACGGCCGGAAATATAGCGGTTCGAGAGCGTCGCGGCGGCGACCAGCGCGTCGTCGCCGATCGTCACCTTGTGGTGCGCCTCGTAACGCTGCTTCAGGCCACGCAGAATCGCGATCGTGTCCTCCACGCTCGGCTCGCCCACGAACACCTGCTGGAAACGACGCTCAAGCGCCGGGTCCTTCTCGATGTTCTCGCGGTACTCGTCCAGCGTGGTCGCGCCGATCAGGCGAAGCTCACCGCGCGCCAGCATGGGCTTGAGCATGTTGCCGGCATCCATCGAGCCTTCGGCCGCGCCAGCGCCGACGATCGTATGAATCTCGTCGATGAACGTGATGATCTGGCCGTCGGCGTTCTTGATTTCGTTGAGCACGCTCTTGAGGCGCTCCTCGAACTCGCCACGGTACTTCGAGCCGGCAACCATCGACCCCAAATCGAGGCTGATGAGCTTCTTGTTCTGCAGCGTGGTCGGCACATCGCCGGCCACGATACGCTGGGCGAGGCCCTCCACGACGGCGGTCTTGCCGACGCCGGGCTCGCCGATCAGCACCGGGTTGTTCTTGGTGCGGCGGCTCAGGATCTGGATCACACGGCGGATCTCCTGATCACGCCCGATCACCGGGTCGAGCTTACCCTCCTTGGCGCGGGCGGTCAGATCGGTGGAGTACTTCTCCAACGCCTTGTAGCTGCCCTCAGCGTCCGGGCTGGTGACCTTGGCGCCGCCGCGCACGCCGGGGACGGCCTTGCGCAGCGCCGCGGCCGTCACGCCGTTCGCTTTGAGGATGTCCGCGCTCTGGTTCGGCGCGGATGCGGCGATGCCGATGAGCAGGTGCTCGGTGGAGACGTACTCGTCGCCCATCTGCTGCATCTCCTTCTCGGCCTGTGCCAGCGCCGCCGTCAGCTGGCGGCTCGCCTGCGGCTGCGATGTGGTGGACCCGCTCGCCGCCGGCATCTTGACCAGAGCATTGCGCACCGCGGCGCCAATCGCCTGCGGGCTGCCGCCCGCCGCCTGAATCAGCCCCTGAATCACGCCGTTTTCCTGACGCAGCAGCGCATCCATCACGTGCAGTGTCTCGACCTGCGCGTTGCCCGCGGCAGACGCGCTCTGAATCGCATCACCGATGACTTCCTGGGCCATGGTGGTGAACTTCTGTTCCATATCAACCTCCGTATGTCTCATGCGCCTTGGCGGCCGCGGCCCACGACATCCGAACCGCCCCGCACAGCGCTTTCCGTCTGTGTCTGATACGCACAACCGATTCGGCACCCATTCTATTCCCGAAAGTTGAGCGCACGCGACTCAAGTTTTGCACTGATTTTGAAGCGCCAAAACGCAATGTGGATAACTCGAATCCGTGCGACACGCTCTCAAAACTCGCAGATACGAAACCCGAAACCGCCATTTTCCGCCAAAACAGTTCTCGTATCTGCGAGTTTTGAGAGCGGTCATGTTTGAGATCAACGAAGAACCGCCCCGCCGCGACTGTCACGTTCAAAACCACGCGGCGGACGCGCGCGAAAGACATCATTCTCCGCGTATGGCCCAATACGGACGCCTCGGGCGCAACCATCGAGGTGCATGGGCTCCTATGCACCTCCCCCGAGGCGCTGTTCGCCCAAACGGCCGAAGAGCTGTCCCTCGAAGACCTCATAGAATTCGGCGACTCGCTGGTATGCCGCGACCCCGCACGCAGACGGACCACTCTGGCCGAACTCAGAAAATTCATCCACCCATGCGACTCGTTCCAGGGGCAAAAACAATGCATCAGGGCACTCACCCAGATTCGCGAGAACACCGACTCCCCGGCCGAGACCCACTTGCGCCTGCTGCTCAAACGGTATGGATTCCCCGAGCCAATCATCAGCGTCCCGGTCGAGGCGACGGGCAATGCCGCGCACGGTCCCGCAATTTCGGACGGCCTGCGACCGACCCAATCCGGCCTCGCTGTCGCTCGGCTCGTGCGCCGCGACAGCACACTGTGCTGTCGCCTAGCCGCGCACGACCACGTTGCGGAGGGAACCGATGCCGGCTACGTGGACGATGGGCTCGTCGCCGGGATCGAGGTGACCGGAGGCGTTCGGGGTGCCGGTCATGATGACGTCACCGGGCAGCAGGGTCGAGAACGAGGAAATCGCGGCGATCTGCTCGGGGATGCCGTGAATCAGGTTCGCAGTGGTGCCGCTTGCCATCGGCACGTCCTCGCCGTTGAGCGTGAAGGAGATCTTCGCGTCCTTCCAGTCCAGCTCGGTCTGAATCCACGGGCCGATAGGGCAGGACGTGTCGAAGCCCTTCGCCCGCGTCCACATCGGATCCAGCCCCTGCAGGTCACGCAGCGTCACGTCGTTGACGCACGTGAAGCCCAGCACGTAGTCCATGGCCTTCTCGACCGGCACGTTCTTGGCGATACGCCCCATAATCACCGCCACTTCGGGCTCGAAGTTCATATCGTTCGAATACGACGGGATGACGATCGGATCGTCCGGCCCGATCACCGACGTGGAAGGCTTCGAGAAGATCACCATGTCTTCCGGCGCGTGAGCAATCTCGGAGTGCCCGCTCTCGTGCATGAACTGCGCGTGCGCCTCGTAGTTCTTGGCGAGACCGTACACCTTGGAGGGAATCACCGGCGCGAGCAGCCTCAGCCCATCGGCGTCGAGCGCGTACCGCTCCCCTGTGGGCTTGACGGGCGCGGCTCCGAACGGGTATCCGTCCAGTTCGATCAGGTAGTCCTTGCCGTCGGCCGGGTCCTGCTGGACGAAGGCATAGCGCGGCTTGTCGTTGAGTGAAAAACGTGCGATTCTCATACTCACCAGTGTAAACCAGTGCGAGTGCAATCCTTACGAAGAACGCGCATACGAAAAGCGGGGCGGCCAATCATGGCCGTCCCGCCTTGTCGGATTCTCGCGAGCTGGACCCGCTTACTCCGTGTAGCTCTTGTCGAACAGCGTCTTGCCGCTTTCGGTATGCAGGTACACGCGCACCTTGGCGTTGCCGCCGGTGTCGCAGGTTTCGTTGAGCGTCTGCGCCACCGACTTGAACGTGCTGTCCATCCCGTCAAGGCTCGACGTCATCATGTCGCCCATGCTGCTGTACGTGTCAGACAGCGTGTAGTCGTACACGAGCGTGTTGCCTTCCGCGTACGCCTTGATGCTGATGCCCATGCCCTGGTACGACGAGGTCATGCTGTCGAGCTGCGACTGGATTTCGCTGGAGTTGACGAACTCTTCCAGTGACGGCTTGCCGGAGCTGGAGGATCCGTTGAAGCTGTCGTTGTTGAGATCGTTGTTGGTGTCGTCGGCCCCGTTCTGCAACGCGTCGTCAAGGTTGTTCAGATCGTTGCTGCTGGATCCGTCGGAGTTGCCGTTGCTGGAGCTGTCGCCATTGGATTTGCTGTCGCCCTGCGTCTGACTGGTGGACGTGTTGGGTTTCGCGTCGGCGCTGCTGTCCTTCTTGCCGCCGATGACACCGGTGGCGAACAGCACGACTACGACGATGATGGCGATGACGGCAACGACACCGGCGGTGATGCCGGCGATGAGCGGGCCGCGGCTCTTCTTCTTCGGCGGTTCCTGCTGGTACGGATTGCCGTAGCCTTGCGGCGCGATTGCGGGCGGCTGGTTCCCGTATTGCGGGCCACCGTACTGGTTGGCGCCGTATGGCTGTCCGTACGCGGCGGTCGGCTGCTCGCCGCCGTACGGTGCGGCCGGCTGACCGTACCCTCCCGGAGCACCGCCGGCAAGCGGCTCACCGTACGCGGCGGTAGGCGCCTCGCCACCATACGGAGTTCCGCCATCGGGCTGGCTGAAGGGGTTCGGACCGGGTTCAGGCTGCTGACCATAAGGAGCCCCACCCTGGTTGTATGCGGAGCCAGCGCCCGACTGTCCGTACGCTCCCGGTTCCTGCCCATACGGCGCCGCCTGGTATCCATACGGCTCGGCGCCGCCCTGCGGCCCGGCGAGCGACTCGCCGTACGCGGCAGTCGGCGCACCACCATAAGGGGCCCCGCCCTGCCCGTACGGGGCGGCTGGGGCTCCCGTCGGCACGCCCGCCCCCTGCCCGGGCAGAGGAACGACCGGCACCGGCGGGAAAGCCTGCGTTGGCTGCGGTTCGGGCGCGCCTTCCGCGCCCGCAGCATTGTTCGGATCACCATACGGAGTCTGCGGCGCTCCATCTGGATACGTGTTGCTCATATGTCCCCCTTTTGCAGAGAGCCCCGTTGACCGGGTCAAATCATTGTTACCGCAACCGGCCACATGCAACGCTGTATGCACCTGATCGGCTAATCCTCAGCGTACACTCACTTTCCGTGATATGCACGGTATTGACCGGAAGTTCATGTTCATCTCACGGCAAGTTCGATTCGCACGGCGAGATCCCTCGAAAACCTTGCAAGTCCGCCTTCGAGGACCTCACCGGCGACGCCGCCGACACCCCCCGTGAACCCGTCGCACCTCACCCACGCATGCGCCGCGGCCACGACGACGCGTGCCGCATCGGCTTGAACGGCAGCCGGCGAATCCGCCCGATCACGCCGAGCAGCAGCCATCCGCCGAGCAGCCCGCACACCACCACCATCGTCACGATGGTGCGCGTGTCATGCAGGTCGGACGGGTCCGGCGCCGGCATCGGGATCGGCTCGCGGTGCCCGGATATCAGCAGGCGCTGCGTGTTGACGCCGTACGGCGTGCACGTCATCAGCGTCACTCGGTCCTCGCCGGGCACGATCTTGAGTTGCGAAGTGTCGTCCGGGTTGATGACGGTGATGCGGTCGACCTCGTAGCCGAGCGTCTCCCCCATCACTTCGATGTAGAAGAAGTCGCCGGTTTTCATCTCGTCGAGCCGCGTGAACATCATCGCGTTGACGAGACCGCGGTGCCCGGTGATGACGGAGTGCGTGCTGTCCCCGCCGACCGGCAGCGAGGAGCCGTACAGGTGACCGGCACCGGAGGCCAGCGCGGTCTGTGACGTGCCGTGGTAGATCGGCAGGTTGACGGAGATTATCGGGATCTTGATGGTTCCCATCACTTCGTCGCCCGAGTCGAGCAGGGACTGGTATTCCTTGTCTTTGGAGGCGGCGGAGTCCTCGCCTTTGGCTCTCGACCCGCCTTGTGCGGCGCTGAACGGGTCGATGGCCTCGCCCAGCACGGGTTGACCGGATCTGGCGAGTTTTGCGTTGTATGCGCGGGCGGCGGCGAGGGCGTCTTCGGCTTGCGGGTATGGCCAGCCGGCGACCTGCTGTGCGCTGTTGCGTGAGGTTTGGGCGAGTTTGAGCGAGCTCTGGTATTGGAGCGCTAGGGGATATCCGGCGATGGCGACAGCGGCTATGACCAGTATCAGCGTGACGATGCGCATGATGATGAGCTGTATGCGCAGTCGTTTGCGTTGCGCGACAAGGTCGGAGATGTCGGTCGCCTGATTGAAGCTCAGCATCGAGTACGGGAGCTGCGGCTGCACGGCGGGTTTGTGACGGCTGTTTCGGTAGGATCTGCGGGAATTATTCGAGGATCGCTCATCATTGTCCGGCAGGCTGCGGGTCATCGTTGACCGTGCGGGCGCATGGGAGGATTTGACGGCTGGATCGTTGCCGGATGAGGTGGCCGGCCGTTTCGATCCGTGTCTCCTCGATGCCATGCGCATCCTCCTGTTGTTGTGCCGGCCGTCACTGCAATCGCCGTGAAACGAATTCGTGTATGTACTGTGTTGCCCCCGGCAGGGGTGCTGCCGGGGGCGAATGGTTACAGCAAGCCGAAGCCGCCACCATGCTCGTGCGGGATGCACGTCATGCGGCGGCTTGGCCTGTTATCGTGTCAGTCAGCGCAGCGCACGGCTGGCGCGGCGAGACTTGGCGTACACGGTGGCGGCAGCGCCGCCGAGCAGCGCAGCGATCACCACGAACAGCGCGATGCCCGCAGCACCGGTCTTCGGCAGTTCGAAGACGGACTTGACGTTGGTCACCTTGTAGTCGTCGGCGCTGCCCTTGGGCGCGAGACCCCAGGAGTCGGTGCCGGCGAAGGTGACTTTGCCGTTTTCATCGATGGCCACGGTGAACGAGGCCTTGAAGTCCTGGTATCCGTCGGCGACCGCGGTCTCGGTCACGGTGTAGCTGCCGGCCTTCAGGCCGTCGAACTTGACGACGCCGTTGGCACCGGACGTGACTTCGAGCGGGTACTTATCGCTGTTCGGCAGCACGCCGTTCTGGTCTTTTGCGACACTCAGCGTGAACTTCGCGCCCTTGACGGCCTCACCCTGGGCGTTGACCTTCGTGAACTTGAAGCCGAAGATCTTGGTGAGGGTTTCAGTGCCGGGGATGGGGGTGCCATCATTGTCGACGAGCTTGTTGGTCACCGCGTGGTAATCCTGGCCCTTGACTGTCTCGGCCTCGTCATTGACGGTGGCGTTGTAGGTGATGGTGATCTGCTTGCCGGCGTACTTGGCCGGGTCGGTGATCTTCACCACGAAAGTATTGGTGCCGTCGCCCTTGTTGTCAGTCAGGTTGTTTTCCACCGTGTAATCGGTGCCAGTCAGCACCTTATCGCCGGCCTTAACGGTCAGGCTGGCGAAGTTGACGGTCAGGCCCTTGCTTGGCACATCTTTGAACTGCAGGGTGAAGCCGGTCGGGACCGGATTCGGAATCGTGTAGCCCAGTTCAAACGGCACGGTTTCGCCCACGGACGCGCTCTTGCTGGTGGTGGACTTCGTCTGGGTGCCGCTCACCGTG
>RRZT010378515.1_pt1 | contig 14067 bp, 9 predicted proteins | sample 2165551 | NCBI WGS metagenome assembly RRZT01 (sample SAMN10456910, study PRJNA506462) | wastewater metagenome | biome: wastewater; feature: sludge; material: wastewater sludge; isolation source: wastewater sludge with Escherichia coli K12::gfp cells carrying plasmid... | place: USA: Moscow, Idaho ... | reverse complement strand
GCTGGCCGGCGCCGACGAACTGACCACCGTCGCGCTGAACCTGCTGGCGCCGCTGATGCCGCCGCCCAAGGGCATCCGGCTTTTGGGGGTCACGCTGTCCTCGCTTGAGGATGCGGACGGGGACGCGACCGGGGTGCAGCTGAACCTGTTGTAAGCGCCTCAGGCGGAAACGATTTTCGGGTCGCTGACGCCGCTATAGCGGCCGCGCGCATCGATGATCAGCGCCGCATGTTCGCGCAGCATGTCATAGTCGACATCGCTGTGATCGGTCAGCACCAGCACCGCGTCATAACCCGCCAGCGTCTCGGGCGTCAGCGGCACCGAGGCAAGGTCAAAGCTGTGCTCGCGCATCACCGGAAAGACCGGCACATTGCTGTCGGAATAGTCGATCCGCGCGCCCCATTTGCGCAGGCTTTCCATCAGATGCACCGAGGGGCTTTCGCGCACATCGTCCACGTCGCGCTTATAGGCGATGCCAAGCACCAGCAGGCGCGCATTCGACATGGCGATGCCGCGCGCGCTCAGCGCCTGAATGGTCTTTTGCAGGACGTAATCGGGCATGGCGGCATTCACCTCGCCCGCGAGTTCGATGAAACGGGTATGGATGCCGTATTCCCGCGCCTTCCAGGTCAGATAGAAGGGGTCGATCGGGATGCAATGGCCGCCGATCCCCGGCCCGGGGTAAAAGGCCTTGAAGCCAAAGGGCTTTGTGGCGGCGGCGTTGATCACCTCGAAAATGTCGAGCCCCATGCCCTGCGCCACGATCTTGAGTTCGTTGACAAGCCCGATATTCACCGCGCGATAGATGTTTTCCAAAAGCTTGACCATCTCGGCCGCGCGGGTCGAGCTGACCGGCACCACGGTGTCGATGAATGCCGAATAAAGCGCCACCCCCGCCGCCTGCGAGGCCGGATCGTCGCCGCCCACCACCTTGGGGATGCGGCTGGTGTCGAAATCCGGGTTGCCGGGATCCTCGCGCTCGGGCGAATAGACCAGAAAGGCGGTCTCGCCGGGGATCAGGCCCGCGCGGGTGAAATAAGGGGCCAGCACCTCGGCGGTGGTGCCGGGCCAGGTCGTGCTTTCCAGCGACAAAAGCTGCCCCGCGCGCAGATGCGGCGCAAGCGAATCCATGGTCGCGGTGACGAAATGCAGATCCGGCTCGCGGTGCTTGTCGAGCGGCGTCGGCACACAGATCAGCAGCGCGTCGCATTCGGCGGCGCGGCTGTAATCCGCGGTCGCCCGAAAGCCCCGGTCGCGCATGGCGGCGATGGCCGCGTCGGGGATGTGGCGGATCGGGCTGATGCCTTCGTCCATCTGGCGGATGCGTTCGGGCAGGATGTCGAAGCCAAGCACCGGCAAGCCCATTTCCGAGATGCGCATGGCCAGCGGGATCCCGACATAGCCAAGCCCCACGACCCCCACCTTGGCGGTGCGATCCTCGATCTTTTGCAGCAAATCGTTCAGCATGTCCTGTCCCTTTCCGGCGGGGCGGCAAGCGCTAGCATGCGGGCGCCCTGCCCGCCATGGCCCGCCGAACATTTCAACGTGATGGCGCCTCAAGATAGCGGGCGGCGTCTTCGTCCTGCAAAGGATAGACCAGCAATTCGGTCGCGCGCCCGCGCACCGTCACGCTTATCGCGGCAAGATCATCGGCGGAAAGCTCTTGCCGCGACATGATCTCATGCGAGGCGACGATGGGCGCGCCGATATCCTTTGAGACGCCCTCAAGACGGCTGGCGACGTTCACGGTGTCACCGATGGCGGTTTGCGTCATATGTCCGGCAAAGCCCATCTGGCCGATGATGGCGCTGCCGGCATGGATGCCGATGCCGACATCGATGGTCAGCCCCATGTCGCGGCGCAGTTCCTCGTTCATCAGGCCGATATTGTGGCGGATCATCGCCGCACAGCGCAGCGCCGCCCGGCAAGCCTCTGTCAGGTCGCTTTCAAGGCCAAAGACGGCCATCGCGCCATCGCCGATGAACTTGTCGACCACGCCGCCGCTGGCCGCGACCGCATTGCCCACGATGTCGAAATAACGGTTCAACAGGAACACCACATCATAGGGCAGCTGGCGTTCGGACAGCGCGGTAAAGCTGCGCAGATCGCAAAACAGCACCGCGATATCGCGTTCGCTGGGCGGGGTGTCGGCGAATTGCGTCATCCGCGCCTCGGGCGGTTCCAGAAGGCGGGCGATGGTCAGCGCGCCTTCCGGGCGCAGCTGACAGGCAAGCCGCACGTCCTGGCCCACATTGATGCGCGCAAGCGTCGCCTGCTCGACCGTGTTCGGCGGCGGCAGCGCCGCGTCCGAGGCCAGCACCCGCACCCGACAGGTCGAACAGCGCCCGTTGCCGCCACAGACCGAATAATGCGCGATGCCATTCATGCGGCTGGCCTCAAGCACCGAGGTGCCGGGCCCCACACGCACCATCGCGCCGCCCAGATAGGAAATCTCGATCTCGCCACCGCGCGACATCCACGCCCGGATCTGTCGCAGCACCAGCACCAGCGCGATCAGCAGCACCCAGCCGATGCGCAGCGCGGTGGTGATCATGTCGATCCGGGTGGCACCGGCGCGGTCGCCGACGGGACCTGCGGGCATGGGCGGATGCTGCGACATCTCGGCCTGATGCAGGTCGTGGGCCATTTCGCGCCCGGCATCGGCATAGCCGATCAACGCCAGCACCGGCAACAGCACCGCCGCCGCGATCAGCATGGTGCGCAGGTTGCGAAACCGCGCGCTCGCCGACAGCGCCCGCCCCAGCCCAAGACAGGCATGCAGCCAGACGATGATCAGCGCGACCGATTGCTGCAAGGCGCGGACGGGGTTGTCGAACCACTGCGCCTTGAGCACCATCTGATAGCTTGGCTCGACCCCGCGCAGCGGCCCGGTCAGCCGCATCGCGGTGGCATGTTCGATCAAGAGATCCGGGATCAGCAACCCCATGACCAGAACCAGAAACTCGGCCAAAGGCATTTGCAGCGTGCGCCGCGCATAAAGCGTCCACAGCGCCAGCCCGGCATGGACCAGAAGCGCGCCGTAAAGCAGGATCGTGCCCGGCAGCGTCCGCCATGGCAGCGCCAGCCAGCGCCGCGCCTGATCGGCAAAGGGCACCGACCCGATCAGCAGCGCATGATTGACAAGATGCATGACGACAAAGCACAGCACCACCCCGCCCGCCAGCTGGCGGGCCAGCACAAGACGGCCACGGTCGGCAAATCCGCTGCCGTCCCGGAAACTGGTGATCTGACTATAGGCCATCGTCGCCGCGGCCCATGGCCTGGGGCCATGGGCCGCGTTCCGTCATCAAAGACCGCCGCTCCGCCCGTCGCACCGCGCGGGCGCAAGCCCGTTCGGGTAATGCACCACGTCATTGCTGAGTTCGGCGCGCGCCGCGATCAGGTCGGCGGTGGTGTCGGCCAGCCGCGCGGCCAGAACGCGCATGATATTGGCGCAGGCGGTGCTGTCCTCGGACAGCATATGCATGAAGCATTTGCTGTCGATGGCCAGGACATCCATGGAATCCAGCGCCTGCACCGTGGCGCGCCGGCTGCCGCCGCAGAGCAGGGCGATCTCGCCGACGATATTGCCGGCGGGGATCTCGGCGATGCGGGTCGGACCATTGGCGCCGTCGGTCATCACCGAGGCATTGCCGCTGATGATGATATAGGCGTGGTCGGCATCGTCGCCCTGATGGAACAGTTCCTCGCCAGCCTCAAAATGCTGGCGATGCGACGAGAAGGCCAGCTTTTTCAGCCGGCATGGGTCAATGCTGGAAAACAGCGGCACTTGGCGCAGGATGTTCACTTCGTCGTTCAGCATCATCATGGCGAGCCTCAGGTGAAGACAAGCGAGCTTTCGGCACTCTGCTCACTTTTCAGATCGGAAAGGCTGCCGTCAAATTCAACGGTGCCGCGGTCAAAAAGCACGACCCGCTCGAAATGCCCCGCCATCCGGGTGTTGGACAGAACCCAGATCACCGCCGGTTTGTCCTGATGGCGCTGCAAGGCGCGCATGGTCGCATCCACGATAGCCTCATGCTGGCGCGGGTCAACCACCGACAGCGTCTTGTTGAAGACGTAATATTCGGAATCGCGCATCAGCGCACGGGCCAGCGACAGTTTCTGACGTTGCGCCTGATTGAGGCGGCGGCCGCCGATGCCGATATCCTCGGCAAGACCCAGTTGCAGGATATCGCGCTCGATCCCGTATTCGGCGAGATAGGCGCTGATCGTCTCGGTCTGGCGGCGGGCGATGTCGGGATTGGTGCGGCCAAGCTTGCCAAACAGGATATTGTCGATCACCCGCGCCGCGTCGTTATAGGTCGCGGCATCGTAAAGCGTGATCAGCGGCCTGAGCTCGGCGGGCATCTTTGCCGCCAGCTGGCCGCGCGCCTCGACGATCTGCGCCATCAGTTCGGGCGTCAGCCGGCCGATACGCATCACCGGCTCGCTGTAATACATGCTCAGCCGCAGCAGGACCAGCTGATCCTCGAGCGTGGCATCGTTGACGCCGCCCATATGGGTGCGTGGCACCACCTCGCGCAGCACCGGAATATCCTCGGCCCGCAGGAACGGCAGGCGGCCGAACAGCGTGTCATCGGCCTCGTGCCCTTCGCCCAGAAACTCAAGAATGGTCGATGCCATTTCATAGCCAAGATCGAAGAACTGCGTCCGCAGCCCCATCCCGTCCAGAATGGCGGTCGCGTAATCGCTGCGCAGGATCTGCCCGCCCGCCTGGTCCGAAGGCAGTTCCCCGAACAACAGGTTTTCCCAGATGCTGGCCTGGGGATTATAGCGGTTGATGTCGAAATACTCGATCGGCAGCTTGACCTTGCCCGCGGCCAGATCGCGTTGCAGGCGGTGGCGGATTTCGACGATGGCGCTCTTGAGCGCCTGATGGTCGGTGCCGGGGATGCGGGCGCGCACGCCCATCGCCATCACATCGGCGCGCAGCCCCGACGCGGTCAATGCCTCGCCCACCGCATCCTCGACCGAGCGTTCGCCATTCCCGCCCTCGGGGATGAGGTCGCGGTTCAGCCAGCTTGCCTTGCGCGAAAAAGGCGCGTTGCCCGAAGCCCGCGCCTCAGCCAGTTCCCATTTGGCCTGACGCTCGGCTTCGGCATCGGTATGGACGGGTTTGCCATAGGGGGCATGCTGCAACCCGTAAAGCAGGTTGTCGCCAAGGCTGCCGTGGAACAGGTAATCGTCGGACGAGATATAGGTGATCCGCCGTCCGACCAGCCCCTCCGTTATCTCGTTCAATGCCCGCCCGCCGACCGTGACGCGGCCGCTGCTGGGCCAGACGGCGCGGCCAAAGACGGCCGCCAGCGTTTCCGCGCCGCTGCCCGAATCGTCGATCAAGGCGACGCTTTCGCCCTGCGCGATGGACAGCGATACCCGGTCCAGCTTCTTGTCGCCGTCGTCCTGAACCACCAGCGTCGAAACCGCCAGCGGCGATCCGATCTGCCCGGTTTCAAGACAGACGTCATGCAGCGCCGGATCGATCAGGTCGGGGGTGCGGAACTGTTCGGCCACCTGTTCATATTTCACCTGCACGTCCTGACGCGCCTGATCCCAGTCGATCAGCTCTTTCAGCGGCCCGGGCAGATCCTTGTAGGCATTGATCACCGCGACCAGCTGACCCACGTCCAGACTGCCCTTGATGGTCAGGTAACCCCCGAAGGAATAAAAGACAAAGGGGGTCAGCTGGGCCAGAAAGTTGTTCAGGAATTTCACCATGAACTTCCACTGGTAAAGGTCATAGCGGATCTTGAATATCTGCCCCAGACGCGTGCTCATGTCGGCGCGTTCATAGTTCGAGGTGTCGAGCGCGTGAATGGTCGAGATGCCGTCCATCAGCTCGCCCACCCGGCCCGAAAGCTGGCGCGCGGTCAGCTGGCGCTGGCGGCCCAACTCGATCAGGCGGCGGCGCATGCGGGGGATGATCACGACCTGAATGCCGGCGATGGTGCCGGCCACCGCGCCCAGCCAGATATTCTGTACGCAGATAAAGATCATCGCCATCAGCGCCTGACCGCCCAGCATCACCGGCTGGACAAAGGCATCGCCCGTAAAGCCGCCCATCGGCTCGATCTCGTCCTTGACCATGCTGGCGGCCTCGGCGGGCTTGATGCGCCGGAACTGCTGGGGCGGGAAGCGCAGGATGCGGTCGATCAGCTGAAAGCGGACGCGGCGCAACAGGCGCTCGCCCATGCGGCCCTTATAGGTGTTGATGTAATATTTGAAGAAACCGTTGATGACGACCAGCCCCAGAAACGCAAGGCTCAGCGCCATCAGCGCCGGCAGCCGCTCAAGCGGGATACCGGGGAAAAGCACGACATTGCCCCATCCCGGCACGTCGACGCTCATGTGAAACAGGATCTGGGTGGCACCGGCGGCCTCATAGCCCTGTCCCTGAATGGGACCGTTGACGATCTGCTTGGGCAGATCGAAGGCCATGTAATAGGGGATCATCGACACCAGAACGACCAGCAGGATCCAAGTCTGTTCGCGCCGGGTATGGTCCCAGATGAAACGGCTTAGGCTTTGTTCCATGGCTCAGTCCGAAATCAGGTTAAAGGACCCGTGGCGCGGAAATGGACCAGGGCCGGCATTCATCGTTTGCGGTAACGTCTGCGGATTGCAAGCCCCCTGCTGGCGCGCGCTTTACAAGCACGGCCCGGCGCGTCAAATATGCCGCCCTCGCCACGGAAACAAGGATGCGATGCGCATTGCATTTTACGCACCGATGAAACCACCCGGCCATCCGGTGCCCTCGGGCGACCGGGCGATGGCGCGGATGCTGATCCGGGCGCTTGAGATGGCCGGGCACGACGTCACGCTGGTTTCCGAGTTGCGGGTTTTCCTGCGCGCGGCGGATGCGGGCCTGCTGGCCCCGTTCGAGGCGCAGGCCGCGGCCGAAAGGCTGCGGATCGCCACCCGCTGGCATGACGGGGGCGTCCCCGATCTGTGGCTTTGCTATCATCCCTATTACAAGTCCCCCGATCTGATCGGGCCGCCGCTGGCGCGGGAATTCGGCATTCCCTATCTGACGGTCGAAAGCTCGTGGTCGCGGCGGCGCAATCTTGGCGACTGGGCGCGGGCGCAGGATCTGGTCCTTGCCGGGCTGGAACAGGCGGCCTTGAACATCTCGGTCACCGCCCGCGACGCGCAGGGTCTGGCCGAGGGCTGTCCAGAGGCCCGGATCGCCCGCCTGCCGCCATTCATCGACGCAGACCCCTTTGCCGCGCCCCCCGCCCCGCAGCCCGGCCATTTCGTCACCGCCGCGATGATGCGGCCGGGGGACAAGCTCTCCAGCTATCTGGCGCTGGCCAAGGCGCTGGCGCTGGTGCCGGGCGACTGGCGGCTATCCATCGCGGGCGACGGCCCCGCCCGCCCAGAGGTCGAGGCGGCCTTCGCCCCCCTCGCCGGCCGCGTCAGCTTTCTCGGCCAGCTTGACCGGCCCGGGCTGGCGGCGCTGTTTGCGCAAGGCTGGCTTTATCTCTGGCCCGGCCATGCCGAGGCCTACGGCCTTGCCGCGCTTGAGGCGCAGGCCGCCGGCCTGCCCGTGATCAGCGAGGAAACCGCCGGCACGCCCGAGGTGGTGGAAAACGGCAGGACCGGCCTTTTGACACCCGCCCGCGATACCGGGGCCTTCGCCCGTGCCATCGCCACGCTGGCCTTTGATGCGCCGCGCCGGGCGGATATGGCCGCCGCAGCCCGGCGCTTTGCTCGCGGGGATCGGGGTCTGGATACCGCCAGCCGCCGGCTCGATACCCTTTTGCAAAAGGCGCTTCGCCCATGAATTCGCCCCTGAATTCGTCCCTGAATTCGCCCCTGAGCTCACCGATGAAACAGGCTTTCCGCGCGGCGCTGGATCATGCCCATGATCGCGGCGAGCGCCTGCGCTTCTGGTTGCGCGACGACGATGCCACGGAACCCTCGGCGCCGCTGGAACGGCTGCTGGACCTTTGCGCGGGCCATGGCGTGCCGCCGGTTCTGGCGGTCATCCCGGCCCGCGCCCGCGCCGATCTGGCCCCCGCCCTGCCGGCATGGGTGCGGGTGGCCCAGCACGGCTGGGCGCATCAAAACCACGCCGGCCCCGGCGAAAAGATGCAAGAACTGGGCCCCCAGCGCCCGGCGCCGCAGGTGCTGTCGGAACTGGCGCAGGGGCTGGACCGTCTGCGCGGGCTTTTCCCCGATCACCTGATCGAGCTGCTGGTGCCGCCATGGAACCGCATCGCGCCCGAGGTCATGGACGGCCTGCCCGGCATCGGTATCCGGGCGCTGTCGGCCTATGGCAAGGTCACCACCACCGCCCTGCCGCTGCTGAACCCCCAGATCGACCCGATCGACTGGCACGGATCGCGCAGCCTGCATGACGCGGACCGCCTTTGGCACAAGCTGGCGCTGGCCGCCGCGCAGGGCGAGGAACGCCCCATCGGCATCCTGACCCATCACCTTGACCACGACGCCGCGATCTGGGCCTTTCTCGAAGAGGTGATGACGCTGACCGATCACCCGGCCTGTCGCTGGGTCGCGCCCGACGACATCATCCCCGGCCTGATCACCGGATCCCCAGACTGATCACTGGCCCAATCACCGGCCCGCGCCGAGATCTACCAGCTTTTCCAGTCGATCAGCAGGCCGGAACTGTCCCGGAACTGTCCCAGCGCCTCGGCGGGCGCGCGGCGCGGCAGGCGGCCCGCGATGATGTCATGCGCCGCCACCCCCAACGGACAAAGCCGCGCCAGCAGCGTAAAGACCAGCGGCCCGGTCACCCACCATGCCGGCGCGCGCGGCAGCTGGCGGACGGCCTCGGGCATGATACGCAAAAGCGCCGCCATCACCGGATGCCCGGCCGGTGTCGAAATCAGCGCATTGGTCATGAGGACCGGCCCGCGCCCGGTCACGCGCGGCACATCCTCGGCCAGCGCCGAAAGCCCATGCGCGGGCAGGTAGTCGTCGAAATCGCCGCCGCCCGGATTGGGGTGAAAATCGGCATCCAGATAGATCCCGCCCTGTGCTTGCAGGACCAGATAGCGGGCGACATCGACCGCGCCGGGGAAATCCCCCGCCGCCAGCATGGCGCGATAGGCGGGATGATCGGGCGCGCCGATCCGGGCCAGCGCGGCCTCGTCCCAAAGAAGGTAATCGCGGCCGTGGCCGGCGCACCAGTCGCGCCACGCCGCAAGCGCGGGCGGGGGCGGCAGCTCGCCGATCCAGATCTGATGCAAGAGACGCGGCACCGGCGCGCGGCCAAGGCGCCCCGCCTCGGCCCGTTCATCCGCCGTGAACCGCGCCAGCGGCAAAAGCGTCTCTGGCCCCGGCCCCTGCGTCGCCTGCCAGCCCAGCTTGGCCACCATGTCCCCCTCGGCCCGCGCCAACCGCAGCCGCGCGGCATGCAGGCGCCGCGGCAGCCCGGCCAGCGTCGGCGGACCCAGCGGCTGGGCTGGATCGCCCGCGGCCCCGGCCGCAAGCGCGGCCACCAGCGCCAGCGCCTCGTCCGCCCGATCCGCGCGGATCAGCGCGTCGAGCCGGTCCAGTTCCGCGTCATACCACGCCTTGTCCCTGTGCTTTGCCATTCTGCCACCATCAAGATCAACGGCTTACGCCGGGCGGCCAATCCGCACCCGCGCACCCGAAACGCAAGGAAAGGCATGGACAGGCCCAATATGCTTGACTAGCATTCCGCCAGACCGAATGGCCAGCCGGGGGTGCCCCGCCAGAATGACCGCATCCCGCGACCTTTTGCGCATCGAAAATCTCAGCGTCGGGTTCCCGCTTTACGGCGGGCATATTCAGGCGGTGCAGGACGTATCCCTGCGCATCCTGCCCGGCCGCGTCACCAGCCTTGTGGGACAGTCGGGATCGGGAAAATCGGTGATCGGGCGCACCGTCATGGGGCTGCAAAGCCGCACCGCCGATGTCTGTGGCGCGATCCTGTTCGACGATCCGCAGGCGCCGCCGGGCGCGCCGGTCGATCTGGCCACCCTGCCCGTCGATGGCCGCCGGATCCGCGCCATCCGGGGCAACCGCATCGGCATGATCTTTCAGGAACCGATGAGCTCGTTCTCGCCGGTTCACACCATCGGCAACCAGATCGACGAGGCGCTGCGCATCCATTCCGTCCTGACGCCGCGCGAACGCGCCGAGCGGGTCGAACAGATGCTGTCGGATGTGGGCTTTCGCAACCCCGCCGGGGTGATGCGCATGTACCCGTTCGAGCTGTCGGGCGGCATGCGCCAGCGTGCGATGGTGGCGATGGCCCTGATCTGCGATCCGGCGCTGTTGATCGCGGACGAGCCGACGACCGCGCTCGATGTGACCATTCAGGGCAAGCTGCTGAAGCTTTTGCGGCATTTGCAGGAACAGCGCGGCATGGCGATCCTGCTGATCACGCACGACCTGGGCGTGGTCGCCAATCTCGCCGATGAGGTGGTGGTGATGTATCGCGGACGGGTGGTGGAATCGGGGCCGGTCGCGCCGATCTTTCGCAGCCCCGGCCACCCCTATCTTCAGGCGCTGATGCAGGCGGTGCCGCATTTCGACATGCCACAGAACGAACGCCTGCGCCCGCTTGTGCCGGTCAAGGTCGACAGCTCGCGCCTTGGGGCGCCGGCGGCGGCGCGCCATGACGGCCCGCTGTTGCAGGTCGAGGGGCTGACGAAATCCTTTACCCCGCGCGAGGGCGGCGGCTTTCTCACGGCCGCCAAGCCCGTCCGCGTGGTCGAGGATGTCGGCTTTTCGATCCCGCGCGGCCAGACGCTGGGCCTTGTGGGCGAATCCGGTTCGGGCAAGACCACCGTCGGCAAGATGATCGTGCGCGCCATCACCCCCGACAGCGGCCGCATCCTTCTGGACGGCGAGGACGTTCTGGCCGCGACCGGCGCAAAACGGATGGAGATGCAGCGCCGGGTCCAGATGGTGTTTCAGGACCCGGTCTCGTCCCTGTCGCCGCATATGACCGTGGGCAGCATCCTGACCGAACCGCTCGAGGTGCATGAGGTCGGCGACCGCGCCAGCCGCAAACAGGTGGCGCGCGACCTGATGCGGGCCGTGGGCCTGCCCGAACGCGACCTCGCGCGCTATCCGCACAGCTTTTCCGGCGGCCAGCGCCAGCGCATCGGCATCGCCCGCGCGCTGGCCCTTGGGCCGGAACTGATCGTCTGCGACGAGGCGACCTCGGCGCTGGATGTCTCGGTTCAGGCGCAGGTTCTGAACCTGCTCAAGGATCTGCAACGGGATCTTGGCCTGACCTATCTGTTCATTTCCCACAATCTTGCGGTGGTGAATTACATGTCCGATCAGGTCGCGGTCATGCAACAGGGCCGGATCGTCGAAATCGGCCCGCGCGATATCGTCATGCAGGGGCCTGTCCATCCCTATACGCGCGCGCTTCTGGCGGCCGTGCCCTATCCCGATCTTGACCGGCCGCTGGATTTCGCGACGCTGGCGCGCGGCTCGCGCCCACAGGACTGGGCCCCGGCCTTTCAGGGCGAGGGGCTGGTGGCGCTGGATCTGGGCGCCGGCCATCGGGTGCTGGCGCAGCCCGGCGCCGATCGGGCGGAGCTCAGCGCATGATCGGCGATCCGATCAGCCGCCGTCAGGCGCTGGCCCTTCTGGGCGCGGGGGCGGGGGTCGCGCTTTCGGGCCGGGCGCTGGCCGAAGCGGGCTTTTATCACGATGCGCCGATGCTGAAGGCGGCGGTCGCGGCCGGCAAGATGCCGCCCGTGGGCCACCGCCTGCCCCTGATCCCGCGTGTCGTCCCGCTGACCGGACCCGATCAGTCGCCGGGCCATTACGGCGGGCGGCTGCGCATTCTGATCGGGGGCGCCCGCGATGTGCGCTATGTCCCGATCATCAGCTATTCGCGGCTGGTCGGCCGCGACCGCGATTTCATCATCCGGCCCGACATTCTGGAACGCTTTCACGTCGCCAATGAGCGCATCTTCACCTTTCGGCTGCGGCGCGGGCATCGCTGGTCGGACGGCACGCCCGTCACCGCCGAGGATTTCCGCTTTGCCTGGGAGGATGTCGCCCTTCATCCCGAAATCTCGCGCGGGGGGGTGCCGGCGGAATTGCGGGTGATGGGCAGGCCGCCCCGGTTCGAGATCGTCGACGAACTGACCGTGCGCTATTCCTGGGACGACCCGAACCCGGGCTTTCTGTCACAGCTCGCCTCGGCCGCGCCGCCAAGGCTGTTGCTGCCCTCGGCCTATCTGCGCGGGTTCCACGCGGACTATCAGACGGCCGAGGCGCTGGCCCCGATGATCAAGGAACAGCGTGTCGACGACTGGGTCGCGCTGATCCAGAAGATGGGGCGCCAGAACCGGCCCGAAAACCCCGACCTGCCTACGCTTGAGGCATGGGTGCCCTGCACCGCGCCCCCGGCCGAACAGTTCATCTTTGAACGCAATCCCTATTTCCACCGCATCGACCATCTGGGCCAGCAACTGCCCTATATCGACCGGCTGGAACTGAATGTGAGTTCCGCCGACCTGATCCCGGCCAAGACCGGCGCGGGCGATTCCGACCTGCAATTCACCGGGTTGGATTTCGCGGATTACACCTATCTGAAACAGGCCGAAAAGCGGTTTCCGATCCATCTCGACCTGTGGAAGCGGATCCAGGGCTCGCGCATGGCGTTGATCCCGAACCTGAACTGCGCCGATCCGGGCTGGCGCGCGGCGATGCGGGACCTGCGCCTGCGCCGGGCGCTGTCTCTGGGCGTGGACCGCAATGAAATCAACATGGTGGTGTTCTTTGGCCTTGCCACCGAGGGCGCGAATACCGTCCTGCCGGAAAGTCCGCTTTACCGCCCCGAGCTGGCCGGGCTGTGGGCCAGCCACGATCCCGATCAGGCCAATGCCCTGCTCGATGAGGCGGGCTATGCGCGCAAGGGGCGCGGGTTGCGCCAATTGCCCGATGGCCGCCCGATGCAGATCATCGTCGAGACGACCGGCGAAAGCATGCTGCAAACCGACATGCTGGAACTGATCGACGGGCATTGGCGCAAGATCGGCATCCAGCTTATTCCGCGCGTCAGCCAGCGCGACCTGTTCCGCAGCCGGATCATGGCCGGACAGGTGATCATGTCGGCATGGGAGGGGCTGGATAACGGCGTGCCGAACGCCGACACGCCCCCCGACGCGCTGGCCCCCGTCACCGACGATCAGCTGCAATGGCCGCTCTGGAGCGCGCATTTCGTATCCGGCGGCACCGCAGGCGAGGCCCCGGACATCCCCGAGGCCCAGGAATTGCTGGCGCTTTACCGGAAATGGCAAAGCAGCGCCCGCGCCTTTGACCGGGCCGAGGTCTGGCACCAGATGCTGAGCCTTTGGGGGGAACAGGTCTTTACCATCGGCACCGTGAACCAGACCCTGCAACCGCTGGTCACGCGCGCCGACATGCGCAACAACCCGGCCAAGGCGCTTTATGGTTTTGACCCGACCGCCTATCTGGGCGTCTATATGCCCGATACCTTCTGGCTGGCCAATGAGGCCGCCGATGGCGGCGCGCGCCCCCAACACACGGAGGACGCGCCATGATCCGCTATCTGCTCTGGCGCGTCGCGGTGATGATCCCGACGCTGATCCTGATCTCGATGCTGGTCTTTGCCATTATCGAGCTGCCGCCCGGGGATTATTTCGAAAGCTATGTCCAGGAACTGCGCGCCATGGGCGAGACCGCGGACCTCCAGGAAATCGAGGATCTCAAGGCGCGCTACGGCTTTGATCAGCCGATGCCGGTGCGCTATCTGCGCTGGGTCGGGGGCATGCTGCATGGCGATTTCGGCTATTCCTTCGAATACCGGATGCCGGTCAGCGAGGTGGTGGCGTCGCGCATGTGGCTGACGGTGCTGGTCTCGATGGTGACGATCATCGTGACATGGGTCATCGCCTTTCCCATCGGCATCTATTCGGCCACGCATCAATACAGCTGGGGCGATTACGGGCTGACCTTTCTGGGTCTTCTGGGCATCGCCATCCCGAATTTCATGCTGGCGCTGATCCTGATGTATTTCGCCAATGTCTGGTTCGGGGTGTCCATCGGCCATCTGAT
>RRZT011457147.1_pt1 | contig 14072 bp, 10 predicted proteins | sample 2165551 | NCBI WGS metagenome assembly RRZT01 (sample SAMN10456910, study PRJNA506462) | wastewater metagenome | biome: wastewater; feature: sludge; material: wastewater sludge; isolation source: wastewater sludge with Escherichia coli K12::gfp cells carrying plasmid... | place: USA: Moscow, Idaho... | reverse complement strand
TTCTCCTCGACGTACGCGTACGTGAGGTCGTTGGTGAGCAGGCGAACGAACTCGCCACCGGCCTTGAGGTCGATGGAGATGGTGACGAGGCGTCCCGTCATATCCACCAGCTCGCGCGGGTCACCTACGCCGCCGTTCCGACACACTGTCACACCGTTGATAGCCACATCTACGGCGTTGGCATCGAAGGGTGCAACCTCCTGGGGCACAGTCCCTAAAGAGGAGAGCACGCGACCCCAGTTCGGGTCATTTCCAAACACGGCACACTTGAGCAGGTTGGAACGTGCCACCGAACGTGCCACGGCAAGGCCCGCATCCTGCGAGGAGGCACCAGACACCTCCACGGCGATATCGTGGGAAGCTCCCTCGGCGTCACCGATGAGCTGCTCCGCAAGATCCTGGGAGACGCGGGTGAGACTAGCCGTGAACTCACCGAGATCCGGTGAGATTCCTGAGGCGCCGGAGGCGAGGAGAATGACGGTATCGTTAGTGGACATGCAGCCATCTGAATCGATGCGATCAAACGACTGATCCATCGCCTGGCGCAGCGCGCCTTTCGCCTGCTCGGTGGTGAGCGAGGCGTCGGTTGTCAGTACCACAAGCATGGTGGCCAGCTGCGGGGCGAGCATGCCCGCGCCCTTGGCCATGCCCCCAATCGAGTATTTGCCCGTCACCACGGAGGTCTTCGGCTTGGTATCGGTGGTCATGATGGCCTCGGCCGCGTTGGCGCCGCCATCGTCGCTGAGCTCGGAGAAGCCGGCATCAATTCCGGCGCGGATGGCATCCATGTTGAGCAGTTCGCCGATGAGGCCGGTGGAGCACACCGCGACCTCACCCGGCGCGACACCGATCTTGGCACCCGCTAGATGCGCGGTGGCTACCGTATCCGCGTAACCTTCCTCGCCGGTACAGGCGTTGGCGCCACCCGAATTGAGGACGACGGCGTGCAGCGAACCGTCCGCCACCGCCTGCCGCGTCCATCCCACTGGAGCCGCGTACACGCGATTCGAGGTGGTGACAGCGGCAGCTGTGTACTCGGGGCCGTTATTGACGACGACGGCGAAGTCCCGCTTGCCGTTCTGCTTGAGTCCGCAAGCCACACCGGCCGCGGTAAATCCTTGGGGCGTTGTCACCGTCACGGCGCGACTCCATTCACATTGAGACCCAGGTCCTCAGGCAGGCCGAGGGCAAGATTGAGGGATTGAAGGGCGGCACCGGCGGTGCCCTTCACGAGATTGTCGATGGCGCAGATCGCCGTGATCCGCTCGGCATTGCGATCGAGCGTCGCGTACACCAGGGCAGTATTTGCTCCGGTGACGGACGCGGTGGCGGGAACCTGCGAGACGTTGAGAACAAACGACTCGTTCGCGTAAGCGGCCCCGTAAGCTGCGGCGACGTCGTCGACCGTCACGTCGGAGGCCACCGGGATCGAAACGGTGGCGAGAATGCCGCGTGACATCGGAACCAGGACGGGGGTGAACGAGAGTGTAGAGACGCTGCCACCTGCCGCACGCAAGTTCTGCGCGATCTCAGGGATATGGCGGTGTGTTCCGCCCACGCCGTAAGGCAGTGCCGAACCAAAGGCTTCGGACGCCATGAGATGCGGCTTCATGGCCTTGCCCGCGCCGGAATATCCGACGGCGAGGGCGGCAACGATTCCCGTCGATTCCGCAATTCCCGCGGCGATGGCCGGCTGGGCCGCGAATGTCACGGCAGAGGCGTTGCATCCCGGAGCCGCGATGCGCTTAGTCTGAGAAAGAAGTTCACGCTGGGACGGACCCTCGGCACGGATGAGTTCCGGCATCCCGTACGTCCACGCTTCGCTGGCCTCCGAGCCGTAGAACGCCTCCCAATCAGCGGCGGACTCCAACCGGTGATCTGCTCCCAGGTCCACAATGACGCAGTCGGGGTTAATAGCTTCGATCGCGGCAGTGACGTCCGCCGAAGCTCCGTGCGGAAGTCCCAGAATGGCGACGTCGGAATCGGCCAGAACCGCTGGGTCAGTGGGCTGAACTTCCCGGTCAGCCAGACGTCGCAGATGCGGGTGATAATTACCCAGGGGCCCCCTCGAGGTTCCCGCACATAGTGCTCCGACATTCAGCTCAGGATGGTCCTGAACGAGGCGGAGCACTTCCCCACCTGCATACCCCGTCGCACCAGCGACAGACACCTTGATTGCCATGTGCATAACTATACATCGTTATGCATGAAAACCCGCGTCGGGTGGACGGTGCTCTAGCGCACAGTGCGGATCTTATCGAGATCGCTCACGAAAGCTGCATAATTGTCCAGATCGGCACGTAGCGGCTGCACCACCATGTCCTGCGCGGCGGCCGAGAGCCCCTTGCCCAGATGCTTCGACACCCGACGTGCGGTCTTTCGAGCGCCTCGTCCGAGGAAGAAACGGCTGAGGAGTGCCGCAAGCCAGCCGATGAGCAGGCCCACACTAAGAAGGACCGTAGGCAATCCCACCGGCCCCACGTAAGGCGGATCTGGCAGAAGGATCTGGAAGGCGCCGGCAATCCACAGCGCCAGCAACCAGCCCGCGCCGGCCACCACCGAAAGCCCGGCAAGCCACTGGATAAGCTTCATGAATCCCCACCACGCCGGACGCCGACTGTAATCCACATTGGAGTTCATGATTAACGAGTCGGCGGTCTCGACAAGGGAATCAGAACGCTTCTCGCTCTCCGTCACCACATCCCTACGCCAGGTGCGCGGAAGATTCTCGGCGGCGCTCTGCGCATACCGACGCACCCCGGCCTTAGCTACGGCGCGCTGCCGTTCCAGCGGAATGAGTGAGCTCGCACCGACATGCTCCGTGCTCGCTCCAGACTCCCCTGCCAGATGTAGCGCGGCTAGCGGATCAGGCTTGCGACCGCCCACCCACGAGGTGAACAACCAGCCGGTAGCCCGCTTGCCCCGGTGAAGGTACGAGGCCTGAGCAGTCTGGGAAACAACCTTCGCGCCCGATGCCTCCATCAGACTGAGAGCGACGGCGTCGAAAGGCAGCAGCTCTCCTGGCGCCTCCAACCGGCCATCGTCCGCCCGAACCAGCGCGGACAGCTCTTCGGCTCGGTCACGCAAATCCGCCGCAAGGCGCTCCACAGCGGCTCGCTTTGTGGCGGAGACATCCTTGATGGTTTGCCGTAGTGCTTCAACACCTTCGCCTGTCAGCGCCGAGGTCTCTAGAACCTGGCTGCGCAGGCCATCGGATTCAAGAATCTCGGCCAAGTTTTCGATAACCCGGGGACGTTCCTCATGAGAGAGCCGATCCACCTGGTTGAGGACGATGAGCATCGAGGACGAATGCTCCCCCAGGACCCGAAGATAGTCCTCGTGTACCACGGCATCGGCGTACTTCTGCGGGTCAAGAACCCAGACGACGACGTCGGCGCGCGCAATGAGACGTTCGGATAGCTCACGATGAGCGAACTCCGTCGAGTCAATATCCGGAAGGTCGACAATGACAAGCTGGGAGTCGGCAGACCCCGGAAGGGAACGAGAGATCACTCGATCACCGACCTGCAGCCAGTCAAGAAGCTCACTCACCGGACCAGAAGCGACGGCGAGTGCGCGCGACGTCGTCGGGCGAAGAGCACTGACCGTGGCAGATTCGGTGGCGGTGACAGTGTTGACCAGCGACGACTTACCGGAGCCGGTAGCACCCGCAAAGGCAACGACGGTATGGTCCATGCCGCGCGCCCGACGCTCGTGAATCTTCTCAAGAAGATCCCGCGTCCCATTGACAGCCTCGCCAGGTAGGTGAGACCCGCCGATCCTCAGGGCGTGCTCGAGCGTCTCAATGCCCTCGGGCAGTGTCAGTGCGCTCATCGACGCCGTTCCTTTCCTCGCGCCTGACGCGCTTCCTCAAAACTCTCCTTGATGTGCGCGCTGACGGATGCGTCCAGTTCCAGCACCTCCAGGCATTCCCGGAACGGAAGGGCATCCTCCGCAAGGAACTCGTGGGTACGTTGAACAAGATCGTTCTTGGCCTGGGCGGTCATCTTGCGGACAGCATCGTCACCAAATACCGCTTCCAGCACACGCTGCGCAACCACAGCGGTGCCACCGGCCACGGCAACCTCGCCGCCGGTGAGGCCAGCGGTGGAGGCAAATACCGCAATCATGAGGGCCGCTCCCACCACGTTGACCCCCACCGAGAGAATGCGGGCGGTGGACTTCTTGTTGCGACCGGTTGAGGAGACCATCTCCACCAGCTCGCGCTGCCAGGCGCGCACGGCGGACGCCGCGGACGCCTGCCTCTCGCTCGGCGACCGCACATTCATGTGGGCCGCAGTGAGCACATTGACAGCCTCCGGGCGGCCCAACCACTCATCCTCGAGGGCGGCAAGGGCCTCTTCCGCCTGCGTGACCAGCATGGTGATGAGCGAATCCTCGATCGCGTTGTCCACACCGGAAAGATTCGCGGCGTTGTCTCCGCCGCGGAACCAACCACTGACCCGATCGCGCAGTGAGGAGACGCCATTCTCCAGCTTGCGCATCCAGTCGCCTGTACCAACAATTTCCTGCCAGCGCTGAAGTACTTCTCCACGCAGCAGCGTTCCGTCATCTACAGAGGCCGCAACGGTTTTCTCACCCGCCCGGAAAACCTCGTCGACGTCCCGGTCCATACGCTCTCGCAGAGCAAGTTGCTCACCTAAAGCGGTAAGGATATCGTCCTCGCGCTCTAGCAGCGCATCCACCGCGCCAGCAAGTGTCTGACGGGCGACGGAGGCCCGCGACGCGGAATCCTCGGTGATTCCACGTAGCCATCTCCGCAACGATTCAACATTCGCCTCCGGTATGAGTCCATCAGAATCTACCGCTTCCGAGACGACGAACAGAGGCGCCGATCCGAGGCCCCGTTCGTTCAATCGACGTGCGAAGTCGGGGCGAATCTGAGTTCCCACACCGGAGGGTACGCGGTTGAGAACGACGGCGAGGACGATGTCACGGTTCGCTGCCTCCTGCAGTAGCGCCCACGGGATAGCGTCCGAGTAGCGCGCCGCCGTCGTGACAAAAATCCACAGGTCAGCCGCCGCGAGAAGTTGCCCGGCAAGCCGACGGTTCTCCTCAACAACGGAATCGATATCCGGAGAATCCAGCAGGGCGAGCCCGCGGGGTACACCCTCGTGCTCGGCTAGCCGCAGCTCTCCTTGTACCCCGGCCTTGTTCTCCACCGCGCCGATACCCCGCACTCGGGCAAGACCGGGCAGCACGCGTTGCGAGGCAAACCACGATCCCTCACCGGGAGCGTGGACGAGCAGTGGACTCCTCGTCGTCGGCCTAATCGCCGTGGACGAAGCAACATGTTCGCGCACCAAGGAGTTGACCAGCAGCGACTTCCCCGCACCGGTTGGGCCACCCACCACCGCGAGCAACGGAGCGTCCAGGGAGTCGTAACGAGGGAGGATGTAATCCTCAAGCTGGCGGATCAGATCAGCACAGATATCCCGGCCAAACTCCGCGTACGACCCCGGCAGGGGAAACTGCGCCTGCTCGAGAGCCGCACACAGTCCGCGTAATGACGCGGCCATGTCCGGCCCTTTGACGATGGGAATACTCATAGACTCGAATTCAACTCCGGGAAGAGATCCGCGACCGGGGGCTCCCAGGTGGTGGGGTCAGCGGTCACCTGTTCACCCGAACGAATATCCTTCACCTGCTCGCCCTCGTCCGTCTTGAACCAGACGAACGGGATACCACGACGATCCGCAAATCGAATCTGCTTGCCAAACTTCTGCGACCCCGGAGAGACATCTGTGGGGATCCCGCGGCGACGCAGCTGCATGGCCGTCAGTTCGGCATGGCGGCGCTCCCCCTCGTTGTTCACCGCCACCAGAACGCAGGTGGGAACCTTGCGAGTGGGGGTGACGAGACCACGTGAGAGGACGCGCGAAATAATACGCGAGACACCGATTGAGAGGCCGACACCCGGGTAGGTACGCTTACCGTCGCTTACGAGCGAGTCATAGCGGCCGCCTGAGCACACCGAGCCGAGATCCTCGTGTCCGATCATGGTGGATTCGAAGACGGACCCCGTGTAGTAGTCCAGGCCGCGAGCAATCTTAAGATCTGCGACGACGGAGCCCGGCAACAGTTCATTCGCTCCTTCAATGAGGCCGACGAGCTCTTCTAGGCCCTCCTCCAGCATGGTGGAGGTATGGCCTAGCGCGAGGATTTCCTCGGCGACGCGAGCGTCAGTCCCCGAAATCTCAGCGAGAGCAAGCGCGAGGCGGGCCTGCTCCGCGGAGGCGCCCACACCCTCGGCCAGCATCTCTGTCACGGCCTTGCCGCCGACCTTGTCCAGCTTATCGACAATGCGCAGCGTCTCGGCAACATCCTCGATGCCGATCGCCTCGTAGAATCCCTGCGCCACCTTGCGGTTCGAGGCGCGGACAACCACCTGCGGGATCGGCAGCTTGTTCAGGGCGTCCACCATCACCAGTGGAAGCTCGATCTCGTGGTGGAAGGCGAGGGTATCGGCGCCCACGACATCCACGTCCGCCTGAATAAACTCGCGGAAGCGACCATCCTGGGGACGCTCACCACGCCACACCTTCTGGATCTGGTAGCGCTTAAAGGGGAAATCAAGCTTGCCCGCGTGCTCTAGCACGTAGCGGGCCAGCGGGACCGTGAGATCGAAGTGGAGGCCGAGTTCGGCGTCCTGTGCGTCCCCACCCTGGAGGCGATTGAGAAGGTAGACCTCCTTGGAGGTCTCACCCTTACGCAGCAGTTGATCCAGCGGCTCCGCCGCGCGCGTCTCAATTCCAGAGAATCCGTGCACCTCGAACGTATGGCGCAACGTGTCAAGGATGCGCTGTTCAACAATTCGGCCGTCCGGCAGCCACTCAGGAAATCCAGAAAGGGGGGCAATCTTCATGACGAATATTCTCTCACGACGAACGCAGATTCCTCATCTCGGGGCACAGTGTGAGCAAGTTACTGGCTGTTCACAGCCTCCCGGAGATACGGTGAATGACGCAACTCACGCCCCATCGTTGATGGACCTCCGTGCCCCGGAAAGAAGACGCGAGCCGGGGCAATGGTTTGAGCGAGATTTCTCAACGAGATCTGAGCGGCTGCTGGATCTGAGCCGGGCAGATCCGTGCGGCCGACGCCGTCGCGAAACAACACGTCACCTGTGAGCATGAGTTCAGTGCCGAAAGATCCCTCCGGAAGTCGCACCGCCTCGGGGTCTTGCGTAATCTGGCCCTCCAGCAGGAAGACGCTCGATCCCTCGGAGTGTCCGGGAGCCGGAATAGCGCGGATACGGATTCCCGGAACGATTTCGGCACCTCCCTCCTTGTAGAACTCTTGCGGCAATGCCTCACTTCGCGCGGGGGCCATCCACTCATGTCCTGAATACGAGACGAAAAACTGGGTGAACACCGCCGTGTAAATCGCAGGATTTTCGAGACGATACAGGTCGGGTTCGGGAAGGTAAACGACGACGTCGTCGCCCGCCACAACTCCCGCATCCCACACGTGATCTGCATGTCCGTGCGTGCACAGCACCGCTGCTAATTCGAGTTCACGGTCCTCTAACGTGCGCTTTACCCACGCCGCGCTTCCCGCTCCGGGATCAACAACCAGCGCTTTCCTCGCCGTTTCGTCAGAAAGAATGTAACAATTGGCCTCAATGAGTGTTTCGGAGTAGCGCAGAAAGATCATGGTCCCACGCTATCGGGCAAGTTCTCCACGCGCTAGACGCCGTGCCTCACCGTCTGCGAAACGTCGTAGACTGTTGCCAAGTTTGTTACGCACGGTGCCGCCCGGCGCCGTCTCCACCAAGGAGCACCAGATGAGTGAGTCCACTCCCACCCCCAAGCCGACGCCTCGGCCGATCCCGCGTCCCCGTCCGGCAGCGCCGGCCGCCGCGGCGGCAACACCCGCTCCGGCTCCCCTCGACCAAGCAGCAGCAGCTCAGGCGGCAGCCTGGGGTCGGGTGGATAGTGAAGGCAACGTGTGGTTGCGTTCCGATTCCGGCGAACGGATTGTTGGCCAGTACGCGGTCGGCGGTTCCACCGAAGACGCTCTGAGCCTGTACGTACGCCGTTACCTTGACCTCGCCGCGCAGATCACTCTGCTGGAGTCGCGTATGGACAACATCAGCCCGGAGGAAGCGACATCCTCCCTCAAGGCCCTTGATGAGCAGCTCGTCGAACCGGCTGTTGTTGGTGATGTTGAGGCACTGCGCACCCGCATTTCTAGCCTTAAGGAGCGGGCTACCGCTCGTGCAGCCGAGGCTGCTGCCAAGCGCGAGGAAGCCAAGGCCCATGCTATCGCCGAGCGTACGGCGCTCATTGAGCGCGCTGAGGAGATCGCAAACACGGATCCCTCGAAGATCCACTGGCGCAACTCCCGCGATGAGCTAGGGCAAATCTTCGAACAGTGGAAGAGCGCCCAAAAGGGTGGTCCCCGTATTGACCGTCCCACCGAGGAAGGTCTGTGGCAGCGTTACTCGAAGGCCCGCAGCCAGTTTGATCGTCTGCGTCGCCAGCATTTCTCTGCGTTGGAGAGTGAGCGCTCCGAGGTCGTGACCCGAAAGAACGCTCTCATCGCCCAGGCCGAGGCACTGTCCGATTCCACAGATTGGAACACCACGGCAGCGCAGTTCCGCGCGCTGATGGACGATTGGCGTCAGGCTGGCCACGCGGCTCGGAAGGAAGACGACAAGCTGTGGGAGCGTTTCCGCTCCGCGCAACAGAAGTTCTTCGATGCTCGTTCGGCCCACTATGCCGCACGCGACGAAGTCTTCAATGAGAATCTTCAGGCCAAGCTTGCTCTCATTGACGAGGCGGAGGCTATTCTTCCCGTCAAGGATCTTGAAGCCGCGCGCGCTGCCCTGCACGATATCCAAGACCGGTGGGAAACCATCGGTATGGTGCCGCGTGCGGATATCAGCCGTACCGAAGGCCGTCTACGCCAAATCGAAGATGCTGTTCGAAATGCAGAGGCCGAGAAGTGGCGTCGGAGCGATCCGCAAAAGAAGCAGCGTGCCGATGGCATGGCGGCTCAGCTTGAGCACTTGATCGCCGAGCTTGACGATCAGATCGCCGCTGCTGAGGCTGATGGCGATGCCAAGAAGGTTGCCTCGCTGAGCGAAGATCGTGCGGCACGTCAGGCATGGCTCGACCAGGTCACGAAGGACCTGTAACGAGCCCTAGATAACCGGGAGGGTGACTTTTCCACAGCCCACGCTGCGGAAAAGTCACCCTCCCGCTTTGTGCGGTATGAATGAGGCATGACAACCTGGCGTGACGTTCCTCCCCTGTCGAATACTCAGAGGGCACTCATTCGAGACGGATTGCTGATCGAATATGCTCCGGGGCTCGTTGCGCCCATGGATGTAGCCGCAAGCCCCGCTCTTCGTGGCGCATTACTCGCTCCGCTACTCCCCTCACCTTTTACGGCGGTAACATTTTCCGCCGTGTGGGTTTATACCGGTTGGTGGCCGTCCGATCGAATGCCACACGTGTATGCTGCCCATCCGTCGAAGGCTAAGTATCCGGCGAGCTTTCGGCGCGTTATCCCACCGGAATTTACGGCGGTCATCGGCGGGGTACAGGTGACAACTCCGGCCCGCACCGCGGCAGACCTCCTACTCCTCGAAAGCCCAGACGTGGCCATTGAGGGTATTCTCGCCATGATCGGAGGACACGTTCACCTCGACGAAATTGCCGAGCAGCTGCGTCACGAACAAGGCCGTCGTCATCTTCCGCGGGCGCGCCAGATGATCCCTCAACTTACCGAGTACCTCAGCTGGCGCACACAACAATTAATTACCGCCGCGGGAGCGTACTAACTACCGCCGTACGCGCCGGTTTTCTGCCTTCTTCGACCCTGTAACGCGGTAGGCGTCGTAAACGCCCTCGATCTTACGCATCTCCCGCAGTACAGTCTGGAGGTGGCGGGGATCGGCCATTTCAAACACAAAGTGGGACTTCGCCACACGTTCCTTGGACGTCGACATCGTAGCCTGAAGCAGATTCACGCCATTCTCGTTGAGAACACGGGAAATGTCATGCAGCAGCCCCTGGCGATCAAGTGCTTCAACCTGAACCTGGACAAGGAATACCGCGTCCGCACTATCGGACCACGCCACGTCGATAAAACGCTCGGGCTCGCGTCGTAGCGACGTAACGTTCGAGCAATCGGCACGGTGGACGGAAAGTCCGTTACCGCGGGTCACGAAGGCAACGATCTTATCCGGTGGTACTGGCGTGCAGCACTTGGCAAGCTTGACCAGCACATCGGTGGATTCAAGGGACTGCACTACAACGGCGCTGTCACCACCATCGGAGCGGCGATGTTGGATGCGCGTTGGCGTGACGGCCTCGGCGAGTGTCTCTTCCACGCCCGCTTCGCCGCCCTGCGACATGATCAGCCGCCGGACCACCGTCTCGGCGGAGATAGCTCCTTCGCCGATAGCCGCATATAGCTCGGTGACGCCCTCACGCGAGAGGTCCTGAGCCACGGCCCGCAGGGTGTCGTGGCTCATGAGCCGCTGTAGCGGCTGGTTACGACGACGGATAGCCTTGGCGAGTTTCTCCTTGCCGATGTCCACTGCTTCGTCACGACGCGAATGCTTGAACCACGCCTTGATCTTCGACTTGGCACGCTGGGACGCGACAAAATCCAACCATCCCTGCGAGGGCCCATTGTCCGCGCCCTTGGCCGTGATGATCTCGACGGTATCTCCAGATTCCAGTCGGTGATCGAGCGTCACGAGACGATCATTCACACGGGCACCCACCGTGCGGTGACCTACCTCGGTATGCACGCCGTAGGCAAAATCGACCGGCGTGGAGCCCGCCGGCAATTCCATCACCTCACCCTTGGGCGTAAAGACGTAGACCTGGTTGCCCGAGATCTCGTAGCGCAGCGAATCAAGGAACTCGGTGGGATCGGCAGTTTCGCGCTGCCAGTCCACCAGCTGGCGTAGCCAGTTGAGCTGGGTGTCCTTCTCAGAGGTCTCAGGGTTGGCGTCCCCTGCCTTGACGTTCTCCTTATAGCGCCAATGGGCGGCAACTCCGTACTCTGCACGCCGGTGCATATCATAAGTACGGATCTGGACCTCAAGTGAGCGCCCTCCCGGTCCGATCACGGTCGTGTGAATCGACTGGTAGAGGTTGAACTTCGGGGCAGAAATATAATCTTTGATGCGCCCCTGAATAGGCGTAAAGAGTGTATTGGTAACACCGAGAGTTGCGTAACAATCCGGGATAGTCTCGACCAGCACACGAATGCCGACGAGGTCGTAAATATCCTCGAAGTCCTTCCCCCGCAGAATCATCTTCTGGTAAATCGAATAGAAGTGCTTGGGACGCCCGGTAATCGTGCACTTAATATGCGCAGTCTTCAGCTCCTTCTCCAGCATCTCCTTGATCTCGAGGATGTAGGCCTCGCGCGCGGGCGTCCGTTCCGTAACAAGACGCTCGATCTCGGTATATACCGCGGGATACATCGCCTTAAACGAAAGGTCTTCCAGCTCCCATTTGATGGAGTTCATGCCCAGACGATGAGCCAACGGCGCATAGATTTCGAGAGTTTCGTACGCCTTCTTCTTGGCACTCTCGGGGTTGACGTACTTCCAGGTGCGAGCATTGTGGAGACGGTCAGCCAGCTTAATAAGCAGGACCCGGATGTCCTTCGACATCGCGATGACCATCTTGCGTACGGTTTCCGCCTGTGCCGCCTCGCCGTATTCCACCTTGTCGAGCTTGGTCACGCCGTCAACGAGCAGCTCAACCGTGGGTCCAAACTCCTTGCGGACCTCAGCTAAGGTGTAGCCAGTATCCTCCACGGTGTCGTGAAGCAGCGCACCCACGATGGTGTCTTCGTCCATACCGAGCTCGGCAAGGATCGTCGCAACAGCCACCGGATGGGTAATGTAGGGTTCCCCAGATTTACGGATCTGGCCAGCATGGCACTCGTTGGCAATATCGAAGGCGTGGATGATGCGCGCCTTGTCAACGTTCTTGGTGCCCAGCGCACGCATGAGGGGCTCCAACACCGCCGGAATCTGCGGCGCACCCCGGCCCGTCAGCCAAGCCATTCGAGACCTCACCCGAGGTGTTTGATTCTCGCTCATCTCTCCCCCTCACCTATTGTGGTCATTTTAGCCGTCTGACGACGCCTTCTATGCCATAACGTCCACTATGCAAAGAGACCACACTGTTCAGTGTGGTCTCTTTGTCAGTAATGACCGCGTTGTGTACAACGACGACGGTGCGCGAGACATTCCCGCTTGAGTCGCGTTAAGTCCACTCGCATCACAGTGGCAGGCATATTAGAAGGTCAAAATCGCCTCAACCTCGCGCCCCTCGAGCTTGGCGCGACCACCGAGATCCGCCAACTCAATGAGGACGCACAGACCCACGGCCTCTCCACCCGACTGCTCAATAAGATCGAACGCGGCGTTGGCAGTTCCACCGGTGGCAAGGACGTCGTCGAGAATAAGAACGCGCTGGCCATCCTCCACGGTGAAGGGCTGCAACTCCATGCGGGCCGAGCCATACTCCAGGTCGTAATCCACCCCTACAACGGGACCGGGAAGGCGACCCGCTTTTCGGACGGTCACCATGCCCACTCCGAGCGCGTACGCGAGCGGTGCGGCCAGGATGAAGCCACGGGACTCGAGGCCCGCGACGGCGTCGACCTTGCCACGGTAACGGTCAGCCAGGATGTTGATGAGGGTCCGGAATCCCTCGGGATCCGCAATGAGCGGTGTGATGTCACGGAAGATGACTCCCGGGGCTGGGAAATCGTTGACTTCGCGGAGGTTGGACTCCACGAGTGCAACCGTCTCCTGTGGGAAGGCGTATCCCTCGCTCACTTCTTTCTCCTCTTCTTGCGCTTAGGCTGGGCGGTATTGCCCTTTCGCTGGCCTGCTTCGCGGATAATACCGCGGGCAGGCACTGCCTTGTCGAGAACGTCGGCATCGTCAATATCCGCGCCACGCTCAGCACGCGCGGCCAGAACACGGGCCGTGTGCTCCTTAATCTGTGGGTTCATCTCAGCCAACTGCACCGCCATGGGGGACGCAATAAAGATCGATGAAACCGTCGACAGGATGAGACCCACGAACATAACGAGGGCAAGATCCCGTAGCGTACCCGCACCCAGCAGCCACACTCCAATGAAGAGAATGGATGCCACCGGGAGGATACTTGTGACCGACGTGTTGATCGACCGAATAAGGGTCTGATTAACAGCCAAATTCGTCGATTCTGCGAAAGTATAGGAATTCTGCGAGGTCAATGACTGGGTATTTTCGCGCACCTTGTCAAACACAACGACGGTGTCATAGAGCGAATAACCCAAAATGGTCAGCAGGCCGATCACAGTGGACGGGGTCACCTCGAAGCCAAAGATGCAGTAAATCCCCACGGTGACGATAAGGTCGTGGAACAAAGCCACAATCGCACCCGCGGCATTACGCCAGCTACGGAAATAGAGGGAAAGCCCGACTCCCACGAGCACCAGGAATACCACAAAGCCATTGAGCGCTTTGCCGAGGATATCCTGACCCCAGGAAGGGCCAATAAACGTCGACGTAACATCAGAAACGTCCACACCGTAGGCCGTTGCCAGCTCAGAGCGGATAGCTTCGACTTCCGTGTTCGAGAAGTCATCATTATTGACCGTCTGAATACGGATACTCGAATCGCCCACCTGGGCCACTCGCGCGGCATCGCTTCCACCGTGCTCGCTCATAACGTTCGTTGCTGGGGCCTGGTCGACATTCGCCGTATTCGAGATAGTGAACTGCGATCCGCCGGTGAACTCGATACCAAGATTGAGACGGACCGTGAATAGAAGCACGATCGATACCAACACCGCCAGTGCCGCGACGGAGAACCAGATCTTCCGCTTACCGATGAAGTTATACGACTTCTTTCCGGTGTAGAGATCGTTAGCGTAGCTATACATCGACATCAGGCGTTCTCCCCTTCTGTGGCGGACCGCTGCTGCGCCTCACGTGCCTTGCGACGTGCAAGAGCACGCCGTTCGGCGAGGCTGAGCCTCTGCTCCTCTTCGGAGAGTTCGACGGCGTCACTCGC
>RRZT011971673.1_pt1 | contig 14073 bp, 11 predicted proteins | sample 2165551 | NCBI WGS metagenome assembly RRZT01 (sample SAMN10456910, study PRJNA506462) | wastewater metagenome | biome: wastewater; feature: sludge; material: wastewater sludge; isolation source: wastewater sludge with Escherichia coli K12::gfp cells carrying plasmid... | place: USA: Moscow, Idaho... | reverse complement strand
GCCCAAATATCCTCCGGGGGTCCGGGGGTGGAAAACCCCCGGCGCCAAGGTTGATCCCATGCTGAACATCGACCGTCTCGACGTCTGGTTCGGTGACCCGCCCGAACGCGTGGACGCGGTGAAATCGGCAGGCTTCACCGTTGCGCAGGGCGAAAGCTTCGGCCTTGTCGGCGAATCCGGCTCGGGCAAATCGACCATCCTGCGCGCCATCACCGGGCTCATCGACACCTGGTCGGGCCGGATCGAGGTCGCGGGCGAAGCCGTCACCGGCCGCCACCGCTCGCGCGCGTTCCACAAGACGGTGCAGATGGTGTTCCAGGACCCCTATGCCAGCCTGCACCCGCGCCATTCCGTGGATCGCGTGCTGTCGGAAACGCTGCACCTGCAAGGCATGGACCGCATCGACCAGCGTATTCAGACGCTTCTGGACAGCGTGGGCCTGGGGCGCGGCTTTCGCTTTCGCTATCCGCACCAGCTTTCGGGCGGCCAGCGCCAGCGCGTAGCGATCGCGCGGGCTTTGGCGGCCGAGCCGCGGCTTTTGCTGCTGGACGAGCCGACAAGCGCACTGGATGTTTCGGTGCAGGCCGAGATCCTGAACCTGCTCACCGATCTGCGGCGCGAACGCGGCCTCACCTATGTCATGGTAAGCCATGACCTCGCGGTGGTGGCGCATATGTGCGACCGTCTCGCCGTCATGCGCGGCGGCGAAATCGTCGAGGTGATGGAGGCCGCACGCCTGCGCGCCGGGGATCCGGCCTCGGATTATGCGCGCGCGCTTCTGGCCGCCAGCGCCGGCTTCGCGCGCGACGGCGTCTTGGGCTAGCTCAGCCCGGCAGATCCAGACTGGCCCGCAAACCGCCCAGCCGGGACGAGCGCTCCAGCCCCAGCCGGCCGCCATGCAGGGCCGCAAGATCTGCCACGATCGCCAGCCCCAGCCCGGTGCCGGGCGGGCCGTTCTCGTCCAGCCGGGTGCCGCGCGACAGGGCCTGCGCATAATCCTCCTCGGACATGCCGGGCCCGTCATCCTCGATGCGGATCGAGAGCCGCTCCGCCCCCGCCATGGCCGCCGAGACGCTGATCCTGCCCGAAGCCCATTTCACCGCGTTCTCGAGCAGGTTACCGACCATCTCCTCGAGGTCCTGACGCTCGCCCGCGAAGGCAAGGCCGGGCGGGATATCCATCTGCACGTTCAGTCCCGAATCGGTGATCGGGCGGCGCAGGACCAGCAGGATATCCTCGACCACCGGCGCGACCGGCGTGTGGCTGCCCAGAAGCCGCGCCGCGCCCGAGCTGCGCGCGCGCCGCAGGTGCCAGCCGATCTGGCGGTCCATGCGCGCGACCAGCGCGTGGCCGGGATGGCCCGCTGGCAGGCTGTTATCCAGCGCTGCCAGCGGCGTTTTCAGCGAATGCGCCAGATTGCCGACATGCTCGCGGGTCCGCGCCAGCACCTTGCGGTTCTGCGCGATCAGGGCGTTGATTTCATGCGCGACGGGGCGCAGCTCTGCGACACGGGGCAGGGGCAGCGCCTCGGACTTGCCGGCGCCGATCTCGCGGATGTCGCGGCCCAGCCGGTCCAGACTGCGCAACCCCGCCGCAACCTGCGCGAAACTGGCCAGCGCCAGCGCCAGCCCCAGCACCGTCAACGAGATTGCCAGGGGACGGCGCAGCCGCGCCATGCTGTCGTCGATCTCGGCCTGCGGCGCGCTGACCGTCACCGCCAGCCCCTTGCCGCTGTCGGGCAGGGTGAAACGGAAATGGGTGACGCGCAGCGCCGCGCCATCCGGGCCGACACCCGGCCCGCCCGAAAAATCCGCATCCGGCGGGTTCAGCACATTGTCAAACAGTGAGGGCGACTTGGCGACCACCCGCCCATCCTGCGCCAATTGCCAGAACCAGCCCGAAAACGGGATCTGAAAGCGCGGATCGCTGGGGGCAGGGCCGGCGACCAGCCGGCCGGCCTCGTCGATACTGGCCCCGGCGATCAGCGTATCGGCCACGGCCTCGGTTTCCGCATCAAAACGCCCCGAGATGAAATCCTCAAGGATGGCCGCGATGGCCAGATAGCCCGCGACCAGCGCCACGCCCGTCAGTGCCATCGCCAGCCCGATCAGCCGCGCCCGGATCGAATCGCGGGGCAGGATCAAGACGCGCTCCGCAGGACGTAACCTTCGCCGCGGCGGGTTTCGATCATGCCCTCGCCGATCTTCTTGCGCAGCCGCCCGATGACCACCTCGATCGACTTGAAATCGCGGTCGGCGGCGGCGTCGTAAAGATGCTCAGAGAGTTCCGTGCGGCTGACGATGCGGTTCTGGTGATGGATCAGATAGGCGAGGATCCGGGTCTCGAAGCCGGTCAGCTTCAGCGCCAGACCGTTGCGGGTGATGACGCCAAGCTGGCTGTCCAGCTGCAACGGCCCGGCCTTGATGACGGCCTGCGCGTGACCGGCGGCGCGGCGCACCAGCGTCTGGGCGCGGATCACCACCTCCTCCAGCCGGAAGGGTTTGACCGCATAGTCGTCGGCCCCGGCGCGGAACCCCGCCACCTTGTCGGTCCAGTCACCGCGCGCGGTCAGGATCAGCACCGGCATGGTCACGCCGCCCTCGCGCCAGCGGGTCAGCACCTCGATGCCGGGCAGGCCGGGCAGGCCCAGATCCAGCACGGCCAGATCATAGCTTTCGGTCGCGCCCAGAAACTCGCCCTGAATGCCGTCATGGGCGACATCGCAGGCAAAGCCGCCGTCGCGCATGGCGCCGGCCAACTGTCCCGCCAGCGCGGGGTCATCCTCGACGATCAGGCATTTCATCGGTCATGTCCTTTCCGGCGTGCCTTGGTCAGCCCGGCACCGGCAACCTCAAGGAAATCGCCGCTGCGCGCATCAATGCGGATGCGCAGCACGTCGCGCGCGGGCGTCAGCATCCGCAGCTCATGGACCAGCGCCACGCCGCGATCACGCTCATGCGGGGTGGGGCCGGTCAGGCGGGCGGCGATGACGCGGCCCTCAAAGCGGGCGCTGGCGATCTCGATCGCGCGCCGCAGCGGGATCAGGCGATATTCGTTGTCGTCGAGCCTGTCGAACTCGGGCGCCCAGTCATGCCGGGGATCGTCCGGGAACTCCGCCCGGCCATCAAGCGGCCCTGCCGCTGCTGGCTGGGCTGCCGGCAGGGCCAGTGCTGCGCAAAGCGCGATCAGGGGTGTGCAGAGGCGGGTCATCGTGCCTATCTAATGCGGCAAATCCAAACGAATGCAAAACGGACTGTTGGCCTTTGGTTGGTAGAGGCCGGGGTATTTCCCGATTCGGAAGGGGCACCGAACCAGTCCCCGAGTTTGGAAGGAACCAGAAATGAGCAGAAAACTGACCACCTCGATCGCGCTTTCCGCCTTGCTGGCGGTGCTGGCAGCGCCGGTTCTGGCACAGGATGCCGCGCCGGCCGCGCCGCAGGCAACCGCCGAGGCGCCCGCCCAGACGGTGACGCTGCCGCAGATCCTCAAGGATGCGGGGCTGACCGATGTCACCAGCGACCAGATGCGCCGCGGCGGCACCCGCATCCGCGGCACGTTGCCCGATGGCGCAAAGATTGGCGCCATGCTGGCCGAGGACGGCACGCTGCGCGGATTGCGCGCGCAGGACGAATCGACCGCTCTGCCATCGGCGCTGGTCGACCAGCTGGTGCCCCAGGCGGTGCGCGACAATGCCGTCTATGGCCAGATCGACAAGCTGGGCGCGGTCTTTACCGGAGAGCGCGGCGTCATGCTGGCCGGCAAGGACGCGCAGGGCAATGATCTGCGCGCGGCCTTCGCGCAGGACGGCACGCTGATCCGCTTTGGCCGGGGTGACGACATGCATTTCGGCAAGGGAGGCGACAAGGATCACGACGGCAAGCGTGGCCATCACGGGCGTCGCGGTGGTCATGACGACGATCACGGCTGGCGCGGCAAGCATGATGGCGACCGCGACGGGCGCCGGGGCCCGCCTCCGGGCGACATGCCGCCGCCGCCCGCGCCTGACCGGCAGGGCGCCGCGCCGATGCCATCGGTTGACGGCGAGATGCGCCAGGGCGCGGCCGCGCCGCTGAGCGTCGATCCGGGCGAGATGCGCATGGCGCTGACCGAGGCCGGCTACAGCGCAATCGGCGAGATTACCCAGCACGGCCCGCGCGTTCTGGCCATGGCCATCAACCCAGAGGGTGAGCCGGTCGCGGTCGAGCTGGACCCGCAGGGCGAAGTGCTGCGCGAAATCAATCGCTGATTGCTCAACAAAACCTCGTCTGGCCGCGCGAAATCCGTATTCGCGCGGCCAAACCGTGCCGACTTATCCACAGCTCTCGGCAAGAGGCTGCCCTTTTGTGGCGAAAAGGCTTGCCTGAGACGTCCTGCAATGCGAAATCCCACGGAAAACCGGGGTCTTCAGACCCCTGCTAAGAGGTGGGCCGATGCATCGTCGTGATTTTGTCATTTCAGCCGGGGCCGCCATGACGGCCGTCAGTGCTCTTTCGGCCTCGCTTGGCAGCGCCCTGGCGCAGGAAACCCCCGCGACCGCTGCGCCCGAAGCCGGCGTCGACACCTCCGAGCCCGTGGCCCCGAAACCCTTCGGTTTCGAGGACGTCGCCGAGATCGCCCGCGAAATGGCGGCAAATCCCTTCAAGTATCGCGATGCCGAGCTGATCGGCACCTTTGGCAACCTGACCTATGACCAGTATCGCGGCATCCGCTTCCGCCGCGACCGCGACCCCTGGGCCGGCGGCGATTTCGCGCTGGATCTGTTGCCGCCCGGCTCGATCTTCCACGAGCCGGTGGGCATCAACCTGGTCGAGAATGGCGTCGTCATCCCGATCAAGTTCGATCCGCGCATGTTCGATTTCGACCCGGCGCAATTCCCCGATGGCGTCGATTACGAGACGCTGGGCGACATGGGCTGGTCGGGCTTCCGCATCCGCGCGCCGCTGAACCGTCCCGATGTCATGGACGAGGTCGCGGTGTTTCAGGGCGCGAGCTATTTCCGCGCCGTCGCGCGCGGCACGCTTTACGGGCTTTCGGCGCGCGGTCTGGCCATCGGCACCGGCAGCCCCGAGGGCGAGGAATTCCCGATGTTCCGGGACTTCTGGATCACCAAGCCGGGACCGCGCGAACGCTCGGTGCTGATTTATGCGCTGCTGGATAGCCGCTCGGTCTCGGGCGCGTTCGAATTCCGCATCACAGCGGGCGCCGAGACGGTCTTTGACACCCGCGTCGCGCTGTTCCCGCGCAATGACATGAAGAATGCGGGCATTGCGCCCCTGACCTCGATGTACTGGTTCGGGCCGACCGACCGCTCGCGCGTCGATGATTACCGCCCGGCGGTGCATGACAGCGACGGTCTGCAGATGCTGACCGGCAAGGAGGAACGGCTGTGGCGGGTGCTGTCGGGGCATTCGACGCTGCAGACCTCGGCCTTTGTGGACGAGAACCCGCTGGGCTTTGGCCTTGCGCAGCGCGCCCGCGACTTCGAAAGCTACAAGGATGCCGAGGCGCGTTATGAGATGCGGCCCTCGGTCTGGATCGCGCCGCAAGGGGATTGGGGCAAGGGCACCGTCAACCTGATCGAGATCCCGGTCGAGAACGAGTTCAACGACAATATCGTCTCGTATTGGCTGCCCGCCGAAACGCTGCTGGCGGGCGAGCGTTACGACTTCGACTATGTCATGAGCTTCTCGGCTGAAATCCCTGATAGCGCACCGATTTCCCGCGTGGTCGAGACCATGTCGGGCATGGCGATCAATAACCCGGCCTCGCGCACCTTCATCGTCGATTTCGATCTGGGCCTGTTCGGTGCCGAGGATCCGGTGCCCCATATCTGGGCCTCGGCCGGGCGCATCGGCCACAGCTATCTGCTGCGCCTGCCCGAACAGCGCCGCATGCGGCTGGCGATCGAATACCTGCCCGAGGGCGCCCAGCTTGCGGATATCTCGGCGGTGCTGAACGGACCCGACGGTCCGCTGAGCGAGACCTGGATTGCCCGCTGGACCCGTGAGTGAGCGACGTGAGCGAGATGGAACAGGACAGGCAGCCGGCTGATCTTCCGGCCGGCGTGGAGATGCCGCTTTCGGCCGACGAGTTGTGGGAGAGTGCCGCCCTGCTGCCCGGCGAGACGGCCGCCGCACCGCCCGAGGCGCCACTGGAGATGGTGGCGCAGGACTTCCGCGCCCGGCCGCCGGTTGGACCGGATGCGGGCCTGCCGAGGCCGGGCACCATCGCCGCGCGGCTGGTGGCATTCGGCGGCGCGGCCGTGATCGCATGGGTCGGCTGGACGCAGATGGTGCTGGCCTTTGGCGCCCAGATGACCTTCCTGCAGATGGTGCTGCTGGTGCTCTTCGCGGTGACCTTCACATGGGTCGGCTTCTCGTTCTGCTCGATGATCGCGGGGCTGTTCGCGCCGCGTCTGGTCACGCCGGCCGGGCCGAACGCGGCGCGCATTGCCGTGGTCATGCCGGTCTATAACGAGGATGCGGCGGTCACGGCGGGCCTGCTGGCGTCGCTGGCGCGCGATCTTTACCGCGTGGGCCTGAGCGAGCGGGCCGAGATATTCGTGATTTCCGACAGCCGCAAGCCCGATGCGGTGTTTCGCGAACTGGTGGCGATCAGCCGGTTGCGCGACGTCTCGCCGGTGCCGGTCTGGTATCGGCGCCGCCGCGACAATCACGGCCGCAAGGCTGGCAACGTCGCCGATTTCGTCCGCCGCTGGGGCGGACGCTATGACCAGATGGTGGTGCTGGACGCTGACAGCATGGTCGGCGCCGCCACCATCAAGGCGCTGTCGGCGCGGATGAATGCCGATCCGGCCGTCGGGCTGATCCAGACCATGCCGATGCTGGTCGGCGGCCAGACGATCTTCGCCCGCCTGACGCAATTCGCCGGCCGCATCTATGGCCCGGCCATCGCCCGCGGCGTCGCCGCATGGTCGGGCGACAGCGGCAATTTCTGGGGCCACAACGCCATCATCCGCGTCAGCGCATTCGCGCAATGCTGCGGCCTGCCCGAGCTGCCGGGCACGCCGCCCTTTGGCGGCGCGATCCTCAGCCATGACTTCGTCGAGGCCGCGCTGCTGCGCCGCGCCGGCTGGAAGGTGCGGCTGGATCACGACCTGCGCCAGAGCTTCGAAGGCAGCCCGCCCTCGCTTCTGGACATGGCCGTGCGCGAGCGCCGCTGGGCGCAGGGCAACCTGCAGCATGCGCGGCTGATCTTTTCGCGCGGTTTTGCCTGGATCAGCCGGGCGCATTTCGTGATCGGCATTCTGGGCTTTCTGATGTCGCCGCTATGGCTGGCGATGATCCTTGTCGGGTTGACGCTGTCGGCCAATGTGCTGCTGTCGCGGCCCGACTATTTCCCGCAGACCTACCAGATGTTCCCGAACTGGCCGACCTTCGATCCGGTCAGGATGCTGTGGCTGTTCATCGCGGCCATGGCCTTCCTGCTGGTGCCGAAGTTCATCGCCACCATCCGGGCCTGGCTCAGGCCGCTGGCCAAGGATTCGGGCGGCAAGGTGCGGCTGCTGGGCTCGGCCATGTTCGAGATCGTGCTGTCGACGCTGATCGCGCCGGTGCAGATGCTGATCCAGACCCGGCAGATCTTCGAGATCCTCGGCGGGCGCGATTCCGGCTGGGAGGCACAGGTCCGTGCCGGCCAGATGCCCAGTTGGGGCGTGGTGCTGCGCCGCCATGCCATCCATGTGATCGCGGGCCTTGCCACGCTGGTCGTGCTGGCGGCGCTGTCGCCGTGGCAACTGGTCTGGCTGTCGCCGATCCTTGCCGGGCTGATCCTGTCGCCGCTGACCTCGCGCTGGTCGGCCAGCCCGGTCTTTGGCCGCTGGGCGCGCCGTCAGGGCCTGTTGGTCACCCCCGAGGAACGCAACCCGCCCGAAATCCTGACCGCCGCCAATGCGCTTGGCTTTCGCATCGCGGGCTGCCTGCCGGCCGACGGGATCGCCGCGCTTGGCCGCGACGCGGCGCTGCGCGCCCGGGTCATGACGCTGTTGCCCGACACACCCCCTGAGCCTGCGGCAAAGCGGCTGGACGCGATCGCGGCCGAGGCCAAGATCGCCTGCGCAGCCACCCAGGCCGAGGCGCTGAGCTTTCTGTCGGCCTCGGAAAGGCTGGCGCTGGTCGAGAACCGCGCCCTGCTTGAAACCTTTGCGAAGCTGACCCCATGAACCGGATCGCGGCGCTGGACATGCTGCGCGGTTACGCGCTGGTCTGCATCATGCTGGACCACATGCCCATCGGCGTGCTGCGCAACGTGACGCTGTCCAATTTCGCCGTCTTTGACGCGGCCGAGCTGTTCGTGCTGCTGTCCGGGTTTCTGGTCGGCATGGTCTGGGTCAAGGTCGAGGCCCGGCATGGCCGCTGGACCGCGCAGAAGCGTTTCCTGAAACGCGCCGTGCAGGTCTGGCTGGCGCTGATCATCGGGGCGGTGCTGCTGGCGCTGTTCTCGTCGCTGCTGTTCGCGCTGCACATGAACCACACCGCCGTCTGGTTCCAGTATTCGCGCTGGATCTTCGAGCATCCGATTGGCTATCTCGCCACGGTCGGGCTGATGTGGATGCAGCCGAACCTGATGGATGTGCTGGCGCTTTACGTGCTGCTGATCGCCACCGCGCCGGTGACGGTGCCGTTCCTGCTGCGCTATCCGCTGGCGGCGCTGACGGTCTCGGCCGCGATCTGGTTCTTTGCCGAGCCGCTGAATGCCCTGGTGCCGAACCAGCGGCCGGTGCCGGGGCTGTTGTTCAATCCCTTTGGCTGGCAGCTTCTGTTCTTTGTCGGTGTGGCGATGGGGGCGTTTCGCAGCCAGATCATGCCGGTCCTGCTGCGCTGGCGCGGGCTGATCACGGCGGCCGCGATCGGGATATTGCTCTTCAGCCTTGCCATCGTCACGGCCTGGAAGATCGGTGAGCCCGCCAAGCAGGTGACGCAGTTCCTGCGCATCTTTCACGGGCCCATCGACAAATGGTCGCTGGACGGGCTGCGGCTGATCGCCATTCTGGCCGCAAGCTGGATGGTGGCGGTGCCGCTGGCGCGGCCCTTTGCCTGGATGGCGTCGACGCGCCTTGGCGAGGCCTCGGCCGAGATCGGGCGCGGCGGGCTGTTTTCCTTTGTCGTCTGCGTGCTCCTGTCGATCTGGGGTGACGCGCTGGACATGACCGCCCCCGAGGGCTGGGCCGGATTTGCCGTGCGCATCGGCATCGACATCTGGGTGATGGTGGCGCTTTGGGCGGCGGCGGCGACATGGATGCGGCGCGAGATCTGGTTGGCGGCACTGCGCGCAAGGCTGGGCTGGCGCTGAGGCGCCGGGCCGGTCAATCTGCGCCGATGATGACGGAGAAGACATGAAATCGGATATCGAGATCGCCCGCGAGGCAAGAAAGCTGCCCATTGCCGAAGTGGCCGCGCGCCTTGGCCTGAGCGGGGCGGATATCCTGCCCTATGGCCACGACAAGGCCAAGATCACCCATGAGGCCATCGCCGCGCTGTCGGGCCGACAGCCCGGCAAGCTGGTGCTGGTGACCGCGATCAACCCGACCCCGGCGGGCGAGGGCAAGACCACCACCACCGTCGGGCTTGGCGACGCGCTCAACCGCATCGGCCAGCGCGCCACCGTCTGCATCCGCGAGGCCTCGCTGGGGCCGAATTTCGGCATGAAGGGGGGCGCGGCCGGCGGCGGCATGGCGCAGATCGTGCCGATGGAGGACATGAACCTGCATTTCACCGGCGATTTCCACGCCGTGACCAGCGCCCATAACCTGCTGTCGGCGATGATCGACAACCATATCCACTGGGGCAATGCGCTGCGGATCGACCCGCGCCGCATCTCCTGGCGGCGGGTCATGGACATGAACGACCGCGCGCTGCGGCAGGCGGTGATCGGCCTTGGCGGCCCGGCGAATGGCCATCCGCGCGAAAGCGGCTTTGATATTACCGTCGCCTCGGAGGTGATGGCGATCCTGTGTCTGGCCAGCGATCTGACTGATCTGCAGGCGCGGCTGGGCCGCATCGTCATTGGCGAGAACTTTGACAAGACCCCGGTGACGGCCAAGGATATCGGTGCCGATGGTGCGATGACGGTTCTGTTGCGCGACGCCTTGCAGCCGAACCTTGTGCAGACGCTGGAAAACAATCCGGCGCTGGTCCATGGCGGGCCTTTCGCCAATATTGCCCATGGCTGCAATTCGGTCACCGCCACGCGCACAGCGTTGGCGCTGTCGGATTACGTCGTGACCGAGGCCGGTTTCGGCGCCGATCTGGGGGCCGAGAAGTTTCTGGACATCAAGTGCCGGCTTGCCGGCCTGTCTCCCGATGCGGTGGTGCTGGTCGCGACCGTGCGCGCGCTGAAGATGAACGGCGGCGTCGCCCGCGCCGATCTGGGCGCCGAGAACGTGGCCGCCCTGCAGGCCGGCTGCGCCAATCTGGGGCGCCATATCGAGAACATGCGCGGCTTTGGCCTGCCGGTCGTGGTGGCGATCAACCATTTCACCACCGATACCGAGGCCGAGATCGCGGCGCTGCAGGATTATTGCCAGACGCATGACGTGCAGGCCGTGCTGTGCCGGCATTGGGCCGAGGGCGGCGCCGGGGCCGAGGATCTGGCCCGCGCCGTCGTCGACATGAGCGCCGCACATAAGGATTTCGCCCTGCTTTATCCTGACGAGATGCCGCTTTGGGACAAGATCGAAACGATCTGCAAGCGCATCGATCGCGCCGACCATGTCGACGCGGCGCCGGGCGTAAGCGAGCGGCTCGAGGCTTGGCAAAAGGCCGGCTATGGCCATCTGCCGGTCTGCATGGCCAAGACCCAATATTCCTTTTCCGCCGACCCGAAGGCGCTTGGCGCCCCCGAGGGCTTCATGATCCCGCTGCGCGAGGTGCGGCTTGCCGCTGGCGCGGGCTTTGTCGTCGCCATCTGCGGCGAGATCGTGACCATGCCCGGCCTGCCGCGCGAACCCGCCGCCCTGCGGATCGGGCTTGACGCGCATGGACAGGTGCAGGGGCTGTTCTGAATGCGCGCCGGGCTTCCCATCGCGCTGGCCGGGATGCGGGTGGGCCTCTTGGGCGGATCCTTCGATCCCGCGCATGAGGGCCATGTCCATATCACCGAAATGGCGCTGCGGCGGTTCCGGCTGGACCGGGTCTGGTGGCTGGTGACGCCCGGCAACCCCCTCAAGGCGCATGGCCCGGCACCCTTGGCCGAACGCATCGCGCAGGCGCGCCACATCGTCCATGACCCGCATGTCGAGGTCACCGGGATCGAGGCGCAACTGGGCACGCGCATGACCCGCGACACCCTTGCCGCCTTGCAGGCGCTTTATCCGCGTGTGCGCTTTGTCTGGCTGATGGGGGCCGACAATATGGTCCAGTTCGACCGCTGGGACAGCTGGCGCGAAATCGCCGCGCGCGTCCCCATCGGCGTGATCGCAAGGCCGGGCTGGCGGATGCCGGCACGGTTTTCGCGCGCCGCGCGCATGCTCTGGCGCGACCGCCAGCCCGAGACACAGGCCGGACAACTGGCCGACATGGTGCCACCCGCATGGGCGCTGATCAACGTGCCGCTGAACAAGCAAAGTTCCAGCGCGATCCGAAAACGCCTGCAAAGGACAAAGACATGAACAGGCTTTCCCGCCGAGGTTTCCTGACGGGGCTTGGACTTCTGGCCCTGACCCCGCAAGTGCTGCGCGCCCAGACTGCGCCAGGGGCCGATCCCGCCTTTGAGGGCACGCTTGCCTATGCCGTGCTTGATCCCGCGACGGGCGAGGTTCTGGCGCAGCGCGCCGCCGATCTGGCGCTGCCCCCGGCCAGCACGCTGAAATCGGTCACCGCGCTTTATGCGCTGGACCGGCTGGGCGAGGGGCATCGCTTTACCACCCGCGTCATTCGCGCCGGCAATATGCTGATCCTTGCCGGGGGTGGCGATCCGGTGCTGGATACCGATGCGCTGGGGGAACTGGCCGCGCGCGTGGCCGAGGCGGAAAAAGCCAGCGGCCTGCCTGCGCCCACGGCCTTCATGGTCTGGGGCGGTGCGCTGCCCCGGATCGAGCGCCTGGATCCGGCACAGGACGAGCATCTGCCCTATAACCCGACGATCTCGGGGATGATCCTGAACTTCAACCGCGTGCACCTGGACTGGCGGCGCGGCAAGCAGGGCCATGAGCTGTCCCTGCAGGCCCGCGGGACACGGCTGTCGCCGCGCGCATATACGATCGCGATCGAGCCGGTCAGCCGCAACCTGCCGCTTTTTGCCTATGACGGCAGCGGCAAGCGTGAAAGCTGGACGGTGGCGCGCCCCGCGCTGGGGCGGGCGGGCAGTCGCTGGCTGCCGGTGCGCCGCCCCGAACTTTATGCGGGCGACGTGTTCCAGACGCTGTGCCGGGCACGGGGGCTGGTCCTGCCCAACCCGGCGGTGATCGAGATCCTGCCTGAAGGCACCGAGATCGCCCGCCATGACAGCCCGCCGCTGCGCGAGATCGTGGCCGGGATGATGGAATATTCGACCAATATCACCGCCGAGATTCTCGGGCTGGCCGCCAGCGGCGCGGGCGATATCCCGGCCTCGGCGCGGATGATGGAGGAATGGCTGCGCGGGCAGGGCATCGCGGGCAGCTATGTCTTCCACGACCATTCTGGGCTTTCGCCCGCAAGCCGGATGAGTGCGCTGGCCATGGCGCAGACCATTGCCGGGCCGGGCGGCGCCCGGGATCTGCGCGGGGCGATGAAGGACATTCCGCTGCGCGACGCCAAGGGCAAGCGCATCGACAGCCCGATCCTCATTCAGGCCAAGACCGGGACGCTGAACTTCGTCTCGAACCTGGCGGGATATGCGCAAGAGGATCAGCGCCAACTGGTCTTTGCGATCATGGCGACGGATGAGGCGCGCCAAAGCGCCAGTCAGGGCAAGGAACTGCCCGAGGGTGTGATGGGCTGGACCAAACGCACGAAGGCCGCCCAGCAGGGGCTGATCGAGGGCTGGTTCGCCGCCGGTCTGGCGCGGCCCGTCATGCCGCAACCGCTGCCCATTGACGCGCCCTTGCCGCTGAGCATCCCGGGCCCGGCCCCAAAATCCGTGCCTCAGGTCTTGCAGTTCAGGCCGGCAGTCATTCCGGGAACGGGGATCTTTCGCTAGGTCCTAGAGCACCCGGTGACGGGCGCGGGCGGTGAATTCGATCGCCCCGGCATGCAGGCGGTCGATTTCAAGCTGATCGCGGATCTCGGCCAGCATCTCGGTCTCGACGCCGCCGGCGCGCCCGTCCGAGGCCGCGACATCGCAGGCCAGCACATAGGCAGTGTTGAACAGCTTTTCGGGCAGCGCCTCGCGCACGAGGCCGAACAGCGCGTCCAGCCCGTCCTCTTCCTCGAAAAGCGAGATCACCGTCTGCGACACCGGGCGGATGCGGTCGATGTCGTAATTGGCAAAGACCGGCGTGTGATTGACCGCGCGCTCGATGGCGACCAGCTCGGCCGTGCGCAGGTTCTGGTCCGAGGCCGAGACCGCCACCATCACCGCGATCAGCGCGTCGCAGGGGGTGAATGAGGGAAGGTCTTCGGACATGGTGTCTCTCCTTGGGTTTCAGGGTAATTATTGACCATTCCGCGTGGTTTCAATACGGGGAAATTCTTGAGAAACGGAGATCCGAGATGACCGCCCTGCGTGACGCCGCGATGAAATCCAAGGCTTGGCCCTTTGAAGAGGCCCGCCGCGTGCTGAAACGCTATGAGAAAAAGGACCCCGCCAAGGGCTATGTCCTGTTCGAGACCGGCTATGGCCCCTCGGGGCTGCCCCATATCGGCACCTTTGGCGAGGTGGCGCGCACGACGATGATCCGCCGCGCCTTTCAGATGATCTCGGACATTCCGACGCGGCTGTTCTGTTTCTCGGACGATCTGGACGGGATGCGCAAGGTCCCCGAAAACGTCCCGCAGACCGAAATGCTGCGCGAGCATCTGCAGGAGCCGCTGACCACCGTGCCCGATCCGTTCGGCGAATATCCCAGCTTTGGCGCCCATAACAACGCCATGCTGCGCCGCTTTCTGGATACGTTCGGATTCGAATATGAAT
>RRZT012261687.1_pt1 | contig 14087 bp, 12 predicted proteins | sample 2165551 | NCBI WGS metagenome assembly RRZT01 (sample SAMN10456910, study PRJNA506462) | wastewater metagenome | biome: wastewater; feature: sludge; material: wastewater sludge; isolation source: wastewater sludge with Escherichia coli K12::gfp cells carrying plasmid... | place: USA: Moscow, Idaho... | reverse complement strand
GGATTCCGCCTTTCCTGTCGCCGATGCGCCCATCATCGCGCGGCTGCGCCGGAAAGGAGATCAGATGGTGCAGCAAGCCAGCTCGAACGGGATGTCGGCCGTGCTCTGAACGGCCCGCCAGTTGGGGTCGGGCTGCTCCAGAAAATGGATCGTGAAGCGATGCCGGCCGCCGCTGATTTCCGGGAAGCAGGCCCGCCCGGTCGGCAGCAACACCCGGATCAGCTGGTGGGAGACGCCACCGTCGAGCCCGCGCTGGAAGAAACCCTGCACCGCGATTTCCGGACGCGGCGTCGCGCTCTCGCGGATGAGCCGGAGAATCAGGGCGACGGCTTCCTGCATCGGTCCGAAGGGAATCAACCAGCCCCGGATATGCCCGACGCGAACCGGATGATCCGATTGCAGCCAATGATGGAGAGCGGGCACGTCGAACTGGCAAGAGCCGCCGGGCACATGGCTCCGCTTGAGGGCGGCGCTGAGAAAGTCGGTTTGGCGAACCGCCTCCTGCATCTGATTGTCCTGGCAGTGAATCCGGCCGATCACCGCGCCGATTTCCAGGAGTACGCCGTCGAGCAGGGCGGAATCGACGCCGGGAGTTAGCCGCAAGCGGCTCAAGGTGGTGGCGTGGCGGTCCAGCTCCTTGAGCAAATCGCCCTTGAATTCGTTGCGGGCGGTGAGAGCGAGAATGTCGAACAGTCCCTGTAGCGCCACGCGGCTGTCCCACGCCGAACGCCCATCGATCGCGTGATGGACCTGCTGGAACAGGAATTCCAAGCGCAGCATCGCGCGAACGCGCTCGTTGAGCGGCTGCTCGTAACAGACGGTTTGAGGCACGCAATTCCCCGCAAGCACAAGTCAACTATGGATCAAAGCGCCGACCCGCGCGAGTGGCTATTCGCTGCAACTCCAAGGAACGGCACCACCCGAAACCGAGCTAGGGCGTCTTGGCCGCAGCCATCGCCAGATAACGGTCGTGCAAGTCGGCGACCTGACGATCCAGCAGGCCGAGGTCGCCGACGTTTTCCAGCACGTCGTCCGCCCGCGCGAGTCGCTGGCGGCGGCTGGCTTGCGCGTCCAGGATGCGGCGGGCCTGCTCCTCGGCGACGCCGTCGCGGGTCACGACCCGCCGAACTTGCTCGGCTTCGGGCACATCCACCACCAGAACGCGATCCACCAGATCGGTCATTCCGGTTTCCACCAGCAGCGGAACGACCACCAGGCAGTAAGGGGTGGACAAGCTGGCGACCCGCGCTTTCAACAACGCGCGGATACGAGGATGCAAAATCGCTTCCAGTCGCCCCCGGCCCTCCGGATCGGCGAAAACCCGCTCGCGAAGATAGTCGCGTCGCAGCCGGCCCCGATCATCGAGGCAATCCGGCCCGAAAGCGGTCACGATGTCCGCCAGCGCGGGCTGGCCGGGCTCGACCAGCTCGCGAGCGAGCTGGTCGGTATCGATGACGGGCACGCCATGTTCCGCAAATCGGTTGCCGACTTCCGATTTGCCGCTGCCGATGCCGCCGGTCAGCCCGATCACCAGCACGCTCAAAGCCCCAGCCATTGCAGGTAGGCTCGATTGATCGCCTCGCCCCACAGCAGCACGATCCAACCGGCGGCCGCGAGAAACGGACCGAACGGCATGGGAACCTGCCGATCCCGACCCCGAAACAGGACGAGGGCCAAGCCGAAGACCGCCCCGACCAACGACGACAGAATGACGATGGCGACGAGCGATTGCCAGCCCACCCAGGCGCCGAGCGCCGCCAGCACTTTGAACTCGCCGTGGCCCATCCCTTCCTTCCCGGTCAAGAGGCGGAAAAGCTGATAAACCGACCACAAGGACAGATAACCGGCCATGGCGCCGATCACCGCGCTGGGCAGATCGGCGAACAGCCCGGACAACGCCGCTAGCAGCCCGAGCCACAGCAAGGGCAGAACCAGGTCGTCGGGGAGGAGTTGATGGCGAAAATCGATGGCGCTCGCCGCCAGCAAGGTCCAGGTGAAAACCAGGGCAGCCGCCGTCGGCCAGCCGAAACCGAATTTCCAGGCGACGATTCCGGCCAAACAGCCGCTCAGCGCCTCTACCAGAGGATATTGGATACCGATGGCGGCATGGCAATGGGCGCAGCGACCGCGTTGCAGGGCGTAGCTGAGCAGAGGGATATTCTCGATCGCCGTGATCAAATGACCGCACTGCGGGCATTGCGAGCGCGGTCCCCACAAGCTCAAGGCGGGCTGGCCCGCTGCCGGGACCGGTTGGTCGAACAATTCCGCGCATTGCGCTCGCCATTCCCGCTCCATCATCAACGGTAAGCGGTAAATCACGACATTCAGGAAACTGCCGACCAGCAAACCCAGCAGGACGATCAGTGCGACGAACAGGATGTGGGATGTGGTCAGCAGTTCCAAAAGTGCCATCGGCGCGGCTGCCGTCAAACCGCGGAAGCCAGCTTGAAGATCGGCAGGTACATGGCGATCACCAGCGTGCCGACCACGCCCGCCAGAAACGCCATGAGCATCGGTTCGATCATCGTGGTCAGCGTATCCACCTTTTGATCCACTTCCGCTTCATAGAAATCCGCGACCTTGGCCAGCATGTCGCCGAGCGAGCCGGCCTCCTCGCCGATCGCCACCATCTGGATCACCATGTCGGGGAACAGACTGCTTTGCCGCATCGCGAAATTCAGTTGCTGGCCGATGGAAACCGCGTCGCGCATTTCCAGAACGGCTTTTTCGTAGACGTAGTTGCCGGTGGCCCCGGCCACGCTGACCATGGCGTCCACCAGCGGCACGCCGCCGCTGAACAGCGTGGACAGGGTGCGGGCGAAGCGGGCGTTGGCCGAGGTGGCGACCAGATCGCCGATCAACGGCAGTTGCAGGACCACGCGGTCCAACCACTGATAGAAGGTTCGGGAGCGCTTGCGCGCCTCGATGAAACCGACGATGGCGACGACCGGCGTGCCGAGAATCAGATACCAGTATTTTTGAAATACGCCTGAAAGATCGATGACGAATCGGGTGAGCGCCGGCAATTCGGCGCCGAAGCCTTTAAACAGGTCCTCGAAAGTCGGGATCACGAAAATCAGCAGGATCGCGGTGACCACGAAGGCGAACACCAGCACGATGGCCGGATAGGTGAGCGCCTTTTTGACCTTGGCCTTCAGCGCCTCGGACTTTTCCAGGTAGGTCGCGATCTTGTCGAGCAGCACTTCGAGCACGCCGGCTTCCTCGCCGGCATGCACCAGGCTGCAATACAGGTCGTCGAAGTACAAATGATGTTTGCCCAGGGCTTTCGAGAGCGAGGTGCCGCTTTCCACGTCGGTCTTGACGCTCAAAATCAATTCCTTGACCTTGGTCTTCTTGTTGCTGTTCCCGACCATGTCCAGCGCTTGCACCACGGCGATGCCGGAACCCAGCATCGTGCAAAGCTGGCGCGTGAAAAACATGATGTCCTTGGAGTTGACGTTGTCCCCGACCGTGAACAGGGGTTTGGCTTTCTTGTTGACCCGCAGCGGCACGATGCCCTGCCGGCGCAGTTCGGCCTTGATCAGGTTCTGGTTGGCACCCCGCAACTCGCCCTTGACGCGGACGCCCCGTTTGTCGGTACCTTCCCACTTGAACGTGGGCTCCTCTTCTTTCTTCTTGGCTTTCGCCAGGGTGGGTTGTTTGGCCACGACCGTTAATCCGTTGTCACTCGGTTGATTTCTTCGAGACTGGTGAAGCCCATGCGGACTTTGTTCAGACCCGAGCGGCGCAAGTCGTTGATACCTTCCTTGCGGGCTTGGTCGGCGATCTGGATCGCGTTGCCGCCCTCCATGATGATGCGGCCGATTTCGTCGGAAATGGGCATCACCTCGTAGACGCCGACTCGACCCTTGTAGCCGTGGTTGCATTGGTCGCAACCGGCGGCCTTGAAAATCGATAGCTCTTTTAGTTCGTCCTCGCGGAAACCCTGCTTGATCAGTTCGTCCGGGGGGATTTTGACTTCTTCCTTGCAGTGTTGACAAAGCCGGCGAGCCAGTCGCTGGGCGATGATGAGCGTTACGCTGGAGGCGATGTTGTAGGTCGCGACGCCCATGTTCATCAAGCGGCTGAGGGTTTGCGGCGCGCTGTTGGTGTGGAGGGTGGACAGCACCATGTGGCCGGTCTGGGCGGCCTTGATGGCGATTTCGGCGGTTTCCAGATCGCGGATTTCGCCGACCATGATAATGTCGGGGTCCTGGCGCAGGAAGGAGCGCAAGGCGTTGGCGAAGGTCATGCCGACCTTGGGGTTGACGTTGACCTGGTTGATGCCGGCCAGATTGATTTCCACCGGATCTTCGGCGGTGGAGATGTTGACGGTGGCGGTGTTCAGGATGTTGAGCGCGGTGTAGAGCGACACCGTTTTGCCGCTACCGGTGGGGCCGGTGACCAAGACCATGCCCTGCGGCTTGTGGATCGCCTTGAGGAACAGCTCCTTTTGATGCTCTTCGTAGCCCAGCGCCTCGATGCCCATCTGGGCGCTGGTCGGGTCGAGCAGACGCATGACCACCTTTTCGCCCCACATGGTCGGCAGGGTGTTGACGCGGAAGTCGATGGCGCGCTGCTTGGTCAAATAGAGCTTGAGACGCCCGTCCTGCGGCACCCGGCGCTCGGCGATGTCCATCTGGGCCATGATCTTGAGGCGGGCGGCCAAGCGCGGGGCCATGGTGACCGGCGGCTTGTAGATTTCGTCCAGCATGCCGTCTTGGCGGAAGCGCACCCGGTAAATTTTCTCGTAAGGCTCGAAGTGGATGTCGGAGGCGCCGCGGTTGATGGCTTGCAGGATCACCTGATTGATGAACCGGACCACGGGGGCGTCGTCGGCGTCCGACTGGGTCAGCGTTTCGACTTTCGCCGCCGCATCGGCTTCGCTGCTGAAATCCAAATCGCCGATATCGCCGTCGGTCATGCCGGATGCCGGCTGGTCGATGGCGGTGTCAAGCGCCTTGGCCAACTGTGTTTGACTGACGATGATCGGTTCGATGTCGAGTCGGGTCTGGAACTTGATGTCTTCCAGCACCCGCTGGTTGGTGGGATCGCTCAAGCCCACGAACAGCCGCCGGCCCCGCCTGTGCAAGGGCAAGGCGTGATGCCGGCGGAGCAGCTTCTCGTCGACCAGGCGAACGACCGCCGAATCGACCTCCAAGGCATCGATATCGAAGAGGGGCAGGTTGAAGCTGCGCGCGGCGGTTCGGGCGATGTCTTTGTCGCGTGCCAGCTTGTTATCCACCAAGTAGGCCACGAAGGGGATGCTTTCCTTGCGTGACTGTTCGATCGCTTTCAGGGCGGTGGTTTCATCGAGCAGGTGATTTTGCACGAGCTGCCTCGCCAACCCGATTAGCTGGATACCGGGTTGCGAGATGACGTTGCTGGGATTGGTGGCCATATTCTTCTAAGGCGGTGATTCCTGACGGTCTCGGACTATCGTGCTTTCGGTCGCCTGACGGTGAAACTTTAGACCATGCGAGTGACCTTGGAAAGAGGCGCCGAACAACGGGTTCTATGAAAATAAAATAATACTATAGTATTTATGTTGATACAAACAATAATAAAGCGTGGTCTATCTTGAAGTATCTCGATTCAATGCCAACTCATCCGACGAGCCGTCCATTCGACCGCTATCATCGGGACGGTTGCCCGTACCACGTTGGCGAGGTGATTGCCGACCGTCCGATGGATGTGGAGAATCCCGCCCCGATCGCTGGCGGGGCGGGCATCGTCGAAACCCGGATCGATCCCGGTTAATCTTCCGAGGATGGCGGAACCTGCTTTCCCGATTCTGTGCCGCTGCTGGCCGATCCGCCGAGCTGCGGGCGAAAGCCTTGAAATAGAGCGGGAGAGCCGATTGCCGACTATTGCGGTCATGGCGGAAAAAGGGTTAGCGTTGCCGTTTATCGAAACTGTCATCGACAACAACTAACGCCTGCCATCGCGACCCCGCAATAGGCAGCCGAGGGGGCTCTCATGGAACTCGCTTGCCTGGACCTGGAAGGGGTCCTGATTCCCGAAATCTGGATCAATGTCGCCGAGCGCACCGGCGTCGAGGGGTTGCGGCTGACCACCCGCGACGTTCCCGATTACGATCAGCTGATGCGGGGGCGCCTGGCGCTGCTGGACCAGAACGGGCTGAAACTGTCCGACATCCAGCGGGTGATCGCCGCCATGGGGCCGCTGGACGGGGCGTGCGAGTTCATGGACTGGTTGCGCGAGCGGTTCCAGGTGGTGATTCTGTCGGATACCTATTACGAGTTCGCCATGCCGCTGATGCGGCAACTCGGCTCGCCGACCCTGTTCTGCCACCGCCTGGAGGTGGTGGACGACCGGGTCGTGAACTATGTCCTGCGGCAAGCGGACTCCAAGCGCCAGGCGGTGCGGGCCTTCCATGGGCTCAATTTTCGGGTGATCGCCGCCGGCGATTCCTACAACGACACCGCCATGCTGGCAGAAGCCGAAGCCGGGATTCTGTTCCGGCCGCCGCAGAACGTGATCGACGAATTTCCCCAATTCCCGGTGGCGCGCACCTTCGGGGACATGCGCGAGGAATTCCGCAAAGCCAGCGTGCGCCAGGTTTGAGATAGTCCGCTCAACCCGACAGTAACACGTCGATCACCGTTTCCAGCGCCGAAACCGCCGTGCTGTCCGGCGGAATGTAAATCGCCTCGGCCTTGCCCGCCGGTTGCCGGGCGGCGCTCAACGCATCGCCGGATTTCGGCGCGGCCGCCTCGATCACTTGAAAACCCTTGTCGGGCGCGAGTTCCTTCAGCGAGCGGACCAGCGACACGGAATTGGCCTCGCCGGGGTTGTAGAACACTCCCAGTTTCTTGGCGGCGGGCGGCGGGCGGCGGGCGGCGGGCGGCGGCGAGGGCGAACGGCGATGCGATCAGCAGCAGGACAGCGGCCAATCCGTTAGCGAAAACGGGCATGATGCGATTCTCCTGGTAGGACCGATTGGGAGCGATGATGGAACTGGGTGGTTCGGATTCGCCGGCGCTCGCATGCGAGCGGACGACTCGCGCGTCTTGGGTGGCAAAGTTAGCGGCGTCTGTGGCATAAGGGGCTTTCGACAACCATAATCCCTGCTCGCGAGTCCAATTTCACCCGTTTCCCCGCTTAACCACAAAGCCCGCTTAACTACAAAGCCCGCTTAACCACAAAGCAAGCTTATGCAGTCCGAATTCGTTACCGCCCTGTTCGCCTGGATCGCCGCCAATCCGGGTTGGGTGAACGCCGTAATTTTCGTTTCTTCGGCGGCGGAGTCGTTGACCATCGTCGGCGTCATCATCCCCGGCGCGCTGGTCATGTTCAGTTTTGGCGCCCTGATCGGCCTCGGGCACATGGATTTCTGGACGGCCTACTGGTGGTCGGCGCTAGGGGCGGTGGTCGGCGATGCCATCAGCTTCTGGATCGGCCGGGTGTTCCACCAACGCATCCGCCGGGTCTGGCCGTTCAACAAGCACCCCGAGATGATCGCCCGCAGCGAAGAATTTTTCCGCAAGCACGGGGGCAAGGGCGTGCTGTTCGGACGCTTCTTCGGGCCGGTGCGCGGCACGATTCCGACCGTGGCCGGCATGATGGACATGACGTGGCGCAATTTCATGATCGCCAACGTGGTGTCGGCCATCCTCTGGTCGCCGGCCTATCTGATCCCCGGCATGGCTTTCGGCGCCTCGCTGGACATCGCCTCTCGCGTGGCGGGGCGGCTGGTGGTGCTGATCCTGGTCGTCGCCGTCCTGCTGTGGGTCACCACCTGGCTGGTCAGGCATTTGGTGCGGCTGTTTCAGGCGCACGCCCCCGACTGGTTGCAGCGTTTCTACAACTGGAGTCAGTGCCGGCGTTTCATCGGGCCGATCTCGGCTTCGCTGCTGGACCCGACTCGGGGCGAATTGCGCGGTTTGGCGACGCTCGCTGTCTTGTTGCTGGGAAGCGTGGTTTTGATCAGCTTGAGCTTGAACGCCGCCGGCCAGAAATTGCCGAGCGGCCTGGACCAAAGCCTCTATCACTTTTTCCAGGAACTGCGCACGCCGTGGGCCGACGCCCTGATGGTGTTCACCGCCGAACTGGGCGATTACCAAGTCGTCTTGCCCCTCAGCTTGGTCGTGTTCGGCTGGTTGATTTGGCGGGGCCGGCCGGTGGCGGCCTGGCATTGGCTGGCCGCTCTGGGTTTCGGCATGGCCACCAATCTGCTGTTCAAGTGGCTGCTGCCGGTATCCGGTCCGGCCGAAGTAACGCAAGGGGTGCTGGGCTATTCGTTTCCGTCCGGCCACGCGACCCTCAATACGCTGGTTTTCGGATTTCTGGCGGTCCTCGTCGCCCGAGGCGTTCCGCAAGCCCGCCGTTGGATCGTCTATTTGGCGGCGGCGTTCATGATTGTACCGGTCGCGTTCGCCCGGCTTTACCTGGGCATACACTGGCTCACCGACACGCTGGCGGGTTTGTGTCTGGGTTTGATTTGGGTAACCGTGCTGGGACTGGCCTACAATCGCCACGCGACCGCGGTTCCGGTGCACTGGCGCGAGCTGTTGGCTTACAGCACGATCGCCTTGCTGATAGCCGATTTGGTGCATGTCGGTATCGATTATCGCGCGGATCTCCAACGCTACCAGCCACAGCATGCGGTGCGTACGCTGGCGCGAGAACAATGGTTGCAGGGCGGTTGGCGACAGTTGCCGCAACAACGGCTCGATTTTCGAGGAAATCGCCGACAGGATTTCGTGCTGCAATGGGCCGGAACGGGTAAGGATTTGGAGAAGCGCTTGCGGGAAGCCGGCTGGGAACCCGCGCCGCCGCCGAATCTGCGGAGCGTTTTGTTGTGCTTGAGCCCGCAAGTGGAACTGCGGGAATTGCCGGTGTTGCCGCAAATCCACGATGGCAGCGAGGATGACTTGACCATGGTGCGTTACGCCAACGGTACGGATACCCGATGGCTGCTGCGTTTTTGGGATGTCAACGCCCGTTTGAAGGAAGGGGATACCCCCATCTGGGTGGGCAGCGCCAGCCTCCAGAAATTGGAGCCTCGAATGAGTCTTTTCACCTTCGCGGTGGACGACCCGCAGACCCGCGCTCCGGCCGATCTGCTGGCGCCGGCTTGGAGAGGCTTGCGGACGCAGGTGGTCAAGGGCGCGAATCCCAACGAGCGGATTACCTTGATCGCGGATTAGCGCGGGCCATGGCCCCGACGGATTCGCGACCGAACGGGAGAGAACCGATGTTGATGAGAGCCGAATCGTCCTGTCTGTTGGTGGTGGACTTTCAAGAGCGGCTGATGCCGGCGATCTATCAGGCCGACCAAGTGGTCGCAAACGGGGTCTGGCTGATCCGGATCGCCCGGGCGCTGGACGTCCCGATCCTGGCATCGGAGCAGTATCCCCGAGGACTGGGGCACACGGTCACCGCGATTCGCGAGTTGCTGCCGGCGGACGCCTTCGTGGAAAAAACCCATTTTTCCTGCGGTGCCGAACTCGAGTGCATGCGGCGAATCGACCTGCTCGGCCGCGATCAAGTGGTTCTGATCGGCGCGGAGGCGCATGTGTGCGTGTTGCAGACCGCGCTGGACCTGCGGATGGCCGGCAAGGAAGTCTATTTGGTCGCCGACGGAGTGTCCTCCCGAGCGCCGCGCGATGTGGAGCTGGCGCTGGAGCGCATGCGCGCCGAAGGCGTGCGCATCGTCAGCCGGGAGATGGTGGCGTTCGAATGGTTGCATCAGGCCGGCACCGATCTATTTCGGCGGATCAGCCGCGATTTTTTGCGCTGAGCGCCAATCCCGCCTCCCCCTCAACCCCTCTGCCGCCAGCGGGCGAGGGGACGAACGATTTTGATCGCTCGAACCGTTTTCAGGTAAACGCCATGGCTTCTGCTCGCTCTCCCATCCCGCGCCGTTCCTGCGTAGCCGTTCGGATCGGTTCCGTCACGGTGGGCGGCGACACGCCCATCGTGGTGCAGTCGATGACCAACACCGATACCGCCGACGCGGAAGCGACCGCCGCTCAGGTTAAGGAGCTGGCGCGGGCGGGCTCGGAACTGGTCCGCGTCACCGTCAACAACGAGGAAGCCGCCGCCGCCGTGCCGCCGATTCGCGAGCGGCTGGCCCGGCAAGGGGTCCATGTGCCGCTGATCGGCGATTTCCACTTCAACGGCCACCGGCTGCTCACCAAGTATCCGACCTGCGCCGAACTGCTCGACAAATACCGCATCAACCCCGGCAACGTCGGTCGCGGCAAGAAGAAAGACGAGCAGTTCGCCACCATCGTCGAAATCGCCTGCCGGTACGACAAGCCGGTGCGAATCGGGGTGAACTGGGGCAGTCTCGACCCGGAATTGGCGGCGAGGCTGATGGACGAAAACGCCCGCCTGCCGGCACCGAAGCCCGCCGCCGACGTCATGCACGAGGCGATGATTCTGTCGGCGCTGGACAGCGCTCGCCGGGCGGAGGACATCGGGCTGGGGCACGACCGGATCATTCTGTCGGTGAAGATGAGCGGGGTGCAGGACTTGATCGCGGTGTATCGCAAGCTGGCGGCGCGCTGCGACTATCCCTTGCATCTGGGGCTGACCGAGGCGGGGATGGGCAGCAAGGGCATCGTCGCGTCCACCGCCGCGCTGGCGGTGCTGTTGCAGGAAGGCATCGGCGACACCATCCGCATTTCGCTCACTCCGGAGCCGGGCGGCAGCCGGACCCAGGAGGTCTTGGTCGCCCAGGAAATCCTGCAAGCGATGGGCTTGCGTTCCTTCACTCCGGCGGTGGTGGCCTGTCCCGGCTGCGGTCGCACCAGCAGCGACTATTTTCAGCGGCTGGCCCAACAGATCCAGGGCTATCTGCGGGAGCAGATGCCGGTCTGGCGCGCCAGTTATCCCGGCGTCGAGGAACTGACCGTGGCGGTGATGGGCTGCGTGGTCAACGGTCCCGGCGAGAGCAGGCAGGCCAATATCGGCATCAGCTTGCCCGGCACCGGCGAAGTGCCAGTGGCCCCGGTCTACGTGGACGGCGAGAAAACCGTGACGCTCAAGGGCGAGGGCATCGCCGCCGAGTTCCAGCAACTGGTGGCCGATTACGTGGAACGCCGCTATGGAACGGGTTGAGGCTGCGTGACCGATTCCGCCGCCCATTCGCGCCAATCCCGCTACAAGGTCGAGGACAGCCTCCGACAGATCGCCAAATTGCTGGAGAAGCAGCGGCTGGTCGAAGCGATGGTCGACCGGGACCGCGCCAGTCCCCGTCACGAGCTGATCGAGTCGCTGGTGCATCGCCAGCACCTGGTCGAATTGCAGCTCAAGCTGCGCAGCCTGCACCCGGCGGATATCGCCTATATCCTGGAAGCCCTGCCCCCGAGCGACCGGCTGCTGGTCTGGCGCCAGATCGAGGACGAATGCGGCGGCGAGGTGCTGCTGGAAATGTCGGATGGCGTGCGGGAATCGCTGATCGAGGGATTGATTGGCCCCACCCTGGTGCGGGTGCTGGGGCAGCTCGATGCCGACGATCTGACCGCGCTGGCCGGCGCGGTCCCCGACGAAGTGCTCGCGGAAGTCTCCCAAACTCTCCCCGCCAGAGATCGCGACTGGTTGCACGAGACGATGGCTTATCCCGAGAATTTGGTCGGCCGGCTCATGAATCAGGACGTGCTGACGGTGCGAGGGGAGTCTCGGGTGGAGCAGGTGTTGGGGATGCTGCGGGGCCGGGACGATCTTCCCCAGAACACCGATAGCCTGTTCGTGGTGGACGCCCGCCACCAGTTCAAGGGCGTGCTGCCGTTGCGGTCGCTGCTGCTCCGCGATCCGAGCGCGCAAGTGAGCGATTTGATGCTGACCGATCCGGTGGTGTTCGATCCCGGCGATGAAACCGGGGCGGCGGCGCGGGCCTTCGAGCGCTACGACCTGCTGTCGGCGCCGGTGGTGAACGAACGGGGCAAGCTGCTCGGCCGGTTGACCGTCGATGCGGTGATGGACTTTATCCGCGAGGAGTCGGAGGAGGACGCCCTGAACAGGGCCGGCTTGCGCGGCGACGAAGACCTGTTCGCCCCGATCTGGGCCAGCGCCCGCAACCGCTGGCTGTGGCTGGCCGTCAACCTGTGCACGGCGTTCGTCGCCTCCCGGGCGATCGGTCTATTTGAAGGGACCATCACCCAAATCGTCGCGCTGGCGACGCTGCTGCCGATCGTGGCCGGCATCGGCGGCAATTCCGGCAACCAGACCACCGCGCTGGTGGTGCGCGGTCTGGCGCTGGGCGAAATCACGCCGCAGAACACCGGCTATTTGGTGTTGAAAGAGTTGGGGGTCGGCCTGATGAACGGCTTGATGTGGGGCGCGACGGTGGGGCTGTTCGCCTATTTGCTGTACTGGAGCGCGCCGCTCGGGGCGGTGATGGCGGCGGCCATGCTGCTGAATCTGCTGCTGGCCGCGCTGGTGGGCGTCGCCATTCCCTTGACCCTGCACCGCTTCGGGCGAGACCCGGCGATGGGGTCGAGCGTGCTGCTGACTTTCATCACCGACGGCATGGGCTTTTTCATTTTTCTGGGACTGGCGACGGTGTTTTTGCTGTAGCGGATCCGGCCAGGCCCGTGTTCGCGGAGGCGCGCCCGCCAGACTCATGAAACCGGCCGGTTTGCCGGGCGCCTGATCGGGTGGCTCGGAAATCTGTCTAACCGATTGAGAGTACCGCTTGAATCGACCTCACGCGGCGGCGGTGTATCATTGCTTTTAGACCCGTTTAGGAGGGCATGACATGACCTATCAACACGTTTTGTTCGCCGCCGATTTTTCCGACGAAGCGTTAAAGGTCGGCGAACGCGCCAAGGAAGTGGCCCGGAAATATGGGGCGCGGCTCAGCATGATTCACGTCGTTGAAGACGTGAACATCAGTCTGGGCGGCGGCTACGAGTTATTGCCGGTGTTGCCCGAGTTGCCCGACGAGACGCTGCTGCGGGAATCTCGGACGGCGCTGGGACAACTGGCGCAACGACTGGAGGTCGAAGGCGCTGAATTGTGGGTGGTCAACGCGCCTTCGACCAAGGAGGGGATTCTCGGCGCCGCCAAGGAACACGGGGCCGATTTGATCGTGGTGGGCAGCCACGGGCGCCACGGTTTGGCGCTGCTGCTGGGCTCGACCGCCAACGCGGTGCTGCACGGCGCACCCTGCGACGTGTTGGCGGTGCGAATTTAGATCCGGCACGGAAACTCTCCTCTCCCCGCAGGAGCGCGGCTTCGGGCGCGGACTCGATCACTCGCCGCCTTCCGCCTCCGGCCGGGGCGCCACGTCCACCGACACTTCCAGCGAATGCGAGCCGCCGCCGGTCATGACCCCGATCAGCGGCGCCACATCGCCGTAATCCCGCCCCCAGGCCAAGGTGACGTGCCGATCACGGGGCATGCAATCGTTGGTGGGGTCGAACTCCGCCCAACCGGCGCCCGGCACATATACCGCCAGCCAGGCGTGCGACGCATCGGCGCCGATCAGCCGGGGCCGGCCGGGCGGGGGAATCGTTTCCAAATAGCCGCTGATATAGCGCGCCGCCAGCCCCAACGCGCGGAGGCAGGCGATGGCCAGATGGGCGAAGTCCTGGCAAACGCCGCGCCGCTGGCTCAGAACCTCGTTGAGGGGAGTGGCGACGGTGGTGAAATGCGGATCGTAGGTAAATTCCCGATAAATCCGCCGGTTCAAATCCGCCAACGCCTCCAGCAAGGGCCTGTCGGGCGGAAAGCTGGGCTTGGCGTACTCCCGAAACCCCGGATGGACGGTCACGAACGGCGAGTCCAACGCGAACAGACGGGCCTCGATGATCTCCGGGTCCGGGTCTTCCCGCAACAGCGTTTGAGCCTGCTCCCACGGCATCGACGGGCTGGCCAGGTCGAACTGCCGCGCGGCCAGCACCTCCACTTCGGTGACGACCTTCACTTCGAGCCGCTGATGGATGTCCTGGATGGCGAAGTACAGCACCCGATTGCCGAAAAAGTCTTCCTGCTGGGCGGATAGCGCGGGTCGCGGCTTGATGGCGATGCGGCTGGGCTGGCACCGTTGCCAGGCGGTTTCTCTCGGCAGCAGCCTCGCCACGTTGTGGCACAGGGCGACGCCGCTGCTGTAG
>RRZT010577473.1_pt1 | contig 14092 bp, 14 predicted proteins | sample 2165551 | NCBI WGS metagenome assembly RRZT01 (sample SAMN10456910, study PRJNA506462) | wastewater metagenome | biome: wastewater; feature: sludge; material: wastewater sludge; isolation source: wastewater sludge with Escherichia coli K12::gfp cells carrying plasmid... | place: USA: Moscow, Idaho... | reverse complement strand
GGGGGGGCGAAAATGAGCGATATGCGGGCATCGACCGTGCATCCAATCGACATTCACAGCGCAAACATCGAGCATCAAGCAGCATGCGGATAACATTGAGAAAAGAGCGCATGCGGGCAGCGCTGATCTGCGCCATCTGCGCCATCTGCGCCTGCGCGCCTGGCGCGAAGGGATCATACAGACAGGGGGTTTCGGACGTTGCAAACCGTCAGGAATCGGCTTGTTGGGGACGTCCTTTCCCAGCCACAGCATGATCGCCGCCGTGGCGATAACAAAACGCATCGCAGCGGCGGTCCAGGGATCCATTCCCTCAAGAACGATCCGCGTCGCTTCGAAATTCGTGCCCCAGAACAGGGCGGCGAGGGTGCTCAGCGCGAATGCGGCCCTGCTGCGCGGCAGGGTTGGGGACGGGAAGGTCGCGATCCGGGTCATGGCATGTCCTTGATGCAGAGATGCGACCAGCTTTTTCATCTTTCATCACGGTCCGCATATCGCGAATATGGCAATGCTGATTTTCATTTATGGAAAGCCCATGGAGCGCCTGAACTGGGACGATCTGCGGCTGTTTCTGGCCGTCGCGCATGAGGGGACGCTGACCGGGGCGGCGCGGGCCACGGGGCTTGGGCTTGCCACGGTGTCGCGCCGGATCGAGCGGATGGAACAGGTGCTGCGCTTGCCGCTATTTCTGCGCCATCAGTTTGGCTATGCACTGACCGATCAGGGGCGCGCGCTGCTGCCCCGCGCCGAAGCGGTCGAGCTGGCGATGCACGAGATGCGGCAGGCGGCGGGGGAACAGGTTCGGATCAGCGGGCTGGTGCGGATGGCCTGTTTTGAAACGCTGATCACGCCGGTGGTGTTGCCGGCGCTGAAGCCGCTTTTGGCGGCGCATCCCGGGCTGGATGTCGAAATTCTGAACGCGACCGCCACGGTGAACCTGCAACGCCACGACGCCGATCTGGCGTTGCGCCTGTCACGGCCCGAACAGGGGAACCTGCGGATGCGCAAGCTGGCCGAAATCGGCTTTGGGCTTTATGCGCCGGCCGAGGGGCGCGCGCCGTCCCGGCATGTCCTTTGGCCTGACGATATCAGCGTCGCCATCTTGCGGGGCTGGGCGATGGCCTTTGGTGCGATGGACGGGGCACGGCTGGCGGTGAATACGCTCTCTGCGCAGGTCGCGGCGGTGCGCGACGGGATGGGGATCGCGGTTCTGCCGCATTTTCTGGCCCGACCGGCGGGGTTGCGGCTGCTCGCCGCGACGCTGCCCGATGGCGGTGTCATGTCGCGTCCGGTGCTTTTGGTGACCCATGCCGATCTGGCCGCATCGCGCCGAGTCATGGTCGTGGCCGACGCCATGGCCGAGGCGCTCACTGCCCGCCGCCACGAGCTTGAAATACCTTAGGCCGCGGGCGCACGCGGCGTCAGGCGCAGCGCGATGCCCGATTTTCCGCGCAGGGTCAGCCGCATCACCGGCACAGGGCGGGTCGCGCCGGGTTCGAAACGATAGGCCCGCGCCAGCGCCGACAGGATCAGCGGCCCCTCGATCATGGCAAAGCCCGCGCCGGGACAGGCGCGCGCGCCGGCCGAAAAGGGAATATAGGCCTCGCGCGCGCAGGTCTTGCCGTTTTCGGTTTCCCAGCGGCCCGGATCAAAGACGTCGGGGTCTTTCCACAGCCGCTGATGGCGGTGCAGATGCCATGACGACAGCACCAGCTGCGCGCCGCGCGGCGCGTGGCGGTCGCGCAGCATCTCGGGGCGGCGACATTGGCGCACGGTCATGGCGACCGGCGGATAAAGCCGCAGCGCCTCGCGAAACACCGCGCGGGCCACGCTCAGCGATTTCACGGCGGCGAAATCGGGGGTGGGATGGCGCGCGGCCTCATCCGCCAGACGGTCCTGCCATTCGGGATTTTCGGCCAGCAGAAACAGCGCCCAGGCCAGCGCCGAGGCCCCGGTTTCATGCCCGGCCAGGAAAAAGGTCGCGACCTCGTCGATCATTTCGGGCGGGCTGAATCTGTTGCCGGTCTGGGGATCGGGCGTGGTCATGATCTTGGTCGCCAGATCGGGGGGCGCGGTGCCGGCGGCGATCTCTGCGGCGCGCGCGGTCACCAGTTCCCGGATCAGGCCACGGATGCGGCGGGCGCTGTCGCGCACGCGGCGCGAATGCAGCCGCGCCCAGCGGGGCAGGGCGATCAGCCCGCCCAGATTGACCATCGGCTGGGCGTCCTGATGATCGCGAAAGGCCTCAAAGACCCGGGCGGCGATGGCGTTCTCGATCGGGATCGAAAACAGGGTGCGAAAGATGACATCGGCGGCGATATGGCTGGTCTGCGGTTCGATATCGATATCCCGCCCGTCGGCCAGCGGCGCAAGCCGGGCGACGCCGGCCTCGGTCGCGGCGGACATGGCGGGAAAGGCATCGCGCAGGCGACCGCCTTCGAAGGCGGGATCGATGATGCGGCGTTGATGCAGCCAGGTTTCGCCGTTCGAGATAAAGCTGGAATTCCCCAGAAGCGGTTGCAGCCCGGCCGCCATGCGCGGCGATTTCGGGAAATCCATCGGCCGTCGGCGCAGGATCAGATCGACCAGCTTGGGGTCGTTGCAGGTAAAGCTGTGGATGAATGGGCCGCGAAATTCGGCCATCCACGCGGTATAGAGCCGCTCGGACTGCGCCGAAAGGATGTCGCGCCGGAAATCGCGGATAAAGCGCCAGACCGAGCCTTTTCCCTGACGCGAGGCGGGCTTGGGCGGAATCGGGCCGGGCCGGGTCATGTCGCGGTCCAGCGATTGACCGGCCGCGCGATCCGGCCGGGCGAGTGCTGGCGCCGGGCATAACGTTCGGCCAGCATCACCGGACCGGCGGTGATGGCAAAGTAATCGTAGTCGCCGGGCAGATCGAAGGCGCAAAGATATTGGAAATGCAGGCGAAACCACCGCCAGCGCAGGCTGCGTTGCTTTTGGCGCGACAGCGTCAGCGTAAAGGCCGCCGACAGGATCAGCGGCTGACGGCGGTCGGGCGGCTCGACCCCGGTGACCGCGACCGGATCGCAGAGACCGAAACAGCAGGCATCGCCCGGCGCGGTCACGTCGATCCAGTCGACCTCCGGGCTTGCCGACAGATCGCGCAGATCGGCGCGCAGCCGGTTCGCACGCGGCAGGAAGGAGGCCATCGGCACGACATGGCCCAGCGACAGAAAGGACAGGCGCGGCCGCCCGGGCGTTCCCGCAGCAGGGATCCGGCCCGAACGGATCAGATCGGCAAGCACCGATACGCCCAGATAGGCACCGGAACTGTGGCCGACGATCAGCACCTCGTCCCAATCCCCCGCCATCACCTCGGCGATGCGGTCGGTGAATTCGGCCAGCCGCGCCTCAAGCGCGGGCGGATAGGCGCCGCCATCCTGCGCGGTAAAGGCGTAATCATGCATGAGGTAATAGGCAAAGATGCGGCCGTCGAGCCGGCGCCAAAGATGCAGCCCCGCCCAGCACATCGCCAGCATCACCGGCAGGCCCAGCCACCAGCCCAGCCCCGTCAGCCGCCCCAGCGCCCAACCGGCCAGCCCCCCAACCAGCAGCGCCAGCAAAAGCTGCGCGATCAGCACCACCACCGGGTAAAGCGCCGCGATCACCGGCCCGCGCCGCAGCCGCATCAGCCGCCAAAGCGCGCCCGAGCCGATATAGGTCCGGGCCGTGTGCAGCAGCTGGCCATAGGTCGCCGCAATCGAGTGCCCCATCGAGTTCTGGACGATATCGGCCCAGATCAGCACCTCGAATTCGGCCTCGGCGTTCCGGCCGTTGAAATCGCCCCTGACGCCCCAGCCGAACCCCGTGCGGTCCTGTCTTGGGCCGAATTCCAGCCCATAGCCCGAAACCTGCGCCTGTGCCGCGCCCTCGCGTTTATAGAGTTCGCGATAGCGGCGCGGCGGGATCGGATCGAAACCGGGAATGTAAAGGATGCGGCGGCGAAAGGGTCTGGTCATCTGCTCTCGGGCGTTTTGCCGCGCAGCATAGGCCAAATCCGACCCCCGGCAAGCCATGGATCGCGGGGAGCGTCCGCCAAATCGATCCGCTGCGGCGCGGACCCGATCGTCAGCCGCTGCGCCACCGCGTTTCAAGCTTTTCGATGGCGGCGATGCGGGCCTCGGTCCTGGGGTGCGACATCAGCCATGCCGGCGCCGCCCCGCGACCGCCCGAGAGCGATTCCAGCTTGCGAAACAGGCTTTTCTGCGGCCCCGTGCCCAGCCCGGCCTTGATCATCAGCGCGCTGGCAAAGGCATCTGCCTCGAACTCGTCCTGGCGCGACAGGCGGGCGGCGACGGCGGCGGCGGCCAGATTGGCGATCCAGCCGCCGATCCCGGGCAAGAATCGGCCCAACACACCGGCCAGCACGACGCGGATCACGTTCTGGCCGGCGAAATCGACCATGCGCCGGCGCGAATGGCCATGCGCGACATGGCCCAGCTCATGGGCGATGACGGATGCCAGCTCGGCCTCGGTCACCTCGCCGCGGTCCAATCGGTCAAGAAAGCCGCGGGTCAGAAAGATCCGCCCATCCGGCGCCGCCAGCCCGTTGACCGGCGCGATTTCATAGACATGCGCCCGGATCGGCGGCAGATCCATCGCCCGGCCCAGCCGTTCCAGCATCGGCACCAGCCGGGGATGGGTTAGCGGCGCGGATTTCGCGTTCAGTTCCGCCTTGAGCCGCCATAGCGAGAAAAACCACATCGCGGCGACATAAAGCAGGATCAGGATGATCGGCGTAAGCTTCAGCATGGCAACAATATGGGCGCGGCGCGGCGTTTAGCCAAGGATGCGCATGGCCTGTGTCAGCCCCTCAAGCGTGAGGGGTTGCATGCGATTGTCGAAAATCTCGCGCACCATCGCGATGGAACGGGTCTGCGACCAATGCGCGGCGGGCACCGGGTTCAGCCAGACATGATCGGGCCATGTTTCGCGCAGGCGCCGCAGCCAGGTTTCGCCCGATTCGGGGTTCCAATGTTCATTGGCGCCGCCGGGAACCGCGATCTCATAGGGCGACATCGCGGCATCGCCCACGAAGATCGCCTTATAGTCGCGGCCAAAGCGGTTGATGATGTCCCAGGTGGGCGTGGTCTCGGCCCAGCGGCGGCGATTGTCGCGCCAAAGCGCCTCATAGACGCAATTGTGGAAATAGAAATGTTCCAGATGCTTGAATTCGGCGCGCGCGGCCGAAAACAGCTCGTCCACCAGCCGAGAATGGTCGTCCATGCTGCCGCCGGCATCCAGAAACAACAAAACCTTGACGGCGTTGTGATGCTCGGGCCGGGTCTGGACGTCGATATAGCCGTGCTCGGCGCTGGCGCGGATGGTGCCGGGCAGGTCCAGTTCCTCGGCCGCGCCATGGCGCGCCCATTGCCGCAACCGTTTCAGCGCCAGCTTGATATTGCGCGTGCCCAATTCCACCGAATCGTCGAAATCGCGGAACTCGCGCTTGTCCCAGACTTTCACTGCGCGGCGATGGCGGCTTTCGTGCTGGCCGATGCGCACGCCTTCCGGGTTATAGCCATAGGCCCCAAAGGGCGAGGTGCCAGCGGTGCCGATCCATTTGCTGCCACCCTGATGGCGGCCCTTTTGTTCGGCAAGGCGTTCGCGCAGGCGGCGCATCAACTCGTCGAAGCTGCCGGGGCCGGTGATCGCGGCGCGTTCCTCGGGGGTCAGGAATTTCTCGGCCAGCTTTTCCAGCCATTCGGCGGGAATCGCCACCTCGTCGACCAGCGCCTCGACGGGGATATCGTCAAGCCCGGCAAAGGTTTCGGCAAAGGCGCGGTCAAAGCGGTCGATATGGGCTTCGTTCTTGATCAGCGTGGCCCGCGCCAGATGATAGAATCCCTCGGGCGTCCAGTCCGAAAGCCCGGCCTGCAATCCCGCCAGCAGATCCAGATATTCCCGCAGGCTGGCGGGCACCCCGTGCCTGCGCAGACTGTCGAGAAAGGGCCGGAACATCAGCCCATCCGACCGATCATGACGGTCGCGAAAACGCCCAGAACGGACAGCGCCAGCCCGTAGGCGGCGGCATATTGCAGCTTGTCGGCCCGGTTTCCGTCCAATCGGGTGGCGCGTATCCAGCCGATCGCTGCGCCAAGGATGAATGCGGCGATGACGATCATGGTGCATGCCATAGCCTTGCCCCGCGCCCGAGTCGAGGGGGGCAGGGTTCCTTCACCGAACCGGGCCTGCCCCCTTGAACGCATCCGAGCCGCAGGTTACTTTTACACCAACTTGTTATCGGAGGGCGTGACCATGGCGCCCAGGCGTCCTGCGGGTGCGGACGCGTTCCCGAAAAAAACGGTCGAGCCTTTCGTCACCCGCCCGGCCGAGGACGGGCCGCTTTACGCGGCCTTGGATCTTGGCACCAACAGCTGCCGGATGCTGATTGCCCGTCCCCTGGGCAGTCAGTTTCAGGTGGTCGACAGTTTCTCGAAGCCGGTCCAGCTTGGGCATGGCCTTGAGGCATCTGGCAGGCTGTCGCGTTCGTCGATGGCCCGGACGGTGCATGCCTTGCAGGTATGTCGCCGCAAGCTGGAAACCCATAATGTCGGGCGCATGCGTCTTGTCGCGACCGAGGCGTGCCGGCGGGCCCGCAACAGCCGCGATTTCCTGCGCATGATCCGGCGCGAAACCGGCCTGCCGGTCGAAATCATCGATGCCGAGGAAGAGGCGCGGCTGGCGGTGATTTCCTGCGCGCCGCTGGTCAGTCAGCGCACCGATCAGTTGCTGGTCGTCGATATCGGCGGCGGCTCGACGGAACTGGTGTGGATCGATCTTGAGGATGTCGAGCCGACGGAACGGTCGCGCGCGATCATGCGGCTGGGCGATGGGTTCGACAATCCGCAGCCCGGCGGCGCCCGGGTCGTCGACTGGATCAGCGTGCCGCTGGGCGTGGCGACGCTGCGCGACCAGTTCGAGGATGTCGAGGACGATCAGGGCCGCTTTGCGCTGATGTCGTGGCATTTCGAGGAAATGCTGGCCGATTTCACGCCCTATTCGCTGATGCAGGATATGGACGAGAATTTTCAGGTCATCGGGACCTCGGGGACGGTGACGACGGTGGCGGCCAGCCATCTGGGCCTGCGCCGCTATGACCGGACCAAGGTGGACGGGCTGACCATGAGCTCGGCCCAGATCGACCGCGTGATCCGCGACTATCTGGCGCTTGGGCCGGACGGGCGGCGTGCCGATCCGCGCATCGGGCGCGAACGTCACGCGCTGATCATGTCGGGGGCCGCGATCCTTCAGACGCTGATGCGGGTCTGGCCGACGCGCAGGCTGTCGGTTGCGGATCGCGGTCTGCGCGAAGGCCTGTTATATGCGCAAATGGTCAAGGATGGGGTGCTGGCCCCGGATGGAATGAACGGGGTGGCATGAAATGAGCGAGGGCAAGAAGCCCGGCGCCGGGCGCAAGAGTTCGGGGCGCGGGCAGCGCGATCTGCGGGTCAGGGTCAAGACCGCCAAGGGCCGCAAGCTGTCGAGCACGCTATGGCTGGAACGCCAGCTGAACGACCCCTATGTCGCCCGGGCGCGGCGCGACGGCTATCGCGGCCGCGCCGCCTACAAGATCCTGGAACTGGACGACAAATACCGCTTTCTGGTGCCGGGGGCGCGGGTGGTCGATCTGGGCTGTGCGCCGGGCGGCTGGTGCCAGGTGGCGGTGGCGCGCGTCAATGCGCTTGGCGAGAAATCCGGTAAGCGGGTCGGGCGCGTGCTGGGCGTCGACCTGCAAGAGGTCGATCCCATCGCCGGCGCCGAAATCCATCAGCTGGATTTTCTGTCCGACGGCGCCGATGACAAGGTCAAGGACTGGCTCGGCGGCTGTGCCGATGTGGTGATGTCGGATATGGCGGCGGCCTCATCGGGGCATAAGGGCACGGACCATCTGCGTATCGTCGCGCTGGTCGAGGCGGCGGTGCAGCTGGCCTTTGACGTTCTGGAACCCGGCGGCACATTCGTCGCCAAGGTGCTGGCCGGCGGGGCCGAAAACGACATGCAAGCCCTGCTCAAGCGCAATTTCCGCAAGGTGGCGAATGTGAAACCACCGGCGAGCCGGGCGGATTCATCGGAAAAATTCGTCGTGGCACAAGGGTTTCGCGGCCGGGGCAACGAGCTGGAAGAAGAGTTTTCCGCCGCATTCCCCGATGAGGAACCGCATCCGGGCGACGGCTGGGACGTTGACGACGGCGCGGACGAGGTGACGGAACAGGCGCCGGACCGGCATCCTCCGGGCACCGACCGGCGGGAATGAGCAAGGCGCCGCGCTGAGGTCGCGGTGGGATGGCGGTCAACTGTCCGGCCCCGTCGCAATCCAGCGCCGTCCCAATACGTCACCGTCCCAAGCCGCTTCGATCCGCGGCACCGGTCCCGTTCGCGGCGGTCTTGGCCGGTTTTCGGTCGGATCAGTCCCGCCTGCCGCCCACGCCATTGCGCATGACATCGCGATAGGCCTCGGGCGAACGCCCGGTGGCGGCGGCAAAGCTGCGCATGAAATGACCCAGCCCGGCATAGCCCAGTTCCTGCGCGATGTCGCAGATCGGGATGTCGCTGCCGCGCAGCGCCCGCGCCGCACGTTCCAGCCGCAGATCGTAAAGCAGTTGCAGCGCGCTGCGCCCACGGCTTTGCAGGCAGGCGCGGTCCAGATGGGCCAGCGAATGCCCCAGCCTGCGGGCCAGTTCGGCGATGGTCTGGTTTTGCGACAATTCGGCCTCGGCCAGTTCAAGAAAGCGCTCGGTCAGGGGGCGCGCCTCCAGAATGCCGGATTGGCGCGGCCCATAGACCCCGGCGCGTTCGTCCAGCCGCGACAGGGCAACCGCGATCAGCGCCATCTGACAGGCGGTCGCGGCCTGTCCGGCACTGGTGCGGGGCTGCGCCGCGCCCAGAGCCTGCATCGCCGGTTCGATCAGTGCCGCATCCTCGATCGCAGGCGCACCAAAGCGGCATCCCGGGGGCAGGGGCATCGGCAGGTCCCGGCCATGCCCGGGCGCCAGAAGCAGCGCGCAACCCTGGACATCCGCCCCGGGATTGAGCGCGAAGGCCGTGCCCGCAGGGATGAACGCCACGCGTCCGGGAACAAGAAGCTGGCGGTTGCGGGGAAATTCGATCTGTAACACGCCCCCCTTGAGCAGGATCAGCACATGATCGCCCCGCACCCGGGGGGCAGGCGGCATGTTGCGCCCGCGCAGCGCCCCACCCCAATGAAATCCCGAAAGCGGGATCAGCCGCAGCCCGTCGCCCGGTGCGGCATGGGGGGGCATCGGCTGGGTGGCGCGGTGCTGCGCGACGCGCTGCGGCGCCGTCACCGGCAGCGGCTGTTCCAGCGCGACCACCGCATTGAGAACCGAAATGCCCGCCACTTGCCGGTTCGGCTCCGGGTGGGCCGGATCGGAATGGCCGTCGCCGTCATGCCGTTCATCCCGCGCGGGCGGACGGCGCGGGTCGATCGGGGCCGGTTCCTGGATCGTCGGGGCGGTGATACCCGCCGCGACCAGCCGTTCGCAGCTCTGATCCGGGAGGTGATCAGCCGGAACAATCAGGGCGCGGACGGTTTCATTCATCAGACGTGACTTTCAAGGGAAATGTCCGAATCATAACGTTGCACAGTTTACTCACAAAAGAGTTACACCACTTAGGGTTGAAATAAAGTTAACAGTTTCAGGATTATCCCGCAACATGATTGCGGCGACAACATTCAACCGGATCAGTGGTTTGCCGCGATCTGCCGCCAATCGCGCATGCGTCCCCGAAAGAAACTGCGCTGTGCCTTGGCGTATTGGCGGGTCGCGACAATGGCCTTTTCGACTGCCTGATCAAGGCTGTCGCGTCCTTGCAGATGGGCCACCAGCTCGGGCGCGCCGATGGCCTTGGCCCAAAGCGCCGAGGCATCCCAATCGGGCAGAACGGCGCGCACCTCGTCCAGCGCACCCTGATCCAGCATCAGATGAAACCGCCGGGCGATGCGCGCCGCCAACCAGTCCCGATCCGCCTGCAAGATCAAGAGATGCGCCGATGACGGCTCGATCAGGGGCGGCGGCGTTTCGGCCTGCCAGGCGGCGATGCCGCGCCCGGTCGCCTGCAAGACCTCCCATGCGCGTTGGACACGGACCGGATTTTGCAGGTCGATGCGGCCGCTCGTCTCTGTATCGAGCCCGGCGATCATCCGGGCCAGCCCCTGCGGCGTGGCGCGCAGGGCATCGGCGCTGGCGCGGATTTCGGGCGGGGTGGGCGGGATGACCGCCAGCCCCCCGGGTCAGCGCATTCAGATAAAGCCCGGTGCCACCGACCACGATCAGCCGCCCCGACAGCGCCGCCACCTCGGACAGCCATTCACCGACCGAATAGGCCCGCCCCGGCGCGACATGGCCATATAGGGCGTGGGGCGCGCGGGCCTCATCCCCGGCGGGCGGGCGGGCGGTCAGCACCCGCCAGCAGGACCAGACCTGCAAGGCGTCGGCATTGACCACCGTGCCGCCCTGGGCCTCGGCGATCGCAAGCGCGAGGGCGGACTTGCCGCTGGCGGTGGGGCCGGCGATCACGACATGGCGGGCCGGATCGATCTGATCCAGGTTGGGCCGGTCTAGAACGAGGTGACGCTGGGGCATGTGAAAGCAGCAAGCGGGCGGTTGAACATAATGGCTGTTTGCGACATTTTGCGCGACAATGAAACCGCGGCGAAAAAGGTGTCCTCATGTCCGGAAATGTCACGCAAAACACAACCAAGACCCCCGGATCCTATTCCCGTGTCATGCTGAAAATCTCGGGCGAGGCGCTGATGGGGGATCAGGGTTACGGCCTGCACCCGCCGACGGTCGCCCGAATCGCGCAAGAGGTTAAATCCGTCCACGACATGGGCATCGAGATCTGCATGGTCATCGGCGGCGGCAATATCTTTCGCGGCCTGCAAGGCAGCGCGCAGGGGATGGAACGCGCGACCGCCGACTATATGGGGATGCTGGCCACGGTGATGAACGCGCTTGGCATGCAGGCCGCGCTCGAGGCGCTGGGGATCCATACCCGGGTCATCAGCGCGATCCGCATGGACGAGGTGGCCGAGCCCTATATCCGCCGCCGCGCCGTGCGCCACCTTGAAAAGAAACGTGTGATCATCTTTGCCGCCGGCACCGGCAACCCCTATTTCACCACCGACACTGCCGCCACCCTGCGCGCCAACGAAATGAACTGCGAGGCGATCTTCAAGGGCACCAAGGTCGACGGCGTCTATGACAAGGATCCGGCCAAGCACAGCGACGCCAAACGCTATGACAACGTGACCTATGACGAGGTGCTGCAAAAGCATCTGGGGGTCATGGATGCCTCGGCCATCGCGCTGGCGCGGGACAACGATCTGCCCATCATCGTGTTTTCGCTGGATGAACCGGGCGGCTTCTGCGGAATTCTGGCGGGCAACGGAACATATACGCGGGTACATGGTTAAATTCCCCGCATAAGCTTTGCCATGACGCCATGGCTCGGCTACAAGCGCTAGAACAAATATCACAGAGGCCGTGACCGAGCATGTCCGACGAGACCGAAATCGACACCGACGATCTGGAGCGCCGCATGAAGGGCGCCATGGAGGCGCTGCGCCATGAATTCGCATCCCTGCGGACCGGCCGCGCCTCGGCCAGCATGGTCGAGCCGATCATGGTCGATGCCTATGGTTCGCCGACGCCGATCAACCAGATCGGCACCGTGAACGTGCCCGAACCGCGCATGGTGACGATCAACGTCTGGGACAAGGCGCTGGTCGGCAAGGCCGAAAAGGCGATCCGCGAATCGGGGCTGGGTATCAATCCCCAGCTGAACGGCACCATCATCATGCTGCCGATCCCGGAACTGAACGAGGAACGCCGCCGCGAGCTGACCCGCGTCGCCGCCCAATATGCCGAACATGCCCGCGTCGCGATCCGCAACGTGCGCCGCGACGGCATGGATCAGGTCAAGAAGGCCAAGAATTCCGGCATGTCCGAGGATGACCAGAAGTTCTGGGAAGGCGCGGTGCAGGAACTGACCGACAAGATGATCGCCGGGGTCGACCAGGCGCTAGAGGCCAAACAGGCCGAGATCATGCAGGTCTGATCCCATGGCCGAGGTCGCAGCCAACCTGATGGAGCCGGGCGGCCATCCCGCCCGCCCGCGCCATGTCGCCATCATCATGGATGGTAACGGCCGCTGGGCACAGGATCGGGGCTGGCCGCGCCTTGTCGGCCACCGCCGCGGCGCGGAACGCGTCAAACAGATCGTCCGCGCCTGTCCCGATCTGGGGGTGAACTGGCTGACCGTCTATGCCTTTTCGACCGAGAACTGGAAACGCTCGACCGAAGAGGTTCTTGGTTTGATGGGCATTTTTGCCCGCTATATCGAACGCGAGGCCGATGGCATGTCGGCGGAAGGCGTGCGCATGCGCTTTATCGGCGGCCGCGACCGGCTCAGCGACAAGCTGCAACGCCTGATGGCGGGGATCGAGGCGCGCACCGCCGGCAATACCCGGCTGAACCTGACCGTCGCGATCAACTATGGCGGCCGGGACGAGCTGACGCGCGCCTCGGCGCGACTGGCGGAGCGCATGGCGCGGGGGGAAATCACCACGCCGACCGAGGCCGATCTTGCCGCCTGTCTCGACACGGCCGGGCATCCCGATCCCGATCTGGTGATCCGCACCTCGGGCGAGACGCGGACCTCGAATTTCCTGCCATTTCAGGCGGCCTATTCGGAATATGAATTCACGCCGACGCTCTGGCCCGATTTCACCCCCGCCCATCTGGCGGAAATTCTGGATCGTTTCGGGCTGCGCGACCGGCGTTTCGGCGGCGCATGACGGGGTCCGACCCCAACCCGGACCCAGGATCCGGTCCAAGATCGGGCCACAGGTCAGGCCACAGATCGGGCCGGCTGCGCGACGCCATCCGGGGAAAGTGGGGCGATCTGCGCGAACGGCTCATGTCCGGCGCGGTGCTGGCGGTTGTCGGGCTTATCCTGTTGTTTTCATCGGGGATCTGGCTCAGGCTTGGGGTCAGCGCGGTCGTCGGCGTGATGATCTGGGAACTGGCGCGGCTGACCGCCTGGCGTCATCCCGAATTTCACCGCCCGCGCCATCCCGTGCTGATCGGTCTGCTTTCGGCGCTGGTCTTGCTGACGATCCTGCTTTTGCCGGGGGCGTTTGCGCCGTTTCTGGTGCTGGTGCCGGTCATTGTCGGCTGGCCGGGCACGCATAGCCATGAACGGCCGGCTTTCGTGCTCTTTACCCTTGCCATTCTTGGCGCCGGCTATGGGCTGGTCGCCATCCGCGAGGTGATGGGGCTGCCGACGCTGTTATGGATCGTGGGCACGGTGGTTCTGTCCGATGTGCTGGGCTATTTCGTCGGGCGCCGTCTGGGTGGCCCGCGTTTCTGGCCCTCGGTCAGTCCGAAAAAAACCTGGAGCGGCACGCTCGCCGGCTGGGCCGGTGCCTTTGTGCTGGCGCTTGGTCTTTGGCTGGGCGGGGCTGCGGGCTGGGGGGTGATCCTCACGGGGCCGTTGCTGGCCTTTTCGGGCCAGCTGGGCGATATCGCCGAAAGCTGGCTCAAGCGGCGGGTGGGGGTCAAGGACAGTTCCGACCTGATCCCCGGGCATGGCGGCGCCATGGATCGCTTCGACGCCATGGCCGGCGCTTTGCTGGTGGCGTTTCTGCTGCTCTATGTGAACCTTTTGCCGGTGATCGGAGGCTAGGGGAATGCGCAGTATTTCTGTGCTGGGCGCGACCGGATCGGTCGGTGAAAGCGCATTTGATCTGTTGATGCGGGCCGGGGGGCCGGATGCCTATCGCACGGTCGCGCTGACCGGTGGCGCCAATATCGCACGGCTGGCGGAAATGGCCCGGGCGCTGCGCGCCGAGATTGCCGTCACCGCATGGCCCGACCGGCTGGGCGAACTGCGCGCCGCATTGGCCGGAACGGGGATCGAGGCCGCCGCTGGCACCGCCGCCATCGCCGAGGCTGCGGCCCGTCCCGCCGACTGGACGCTGTCCGCGATTGTCGGTGCGGCCGGCCTGCCGCCGGGACTTGCGGTGCTGGAACGCGGCGGCACGCTG
>RRZT010887208.1_pt1 | contig 14095 bp, 16 predicted proteins | sample 2165551 | NCBI WGS metagenome assembly RRZT01 (sample SAMN10456910, study PRJNA506462) | wastewater metagenome | biome: wastewater; feature: sludge; material: wastewater sludge; isolation source: wastewater sludge with Escherichia coli K12::gfp cells carrying plasmid... | place: USA: Moscow, Idaho... | reverse complement strand
TGGTAATAGACTGAGAAATATACTTATTAGTTACACATTATCATATAAATATGTAGTTGTATATAAATCTTTTAAGCTTTGCGTTTAGATAGAGTAAGTATTACAACAGCACCAATAATGAGAATGGATGCAATGATTGCCTGAGTACTTAATACTTCACTCGCTAGACTCCAACCAAGAATAAGTGCTACTACCGGGTTTACAAAGGCATAGGTAGAAGCGAGCGTTGGATTAACATTCTTAAATAACCAAATATACGCTGAATACGCAAGAATGGATCCAAACAGAATTAGATAGAACATAGCGAATAGAGATTGAGTTGTTATGTTTGAAACATTAAATGATTTATACTCACCTAACAACATGGAAAAGATTAAAAGCAAGAATCCACCGACTAGCATTTGAAAGGATATGTTATAGAATGAGGATTTTGGCATGTTAGCTCGTTTTGAATACAATGAACCGATGGACCATGAAAGTGATGCAATAAGTAAGAGTGCAATTCCAATCACATCTATGTTCGTACTAGAGTTTGATCCTTGAAAAGCTAATACGATGATACCCGCAAAGCCTAAGAATAATCCAACAAACTCTAATAGACTTGGCTTCTTCTTATCTCCACTTATCCAATTCAAACCACTGATCCATAATGGAACAGATGCGATAATTAAACTAGCAATCGAAGATGGGACGCGCATTTCAGCATATGCCACAAGTCCATTACCACCTAATAGAAGGAGTGCGCCGACTAAACCTGCACTTAATATTTCCTTCTTAGTTGGAAACGTTTCTTGCTTAATCAGTGCTATGACAGATAAAATGATTCCCGCTGTTGTATGTCGTATTCCTGCCATGATAAAAGGAGGAAAAGATACGAGAGCAAATTTCATTCCAAGATAGGTTCCACCCCAGAATAGATAAACACAGAAGAATGAGATTAGTATAAGCCATTTGTTTTTTTGTGATGCCATAATATTTCCTCTAAATAACAAAGATTATATCACTAAAAAGATAGTAGAAATAAAAAAGATTATTATTCGAATGAACAATAATCTTTGTTTAAATATTACTTAGAATCAAAATCCTTGAGTTGAATGTTCAACGCGTGAACGGATATCTGCAATTCCATAATCAATAAGAATAATGATATCAGTAACATGATAATACTGATTCCAAACGCTATCTTAGCGCTTAAGTCTAAACTAGCAAATAAGAGTAATAAACTTAATACGCTAAAGAAGAAACTAATTCCTCCAAAGATTTGCATATTACGAATTATACGCATTCTTTTACGTAAGTTTGCTAATTGTTTAAATGTAATTTCACTTGGTTCTTTTGTGTGTTGAGCATATAGTTCTCGTATAAGATTCGCGATCACCACAAAACGATTGGTATAAGCCAACATCAATAATGAGATCGCTGAGAATAATAAAGTTGGGGTTTGTAAGGTAAAATCCATTGTCATTTCTCCTGAGTTTATAGATTAAAGGATTTTATTGTTTCTTTCAATAAGATTGACTGTAAAGCTCATTGAATTTGTGTTAAAGTAGTTAGAAAAAGGAGGAAATCCTATGAAAATTTCATTTATTGGGGCAGGTAAAATGACACATGCCTTTTGTGAAGGTTTAGCTCAATGTGATTTCTTTAATGAACATCAAGTAACAATTAGCAACACCAGTCAAGGAAAGTTGGATGAGTTAATATCACTTTATCCAATTACAATAACTCAGAATAATATTGAATGTATTAAAGGGGCTGATTTAATAATATTGGCCATAAAGCCCCAACAATACGCTTCAGTGATAAAAGAGGTTAAGGAGTATGTTGGTGAGAATACAATAATCATTTCTTTAGCTGCAGGAATTAGTTTAGCACAATGCGAAAAATGGTTTGATCATAAAAAGATTATACGATTTATGCCAAATACAGGGATTGCGAAGAACTCTGGCGCAATCGCATGTACTACTCTAAACTGTACACAAGAAGAAATAGATACTATTGTCGATTTAATTCAACCATTAGGAAATATCTATATAATTGATGAATCTAAAATGAATGCCTATATTGCGGCTAATGGGTCAGGGATTGCGTTTGTGTATGAATTAATGCGTGTCTTTACTAAACAATCGATTGAATTTGGATTAGATGAATCTATTGCGCAATCTGTTGTTCAAAATGCGTTTAGTGCAGCGAGTCAGATGGTTGATGATACTACAAATATACAATCAATGATTGATCAAGTGACCTCAAAAGCAGGGACTACAATTGAAGGGATAAATGTATTAAGAGAATCAGAATTAGAAAGTATTATTCACAAGACCTTTCAAGCAACAATACATCGTGCAGAAGAAATAAGTCAATCTTATGAGGGATTAGAATGAAATTAAAGGCTCTAAAATCTGCCTTTCCAATCACACTACCCGTATTTACGGGTTATTTATTTTTAGGGATTGGTTATGGAATATTAATGAATAAATCGGGATTATCTTTACCTTTAACCATTGTGATGAGTACACTCGTATTTACAGGGGCAATGCAGTTTGCGGCTATTCCCTTATTTTTATCCAGTTTTAATCCTATTTCGGTGTTTATTTTATCGATGATGGTTAACCTGAGACACTTGTTCTATGGGATATCTTTACTCCCAAAATATAAGAACTTAGGGATAAAGAAATACTTTATGATCTTTTCACTCAGTGATGAGACATTCTCAATTAATGTCGCAAGTACGATAAAAGAGGATGTTAATCCTGGATGGTTTTATTTCTTTGTTTCTCTCTTGGATTATTTGTATTGGGCGATTGCGAGTGTTATTGGTTTCTTATTAGCTTCTAAGATACCTAACAATATAAAAGGAATCGACTTTGTGTTAACTGCATTGTTTTATGTCTTATTCTTAAATCAGTGGGATGTTAAGCAAAATCGAACTTATCTTCTATTAGGATTATTCTGTACGACACTTGCACTAGTTCTTGTTGGAAAGACACAGTTTCTTTTAGTAGCAATGATCCTTCTTTTGGGTTGTATTATGATTGATTATCAGAGGAGGAAAATATGACATTAGTTCAAGTCAGTATCTATGTTGGAATTATGATGTTTGCCTCTATTACAACACGATTTTTACCTTTTTTCTTCTTTCCTGAGAATAAACCTTTACCGAATTGGGTGCAGTTTGTTGCGGATCGTTTGCCTTATGCATCTTTGGGGATGATCTTAATCTATGCATTAAAAGATACTTCTCTAGATATAGCGGTATCTTATCCTGAAGTTATTGCTCTTATTTGGATTACGATTATACATCTAAAGTACAAACAAACACTCTTGAGTATCTCGACATCTGTATTACTGTATTTATTTCTAGTGAATTAAAAAAGGTGGATTAATCCACCTTTAATGTTTTCTTAACTAATTCTAATACTTCTTCTTGGTTGCTCATTCCAAGCGCTTTATCAGCCATTTCTTTCATTTCAGCATAGTTTAATGAACGAACCATTTTACGTGCCTGTAGGATACTACTTGCACTCATGGAGAACTCATCTAAACCTAAACCTAAGAGTAGAGGTACAGCAAGTTCTTCACCCGCCATTTCTCCACACATTCCACACCATTTACCTTCTTTATGAGCACCATCAATGGTCATCTTAATTAAACGTAAGAGAGATGGGTTATATGGTTGGTATAAGTAAGATACTTTTTCATTCATACGATCTGAAGCCATGGAATATTGGATTAAATCGTTTGTACCAATTGAGAAGAAGTCAGCTTCTTTCGCAAATTGATCCGCCAATACTGCAGCAGCAGGAATTTCTACCATCATACCAATTTGGTAAGAATCAGAAACAGCGATTCCTTCAGCTTTTAGTTCAGTTTCAGTGTCTTTAACAAATTTCTTAGCAGTTCTAAATTCATCGAGTGTCGCAATCATTGGGAACATGATGCAAAGATTTCCATAAACACTTGCACGTAATAAAGCACGTACTTGAGTTTTAAAGATATCCGTACGATCTAAACATAGACGAATTGCACGGTAACCTAAGAATGGATTCATTTCGTGTGGGAAAGGTAAGTAACTAAGTTCTTTATCTCCGCCGATATCTAAGGTACGTACAACAGTTGGACGTTTACCCATTTTTTCAAGGACTGATTTATATGCAACATATTGATCTTCTTCTGTAGGAAGAGATTGTGCATCCATGTATAAGAACTCAGTACGGTATAAACCAACACCTTCGCCACCGTTTTCTAATACTTTGTCCGCATCGACTGGTGTACCAATATTGCCTACAAGTTCAACATGGTGAGCATCCGTTGTGACACTATCTGCATCTTTTAATACTTTTAAGCTATTCTTTAAATCTGCAAAGCGTTCAGCTTTTAAATTGTAATGTTTTAATTCATCTTCAGTTGGGTTAACAATCACAACACCATCTAAAGCATCGAGAACGATAATATCTCCGTGATTTACTTTGTCGAGTAATCCACTAATACCTACAACAGCAGGAATTTCTAAACTACGAGCCATAATCGCACTGTGGGATGTTCTACCACCGATAGCAGTTGCGAAACCTTTTGTATAATCTTTATTTAATTGTGCAGTATCGGATGGAGTTAAGTCGTGGGCAACAATCACAACTTCTTCTTGAATTAAGGATAGATTCGCTAATTCATAACCCATGATATGGCAATTCAAACGATAAGAAACGTCTTTAATATCAGCAGCTCTTTCTCTGAAATACGCATCTTCCATCGATTCAAACATATTGATAAACATAGAACTAACTTCTTGACAAGCAAACTCAGCATTTACAGATTCTGATTTAATCATTTCAGTCATTTGACCTGTGAATTCTGGATCAAAAGTGACCATTAAATGAGCATCAAAAATCGCTAAATCTTCATCCGATAAACGTCCAACAGCTTTTTCTTTAATGGTTTCAATATCATGTCTTGTTTTCACAAGAGCAGCTTCAAAACGCTCTAATTCCTCATTAACATCCACTGTCTTACGAACAATAGTTAATTGTGGTTGTACAAGCTTATAAGCTTTTGCAACAACAACACCACTACTCGCCGCAATTCCCTTTAACATTACATTCCTCCTTGGCGTACTTCAAAAGAGTTTTCACTCAATTTTCGGTATAATCATACCACTATTTCATTATGTAGACAATGTATAAAGCGTGTCAAAGCGTTCCGTTTAATTCGATAATAACTTGTCTTTGAGAAGTATTCCATCCACCAATTATTATGTTTTCCATCGATGAACTCCGTTAACAGAATTCGTCTTTCATCCTCATTTAATTGGTCAATACTATACTGAATCGTATAAGCATAAGCACATTCTAAAGGTAATTTCTTTGCCTGATTATATTCCTTTCGTTTAAGAAAAGATCGATAATACTTGAAATGATATTGAGATAAAATATTAAGTTCTTTAAATGTATAGTTGTTCATACTCTTCTTTATGTAAGAAAGATAATAAGTCCTAAAAAAAGATTCCATTATTGAATGGAATCCTGTTTTTGATTTTTAATAACTTTTAAGCGAATAAAACCTTCACGTTCTTTTTCTTCAAGTGCTTCAGAAATATACTTGATATCCCCTTCTAAATTAGGAATAACAATATTCTTTAAAGCATTCGCACGCTTCTGCGTTTTTTGGATTGCACGAGCTAATCGATAGATTGAAGTATCAACTTCTGCTAATACAACTGTTAGACGCTTAGCAACAATATACTTAAGTGTTGCTTCATCGAGACGTGAGTTGGATTCTTCAAAACCATACTCAAGTACAACATCCGTTTCATGCATTGTTACCATTGGGATTTCAACCCCCATAACACTGCGATAAACGATATTAATCCCCTCTTCGACAGTAATTGCATTCGCAATCTCATTGACAACTCCGAGGGATATATTAGCTTGTTGGAGGGCTAAGTACGCTTCTTGATATGCTTCTGTGATGTTTTCACGAAGAAACTTAACTTTATCGACCAGATTCATCATTTCGCGTATTAAAACATTCCGCTTACGGTCCATAAGATCATAACCGAGTTTAGCGAGTTCTAATGATTTCTTGCTGGCGATGAGATTTCCCTTCGTTGGGGATGGTCGTAAATTTGCCATTCTATGCCTTTCTTAGAATTTCGTCCAATTTACCTTGTTCAAGAACCATGAAATGAGCAATGGCTTGTTCAGTATCATGATACTGTTCAATGAGATCAGAAGAAATACGATCTAATTCTGATTTAGGTAGAAGTGATAATAGCGTCCAACCTAAGTTAAGAGTATCTTCCATACTACGATTGGTATCAAAACCTTGACCAATATAATACTTCTCAAAATAACGTCCAAAAGACATATACTTGCGGTCTGTTGTGGAAAGTTCTTCTTCCCCAATAACGGAAGCTAGAGCACGAGCATCTTGTACTTTCGCATAACATGCGAATAATTGAGTACTTAAGCTTGAGTGATCTTTACGTGTATAGCCTTCACCAATACCATCTTTCATTAAACGACTAAGGGATGGAAGAATACCAATTGGTGGATAAATATTTGTTTGATGTAAATTACGATCTAGAACAATTTGTCCTTCTGTAATATAACCCGTTAAGTCAGATACTGGATGCGTAATATCATCATTTGGAATCGTTAGAATAGGAATTTGAGTAACAGAACCGAGTTTACCTTCTACAAGACCTGCTCTTTCATATAAAGAAGCTAAGTCAGAATAGAGGTAACCAGGATAACCTTTACGTCCAGGAATTTCTTCCTTACTACTACTAAATTCACGTAATGCTTCACAATAGGCTGTAACGTCTGTCATGATAACAAGAACATGCATATCTTCTTCAAACGCTAGATATTCCGCAACAGTTAAAGCACAACGTGGAGTAAGAATACGTTCAATAATAGGGTCATTGGATAAGTTTAAGAACATAACAACCTTTTCCATAACACCTGTTTCTTCAAAACTCTTTTTAAAGAAATTCGCAACGTCATGTTTAACACCCATTGCCGCAAACACAATCGCAAAATCTTGTCCATTGCTAGATGCAATATTCGCTTGACGTACGATTTGAACTGCTAGTTGATTGTGTGTCATACCACTACCGGAGAAGATTGGTAATTTTTGGCCTCGAATTAAGGTATTAAGACCATCAATTGCGGAAATCCCTGTATTGATGTAATCTCTAGGATATTTACGCATAACTGGATTCAATGAACGACCATTGATATCGAGTTTAGTTTTAGCATAAACTTTACCTAAACCATCAATCGCAGTTCCTGATCCATTAAATGTACGACCTAATATTTCCTTGGAAACAGCAATTTCCATAGGATGACCTAATAAACGTGTATTGGTGTTGTTTTTGGAAAGTCCAGTTGTTCCTTCAAATACTTGAATAACAGCACGAGAACCTTCAATTTCAACGACACGACCAAAACGTGTTGAACCATCATCAAGTTCAATTTCAACCACTTCTTCAAAAGCAACGTTTTGAACATCATCGAGAATAATAAGTGGGCCTTTGATTTCTTTCAATCCTTTAAATTGACGACTCATTTTACCCTCCTTACTGAATGCTAGCCATAGCTAGATCAATTCTTTCATAATAACTATCTAAACGATGTAACTCATTGTTCGGTACATCGTATTTAATCTTAATAATATCTTCAAAAATTCCTGTTTCAACAATCGAACGAACCGTACGTTGAGTACTAATAACTTGAGAAGCTTGATTCTTCAAGTGAGCAATCAACTGTAACATCTTCAATTGTTTTTCATATGGAACATAAGTATCTTCTGGATGGAACGCATTTTGTTGTAAGAAACCAACGCGAATAACACGTGCAATTTCTAAACTTAGCTTTTGGTCTTCAGGCAACACATCCGAACCAATGAGTTTAACAATTTCCATTAATTGGGTTTCTTCATGCAAGATGTTCATCATTTCATTTCTTAATACTAAGAATTTACGATCAACATTTACATCAAACCAACGTTTTAGATCATCTAAATACTCACTATAACTTAGATTCCAGTTAATCGCTGGGAAGTGTCTTGCATACGCAAGATTCTTATCGAGTGCCCAGAAAGAACGAACGAAACGTTTTGTGTTTTGTGTAACTGGTTCAGAGAAGTCAGCACCTTGAGGTGAAACAGCTCCAATAACAGTAACTGAACCTTCATGTTTAGATAAAGTATCAACATAACCCGCACGTTCATAGAATTGTGCAATACGAGAAGGTAAATAAGCTGGGAACCCTTCTTCAGCAGGCATTTCTTCTAGACGTCCAGATATTTCACGAAGTGCTTCTGCCCAACGAGATGTACTATCTGCCATTAATGCAACATGATATCCCATATCACGGTAATATTCCGCAATAGTAATACCGGTATAAATGCTTGCTTCACGAGCCGCAACTGGCATATTCGATGTATTCGCAATAAGAACTGTACGGTCCGTTAAAGGTTTATGTGATTTAGGGTCCAATAATTCTTTGAACTCATGTAATACTTGAGTCATTTCATTACCACGTTCACCACAACCAACATAAACGATAATATCCGCATCACACCATTTTGCAAGTTGGTGTTGAGTCATTGTCTTGCCCGCACCGAATCCACCAGGAATCGCAGCTGCACCACCCTTCGCAATTGGGAAGAGGGTATCGATAACACGTTGACCAGTAATTAGTGGCATTGTGATTGGTTTACGATCTAACACAGGACGTGGAGAACGAATTGGCCATTCTTGAACCATTGTTAATGGTTGTTTCTTGCCATGCTCATCTAATACAACTAATAAGGTTTCTTTAATGTTATAAGAACCATTTGGTTTAATTTCAACAACTTTACCATTAACTCCAATTGGAACTAAGAAACGATGTTCAATAAGGGATGTTTCTGGGCAAGTCGCAAAAATTTGACCTTCTTTTACTTCATCATTTAAATTTACTTTAAATGTGACATCCCATACTCGTTCTTCACTTAATGCATTAATTCCTTTGCCTTCACTAACATACATCCCGCTTAATTGAGCCATATCTTTGAGTGGTCTTTGAATACCATCAAAAATATTATCCAAAATACCAGGACCTAAACTAGCGCATAAAGGTGCACCTGAATGGTATACGAGTTCATTAACACGTAAACCTGTAGTACTTTCATAAACTTGTATTGTAGTGAAATGATCATCAATACCGATTACTTCACCTAATAATTTCTTTTCGCCGACATAGACCATTTCGAGCATTTTAAACTTACTGTAATCTTTAACTCGAACAACCGGTCCATTGATTGAATAAATATGTGCCTTTTCCATAATGCCTCCTAAAAATGCAATTCAGAATGAGCAAAGAACCATTCTTTTTGAACTTTAAGCTGATGGTCAAGGGTCATTTCAATGGCCATTTTACCATTCGATTCTTGTAAGATAAATCCACCGACTTCAATTGTATTTGAACACTCAACTTTAAGACTAGGATTTGACTTAAATGCATCTTTAAAGTATGCACAATCATCTTCCTTAACAAGAAGTAATGCTTCACCTAAGTTTTCTATTTCAAGTGTTTTCGTGATTAATTGAACGAATCTGGATTTATATTCTTCAGTTTTACTGTAGTCTAATAATTTATGACGTAATTGGTTGAATAATCCTTCCACAAGTTCATCACGACGAATGAATAAGTTCTTCTTAACTTTCCATTTCGATTGCGTTTCACTTTGTCGAACACTATTCTTTAATTCTGCTAATTCTTGTTCGATATATAGATTGCTTTCTTCTACAGCTTCTTGATTATAATGATGAATCGTTGACTCCCTTTGCGCATGAAAATTTTCTTCAAGAGTACGTAGTTGTTCCTGAGTTCTAATTTCAATATCGTTGATTAATTTTAGTGCTAATTTTTCCATAATCACCCTCAAAGTTTAATTCCGATTGCTTCGGAGATATACGCATCAATGGTTTCACCAATCTTGGCAGAACCATGACGATCTGGTATTTCCACAATCAAAGGACGTCTTAATTTTAACTTCATATCAGCTATAACTTCAGGACAAGTCTGTATACACAGAGTCGTAATTAAAATAATTGCGACACTTTCGTCTTCAATTACTTTATACAGTTCTGTTAGAACTTCATCACGTGTATGCGCTATAACACCTTGAATGCCGGCTAAACGCATACCCATTAAGGTATCATTGTTATCGCTGATTAAAAAGAATTTCATAGTTCCTCTTATAATTTATTGATAATCAAGATTGAGATTAATAATCCATAAATCGCAACCCCTTCAGCTAGAGCAACGAAGATCATTGCCTTACCAAAGTTATCAGTATTTTCACTGATAGCACCGATCGCAGCAGGAGCAGCAGCAGCAACCGCAAAACCAGCTCCTAGAGCAGATGCAGATGTTGTAACAGCAGCAGCGATAAAGCCTAAACCTTGTGCCATACTACCAGCAAAACCATTTGATGTTGTTGCTACAGCTTCAGAAGCTTGTGCCATAACACCGTTGATTTGGAATACTAAAACAAGAATAAATGTAGCAGCGAATAAACTAATTTGTGTTAATACACGGAACTTAGCATTCTTAGCTGTTACTTTACCACTCATAATTGGAATAATCGGTAAAGATATTAATCCAATAACCACTAATGGTCCAAAAACTTCAAGCATCGTTAACATAACAATTTCCTCCTCTTACTGGTTTAATAGAGTGGTCGGGATATATTTCTTACCGCCACCTTCGAAGTAACGACTAAACATTTCATAATACTGTAAACGTAATGTTTGAATACCAACAATTAAGCCTTCTAATGCCATAACGAAGATATTACCAATAATCAAGACTAATAAGCCAGCACTTCCAGTCATTTCTTTTAATGTCATAACAACGACCATCATACCGGCATGACTTAATACGAATCCACCTACACGGAGGAATGACATCGTATTCGTCACGAAACTTAAGACAATTTCTAAGAGTTCAAAGATACTCTCTACTAAGTAACCACCCCAACCTTCATGCGGAGTGATTGTCACTTTGTGAATTAAGTTCTTAAGCGGAACATGCATTAATATAACTAACAATGGAACAATAATGAATGCTCCAATTGTAAACTTGTTCGCAAGTGGAATCCCAAGCAACATTTGTCCAGCTGCCATGCCAATTGCAGAACCATAGAAGATAAATCCAGCTAAGCCGTTTTGACTAAATAAAGCAGTTGCCCAATCCTTTTTCTTGATTCGAGTAATAATATTCAAGAAGATAGATACAAGAATTAAGGTAGCTCCTAAAGCAACAGCTGATAATAGTAAGGTCATCGTAAATCCAGGATCCATAACATGGAATGGTTTACCAGGCAATCCAAGAATGTCAGTAAATAATGGTGTTAGAATTTCTTCATCACCGAAGAATGAACCAAACAGAGTTCCAAAGAACATTGAGAAGAGTCCAATACGTACCGCGACTGCCGCAAGTGACATTTTCTTCCACTTCCAGAGTGCATATCCACCAATGACTAAGACTAAGCCTTGTCCTAAATCACCAAACATAATACCGAATAATAAGCTATATGTGATTCCTACATAGAAGGTTGGATCGAAATCACCGTAATGTGGTAATCCATACATTTCAATGAACAATTCAAATGGTTTTGCGAACCAGTTATTTCTCAATACAGTAGGTGGTTCTAAACCTTCTTCCGATTCAGCTGGGAAGTCTTGAATCACGACATCAGTTAAATCACCGAATAGTGTTTTATAGGCTTTACAGACTCGTTTAGGAACAAACCCTGTTATAACTACTTCATTTTCAAACACAGCCATGTATTTGTAATACTTCGCTAATTCTGCGTAGTGTTTAACATAACCATAAATCTTACCTAGTGTAGATTCACAATCAATTGTAAATTGAACTTCATCAATCTTTGGAATTGCGATTGGTTCAAAGTAGAGTGATTCTAAGATGTTATTAACTTCTTTTTGTTTGTCTAGTAACGCAACGACTAAGACCCATGCATATTGATTATTCTTAGTCATCGAATGAAGTACGAAACTCTTTTCATCATGTAACATGATTTTTGGAATACTACTCAAAGGAAGTCTTCCAAACGTTACATAAGTATATTTCAGTTCATTCAACGCTGTAATATCATAAGTACTTAAGATTTCAATGGCTTCTTTATCTTCAGCAGTTAAGTTTGATTGATTCATGAGTTGTTCATTAATCTTCTCAAACTTCGATTCAGCTTCTAATAAATGCATTTCAATTTCATCCGTCGTAAACTTTGTAACACCATCAAAAGCACACATGATTTGCGTGTTCAAACTACGAGCCATACTTTCAATACGTTTTAAAAATTCCGCAAACGTATTATCTTCAGGTAAGAGTTGACCACCATTGCCTTCATTAACAACATGACTCGCTAGTTCTGCATGTAAATCATTGGTCGCAAATGCAGTTAACAATATTTTTTCGATGTTTTCTTTAGACCCTGCCATCCGCAGTAGACGCATTTTCTCAATCGCCATTGGATCCTCCTAATATATCAAGAGCTTCGCAATCTTATCGTTTTCCACCTTGTAGCGAATGCCTTCGATGATATCGATAATATTACGTATTTCTATATCTAATAAACTTAAGTATGAAACAAGAATAATATTTGGATTCGTAGAGAATCGCATTAATCGTTTATTTAAATCAAACATAATCGCATCTGTTTGATATTCAATATACTGAAATTCTTTGGCATCCGTTGGGATGTCATAGGCATTCTTGTTTACAGCATGCAAGAACGCTTGAGCATCTAATGTATCGATCCATTCATCTAAATCATTCTTACTAATACGCTTGTATGTAGGATTTAGAACTTTTTTAATTTCAGATGGACTTGCGTTATAGTATTTCTTTAAACGATAGATCTTTGTAATATTTTCAAGCTCAATTTGTGTATCAAATAAATCTCGAATGTCTTTTTTATCTTTACCTGTAAACTCTTGTTCGATAATTTCATATACGCGTTTATAATAATACGCTTTTAACACGATTTCAAAGTTCGCATAATCAATATCAAGAACTGAACGAGGTTTTAATGGTTTTAAGATTGAATAGTATGGTGTGTTCTTTAAAACACTTAATAACTCATCAAAGGTATTTACTTTAATAAGTTCTTCAACATCAAAAGAAATCATCCGATTCGCAAAGATAGGAAGTTGCGCAATCTGATTGGTCTTATCCGTTTCACTTAGTAAACGAATGGACATCAAGATTTGCTTAATCTCTATCATAAGAACACCATATTCGTAGAAATGGTCTTTTTTAGATTGACCATATCGAATCAACTCAAGGAAATCTAAATAAAAGGTTTGACGAATGAGCATTTCTAAATGCCCACGATGAATCGAGAATTCATTAATCCCTTTTAATACGGATTTGAAGGCTGTTTCATTCTTCAAATATCCTGCAATCTCTTGAACTGTTTTCTTCCGCAGTAGTTCAGTGTAATCGTCTGATTTTAAATGTTTACCATACATGGCCTTTGCTTTTGCGGCCATTGCTAAACTTGATTGATCGCTCATTACTCCGCCTCGAAATTAATCGAACGTTCAAATAATTCAGCTAGCCATTTTTCTTGATTCGTTTTAAATTGTGATTCAAGTTCTTTTAAACTAGCGTCATACTTTGCTTGGCCTTCTTGTTCTGTTAAAGCAAGTTGATCAAGTAATTTCTTACGTTCATCCTCTACAAATTGTCTTGCTCGGTCAAAGACTTCCTTGTTAATGGAATCTTTGTCTTTAACCATCGAAAGTAAAGCATTTTGGATTTTATCTTCTGCTTCTTTTACTTTTTTCTGTGCTTCTAAGTCAGCTTTAATAATTGCTTTAATTTTTTCTTCCAAAATGGGCACCTCCCAAACACTTATTTAGTATACGCCTAGTTTATATGAATATCAACACTTACTTGTGAAATGTTGTCGCATTTAGATTTGGCGGAGGAAGCAGGATTTGAACCCGCGCGAGCTTGCACTCCTATCGGTTTTCGAAACCGACCCCTTCAACCACTTGGGTATTCCTCCAGCGCCTAAT
>RRZT010184830.1_pt1 | contig 14098 bp, 10 predicted proteins | sample 2165551 | NCBI WGS metagenome assembly RRZT01 (sample SAMN10456910, study PRJNA506462) | wastewater metagenome | biome: wastewater; feature: sludge; material: wastewater sludge; isolation source: wastewater sludge with Escherichia coli K12::gfp cells carrying plasmid... | place: USA: Moscow, Idaho... | reverse complement strand
TCGGTGTAGCCGGCGTCCGTGACAGCCTGCAGGATTTCAGGAATGAGTCCGAGTTCGGAAAACGACATGGGTACGATCACGTTTTGGGTGGCTGCAGTTTAGTGCAGTGCACCATTTAAATAGTTTTTCATTATACATCGGCCCGCTCTCAGCGCCGTGTCAGATAACAGGTGACCTCTTCCCTGTCGTGGTAGAGGTGTTTGATTCTCAAAACGTATTTGAGGCCGGCCGCGCGCATGCGCTGGTCGATCAGGTTGCGGCAGCGCTCGACCTCCTCGTGGCGCTTCTTCATGGGGAGCTTGAGGTTGAAGATGCTGCGTCGGCATCGCCCCGTGGCAAGCCAGTCGGCCATGACAGGAGCGATTCGCGACGGTTGCTCGACCATGTCGCAAACCATCCACTCGACGGCTTTTTTGGGCCTCCAGGTCAGGCCGTCGGTGCGCAGGTGCTCGATGAGCCCTGTCGCGAGAACAGACGCTGCGATGGGCCCGTTGTCGATGGCCGTGACGCGTAGCCCGCGGCTGACCAGTTGCCAGCTCCACCCGCCGGGGGCAGCGCCGAGATCGACCGCCGCGAGGCCGGGGCGCAGCGATGACTTTTGTTCATCCGGGGAGAGGAGGGTGAGGATTGCCTCGGCGAGCTTGAGAGTTGACCGGCTGGGGGCGTCTTTCGGCATGCGCAGGCGCGGGATGCCCATCGGCCAGGCGGAGCCCTCGCTCGGCAGGCTCAGCCCGAGCCACACCTGACGGGCGCCGACGAAGAACAGATGCAGCCGCGGCAGGTGCGGCGAGTCGACGCGAAGGGTGCCAGACTTGGTCAGCGCCGCCTCGAGCAGGGGCCCGAAGCGGCCAAGGAAGCCCGATTGCTGCTTGCCCTCGTTGGTGTCGGGGGTTTCCAGCAGGATGGCGGAAAATCGTTCCTGAAAGCCTTCGATGCGTTCGACGAGCGGCGTCAGTCGGTCCCGCTCGGGGAGATCGTCGATGACAGCCAGAACCTGGAAGCTTTGACGAGCAAACACCAGGCGCGAGGTGTCGAGGCGTCGCCGCAATTCGTCGTGGGGCTGCGGGGCGTCGAGCGCCAGGAAGACAAAGCCGCTCTGGGGCTGGCTCTGGAGTCTGCCGGCAAGGCGCGCTGCGCTGGCCTGGAGCTCCTGGCCGGCGTCGGCCTCGAAGCCCGGGCGGCATTGCACGAGCAGGCCGAGGGCGTCGTGGGCTCGATTTACGTTGGAGGTGGATTGCATTGGGGCGTGTAATATCGTTCAAGCAAGGGGCGTTCCTGCCCCTGACCGCTGGATGATAACCGAAGCCGCGTGAGCGGCCCGTACCCGTTCAGCCGTGGTGTCCTTGATCTGCTTTCTGGAGTGTCCGATGGAATACCGCAAGCTTGGTGTCAGTGATCTGCAGGTTTCGTCCGTGTGCCTGGGTACGATGACTTTTGGTCAGCAGAACTCCGAGGCCGACGGTCATGCGCAGCTGGATTTTGCTTTTGAGCAGGGCGTCAATTTCATTGATGCCGCCGAAATGTACCCGGTGCCGACGCGCGCCGAGACCCAGGGGGCGACCGAGCGCATCGTCGGTTCGTGGCTGAAGGGCAAGCCGCGGGAAAAACTGGTGGTCGCGACCAAGATCACGGGCCTGGGCCGCCAGCTGCCGTGGATTCGCGGCGGGCCGCTGGCCCTCGATCGTGCCAATATCCGCGCCGCCGTGGAGGATAGCCTGCGCAGGTTGGGCACGGAGTACATCGACCTGTATCAGATCCATTGGCCCGCCCGTAACCAGCCGATGTTCGGTCAATGGCGTTTTGATCCGTCTGCAGAGCGGCCGTCGACCCCGATCCCTGAGCAGCTGGAAGCCCTCGCCGAGCTCGTTGCGGAAGGAAAGATTCGCCATGTGGGCTTGTCCAACGAGCATCCGTGGGGCGTCATGCAGTTTGTCCGGGCGGCTGATGCGCTGGGCTTGCCGAGGGTCGTGTCGGTGCAGAATGCCTACAATCTGCTCAACAGGGTGTTCGAGCAGACGCTCGCCGAGGTCTGTTTTCGGGAGCAGATCAGCCTGTTGCCGTATTCGGTGCTCGGTTTCGGCCATCTGACCGGGAAGTACCTGGCCAATCCGCCGGCGGACGCGCGCTTGACGCTCTTTCCGAGTTTTGGTGCCCGCTACGGGCGCAGCAGTGTACGCCCGGCCGTCGAGGCCTATGTTGCCCTTGCGCGGCGGCACGGCATGACACCCGCCGAGCTGGCGCTGGCTTTTGTCATGTCGCAGGGTTTTGTCGGCAGCACCATCGTGGGGGCCACGTCCCTGGCCCAGCTGAAGGAGAACCTGCAGGCCTGTTCGCGGGTTCTCGATACACATATTCTTGCAGAAATCGATGACATTCACCTTCAGTTCACGAATCCTGCGCCGTAACCTGAATGCTGTTACGCAGTGAACACCGGCTTGAGGCCGTTCAGGGAGGGTGAGTTGAAGGAAATCGTCGCAGCTCCGGATCTGCGCATCGGCATGTTCGTTGCCGAGCTCGATCGTCCGTGGCTCGAGTCGCCTTTTCTGATGCAGGGCTTTGTGATCGAGGACGAGGAGACCCTCGCGCAGTTGCGCGAGCTCTGTCGCTTCGTCCATGTGGATCGGACCCGCTCCGTCGGGGACGCGTGGCGTGCGGAGGACGCGCCCAGGCTCGACCCCCGGCGCGAGCGTTCTGCGACGCTGGGTGCGTTCCAGGCCCCCGCAGAAGCACGTCGTCGCCCTGTTGATTTTTTTGGTTTGTTGCGCTCCCTGCGCTCGATGGGGAAAGGCTCCGCGTCGGCCGGGGAGGTTGCCCAGGCACAGGCGATGAAGCCCTTGGTGCATGTGTATCCCGATGCCGTCGGGCAGCGCAGGCTCTCGCCCCTGGGCGAGGCGGAGGCCGCCAATTACGCAGCTCGGGCGATGGGGCAGCCGCTGATCACGGGTGAAGAGAGCCGCCGGCGCAATGTCGGATTCAGGCCGCGGCTGGACCGCGCGGGGGCCGCCGACACGCTTACCGGGCTCACCTACCTCGAGCCGACGGTGGCACTCGAAGAAGAAATCGTCACGGCACTGCCGCTGGTCAATCGTGCCCACGGTCTGCTGGCCCAGATCGCGCTCGACGTGCAGCGCAGCCTCAACCCGGATCTCGAGCGCCTGCGCGGCGTGGTCTCCGAGATGGTGCTGAGCGTTGCCCGCAATCCTGATGCCCTGTTGTGGCTGGCCAGGCTGAAGCAGACGGATCAGTACAGCTACGCTCACTCCCTCGACGTGTCGGCCCATGTCATGATCTTCGGGCGCTATCTCGGGCTGGGCGACGAGTCGATCGGCCACCTCGGGATGGCCGGGATGCTGCAGGACGTAGGCAAGCTGAAACTGCCGCCGGCGCTGCTCCAGAAGTCGGGCCCCCTGTCGCCCCGCGAGCACGAGATCTTTCGCTCCCACGTGGATTTCTCGCTGCAGATCCTGTCGAAGTCGTCGGGGGTCTCCCTGTCGATGCTGGAGATCGTGACCCGGCACCATGAGCGCTGCGACGGCAGCGGCTATCCTCTTGGGTTGAAGGGCGAACAGGTGGGCCTGATGGCCGAGATCACCGGCTTGTGCGACACGTATTGTGCAATGACCCGCGAGCGCCCCTACGGCGAAGCCGCAAGCGCCCAGGTGGCACTCGATGCGCTGCGGGCGCAGCGGGGCGTTGGGTTTTCGGAGAGCACCGTCGATCAGTTCGTCCAGTGCATCGGCCTCTATCCCGTGGGCACGCTGGTCGAGCTCAACTCCGGCGAGGTCGCGGTGGTGGTCGCCCAGAACCGCATCCGCCGCTTGAAGCCCCGGGTGATGATTCTCCTGGGGCCCGACAAGCAGCCCAACGCCTACCCCCACACGCTGGATCTTCTCTATGAGCAGCCGACCGCCACGGGCCAGCCCTACGCAATCGTGCGGGCGCTGCCGCCTGGGGCGCACGGTGTGGACGCCTCGGAGTTCTACCTCACATGACACGCCTCGATACTTGCTTCGGTCGTCGCAGCGGGCAGGTTCTCGATGGAGAGGCGTTGGTCGGCCTGCTGTGTCGCTATGGCATCGGGCAGTCTGAAAAGGCTGCCGTGCGAGCCTTCGGGCGCATCGTCTCAGCCGAAGAGTTGGCGGACGATCTGCTCGAGCGGCTCAATCTGGACGAGGCGACTGCTGCTGAAGCACCCATTGGCCTTGTCCTGCGGGCGTTCTGCCAGGAGCTGGCGCGTGTCGTCCGGTGGGATTTTCTGCCCGGATGGCCTGCGGCGCTGCAGGCCCGTTGGTCCGAATGCTACCTGGCCGGCGCGGTGGCCGAGTTTCCGTTCATCGCGGTCGAGACACTGATCGGGTTGTGTCACGAGCATCTGTTCGGCGAGCGGGCCATGGTCCACCGCCTCGAGCTCGATATCGAACGGGCCCTGGTCCGCCTAGGTTGGTGTCTCGGCGGGCTGATGGCGGCAACCTCCGTCGAGCACGAGCAGAACTTCCGTCTCGCGGCGGAAGACGGCGACCCGGTTCTCGGCCTGCCAAACAGGCGGCGCTTTTTGACGCTGCTGGCCGAGAGACTGGCCTCGCTGGGGGCGGGGCGGCAACTTGGGCTGGTCGTGCTGAACGTGGAGTGGGGGCGCTCGGTCGATGTGCTGGCCCTCGATGAGCGCGATCACCTGCGCCTGGCCTTGTCCGAGGTGATGCGCGGGGTGCTGCGGCCGAGCGACATCCTGTGCGCCCTGGGTGATGACGAATGGGCCGTGCTGCTCCCCGATCTGCGTCATGCGGCGCAGGTGTCACTGGCGGGGCACAAGCTGGTGGATGCCTGCGAGGCGCTGCGCTCCAACAGTTTTCCGGCGCTGCGGGCGCGCTTTTGTGCGGGTGGCGCGGCGGCGCCCGAGCAGGCCGGCGGCCCGCTGGCCCTCGAGCAGGCAGCGCGCTCCGCGCTCGTCGTGGCCAAGGCGAGTGGGCGCCCCTTCGACATCTACGGTGGCGAGATCGTCGTCAAGGCCGAGGGCGACGCGATGTTCGAAACCGAGGTCGCCCGGGCACTCGAGTCCCAGCAATTCCAGCTCTACCTGCAGCCCCAGGTTGCGCTCCCATCCCGCCGTGTGGTGGGCGCGGAGGCGCTGCTGCGCTGGCGGCGCTCCGATGGCCGCCATGTGCCGCCGCCCGAAATCCTGCGGGTGGTCGAGCGGATAGGCCTGACGCCCTTGTTGTCCCGTTGGGTCGTTCAGCAGGCGGCCCAGATTCTGGCCACCTTGACAGCAGGTGGATGCGACCTGAGGGTGTCGGTCAACGTGGTCGCCGACGACCTGAACGACCCGGAGCTGCCGCTCTTCATCCGGCAAACCTGCGATACATGGCGGATCTCCCCCTCGCGGCTGTGTTTCGAGATCACCGAGAGTGGCTTCGTGTCCGGCGAGGCCGCGTCGGCCGAAACCCTGCGGCTGGTGCGCCAGGAGGGCGGGCGGCTGGCGCTGGATGACTTCGGCACGGGCTACTCCTCGATGGACTATCTGCGGCGCCTGCCCCTTGACGAGCTGAAGATCGACAAGTCCTTTGTCGATCGCATCTCGGTCTCCGAGAGCGACAGGGCGATCGTCGAGCTGATGGTCCGGATTGCCCACACCTTCGATCTCGAAGTTGTCGCCGAAGGCGTCGAGAGCGTGGAAGCCGAGGCCGCGCTCAGCCTGATGGGGTGCGACCTCGCGCAGGGTTACCTCTATGCCCCACCAATGCCGGTGGCGGAGTTCGTGGCATGGTGGAACGGCGTCGAGGCAGCGGTGCCGGCGGCGGGCTGCTAAGGCCGCTGCCGTCGCAGCCCGTAACGCCTATTCGGCGCTATGACGCCGTTTCCGAGGGGGTGGCTGGGTGTCGTCCGCTGCGTCTGAGTGGGGCTGCTCCGCCTGTTCGGAGTCCGGGGCGGAGGGCTCCTTTTCCTTCTTGTCTGCGCTACGCTTGGACTTTGGGGCGGGCTTTTCTTCGGCGGCCGGCGGCAGCGGTGGTGGCACCTTCGGCTCGACCTCCGTGATGTTCTTCTCGGCCATGTAATCGTTCATCTCCCGCCAGCCCGCGAAAACTGCAGCCCGCGGGGCGCCGGGGTTGAGGTTGTAGCAATCTTCGATGGCCCGGCCGGCATGACGGCAGGCGCCCCCGATGGCCTTGCCGTCGGCTTCGGCAGTGGCCGACGATTTGGTGAAGTCGGGGATGCCGAGTTGCTCGCATCCGCCAAGCAGGGCGCCGCTCAGAATGAGGCCCAGCAGCAAATGGGGGTTGGATCGAGTCATGGTCCGGTGGCATTGATTGGCTTGCAAGGTCTACGGCGCCCGCCGATCGGACTTGAACGTCTGCTTACGTGTGTAACGCCCGATGAAGCGTGCCGGCTTTATAATCTCTGATTGTCTTGCCACTGTTTCCGTTTGAAAGCCCTAGATGAAGAATTTCAGCCGTAACGCCCTGGGTCTCGTCCTGACCAGCCTTTTCGCAGGCTCTGCCTTTGCGGCAACCAGCAAGCCAGCCCCCAAGCCGGCCCCCAGCCAAGCCGTTGCCACGCCGGCCGCGGCAGGTGCCTCGGCCGAAATCGAGCTGGTGCACACCCTGGGCGCCGACAAGGGCGAGCAACTGCAGAAGCTGGTCGACCGCTTCAACGCCAAGACCACCGGGCCGAAGATCGTCATCCAGGATCGCCCCTGGAACGCCGGTACGCTGCCGCACCTGATGATTCTCGGTGAGCGCGATCAGCAGGCCTTCCTGAGCGGCGCCACGCGTTATCGCCCGCTGCACCAGGTCATGAAGGAAGCCGGCATCAAGATGGAAACCCTGCGTGCGCCGGCCATGATGACCCCGACGCCCCTCGATAGCGCCAACCGTCTCGTCGCGCTGCCGGTCGGCCTGTCGACGCCCGTGATGTTCTACAACAAGCAGGCATTCAAGGAGGCCGGGCTCGACACCGAGAACGCCCCGCCGACCTGGCAGGCGCTCCAGGGCGCTCTCGGCAAGCTGGTCGCGTCCGGCCAGAGCTGCCCCTACACCACCGCCCAGCCGGCCTGGATCCTGGTCGAGAACACCAGCGCCTGGCACAACGAGCCGGTTGTGGCCGAGAGCAAGAAAACCACCTCCCTCGCCATCAACGGCATGCTCGAGGTGAAGCACGTGGCGATGCTGTCGTCGTGGGTGAAGGCCCGCTACCTGCAACTCTTCGGCCGTGACGACGAGGCGGTGGAGCACTTTGCGAAGGGCGAATGTGCAGTGCTCACCGCGGCATCCGCCGCCTGGCCCACCCTCAAGCGGCAGGCTGGCTTCGAGGTGGGTGTCGCAGCGCTGCCGTATCACGAGGAATACTACGGCGCGCCCCAGAACACCCTCGCCGATGGCCCCGCGCTGTGGGTCGGGGCGGGCAAGAAGGCCGCTGACTACAAGGCGGTGGCCCAGTTCATCGATCACTGGCTGAGCGCCGAGAGCCAGGTCGAGTGGCAACGCAACGCGGGCTACCTGCCTCTGAACCGTGCCGGTTTGCTGGCCTCCGAGAGCCGCCTGCTGGCAGCCGATCTGCTCAACATCCATGTTGGCGTCAAGCAGCTGACCAACAAGCCGGTGACCTCGGTTTCCAAGCCCAGCCGTTATCCCCAGCGCGCCGCCGTGCGTCGCATCATCGAAGAAGAGCTGGAATCCGTCTGGGAAGACCGCAAGCCCTCCAAGCTCGCGCTCGACACCGCCGTGGCGCGCTCCCGTACGCTGGACTGAGTCGCATCAGCCCGATGCTCCGCTGGCCCTGGCCCAAGGTGATCGCGCACCGCTGCGGTGGTGCGCTCGCACCTGAAAATACCCTGGCCGGGCTCGCCATCGCCGCGCGCATCGGCTGCCGGGCCGTCGAGTTCGACGTCATGCTGTCGCGGGACGGCGAGCCCGTGCTCATCCACGACGAAACCCTCGACCGCTGCGCCAATTCGTCGGGCACCGTCGCGGCGCTCGACGGCGCGCTCCTGATGGCGACCGACGTGGGCGAGCGGTTTCACCACGCCTTTGCGGGCGAGACCATCCCGTCGCTGCACGCCGCCCTGCGCCGCTGTCGCGAGCTGGGGCTGGCGGCCAATCTCGAGATCAAGCCCGCCCAAGGCCATGACGTCGAGACGGGCAGGGTGGTCGGTCGTCGACTGGCCAGCCTTGGTGTTGACGATCGGCCGGCGCTGCTGCTGTCCTCGTTTTCGGCGGACGCCCTCGAAGCTGCGATGGAAGATGTCGACGACATCCCCCGCGGCTGGCTCGCCGGCGCATTCGACGCTGCCGCGCTGAAGACCGCCTCACGTCTGGGTTGTGCCTCCATTCACCTTGCGCTCGACGGGCTCGAGGCGGCCCACGTGGTCGCGGCGCGGGCGGCCGGGCTGGAGGTGCTGGTCTACACGGTCAATCGCCTGGCCGACGCCCGCCGCCTGGCGAGCTGGGGGGTGGGCGGTTTATTTACCGATCGGCCGGATCTGCTTCTGGATACGATCCGCTAATCAACTTGCTGCGTTTCCGCCTTGATCCTGCCGACTTGACGGGATTGCGGTGCGCCCCTAACATCGCGTTTTTCCTGAACTGGGCAGTGCCTTGTCTCTCTCGCAGCTCTACGCGCCGATCGCCGACGACATGAAGGCGCTGGACGGCGTCATTCGCGATCGACTCTATTCCGATGTCGCCCTCATCCGCCAGGTAGCCGAATACATCATCGGCAGCGGAGGCAAGCGCATGCGGCCGGCCATGGTGTTGTTTGCGGCGGGTGCGGCAGGCTATCAAGGCAAGCGGCACCTCGAACTGGCTGCCGTCATCGAGTTCATCCACACCGCGACGCTGCTTCACGACGACGTGGTCGATGAGTCCGACTTGCGCCGCGGCAACAAGACCGCCAATGCCATGTTCGGCAATGCCGCCTCGGTTCTGGTTGGCGACTTCCTGTACACCCGAGCCTTCCAGATGATGGTCGGTGTCGAAAGCATGAGGGTGATGCAGGTCCTGGCCGATGCCACCAACATCATCGCCGAAGGCGAGGTGCTGCAGCTGCTCAACTGCCACAATGCCGACGTCGAGGTGGACGACTACCTGCAGGTGATCCGGTTCAAGACGGCCAAGCTGTTCGAGGCTGCGACGCGGCTCGGCGGCATTCTGGCCGGCGCCAGCCCGGAGGTTGAAGAGGGGCTGGCGGCGTTCGGCATGCACATCGGAACCGCCTTTCAGCTCGTGGATGATGTGCTCGACTATTCGGGCGAAGAGGCCGACACCGGCAAGCATATCGGCGACGATCTGGCCGAAGGCAAGCCCACGCTTCCGCTCATCCATGTGATGAAGCACGGCAGCCCCGAGCACGCTGCCTGTGTGCGCCATGCCATCGAGGGCGGCGGGCGCGACGATTTTGCCGCCGTCCTGCAGGCCATCCGCGCCTCGGGTGCCATCGAGGCGACCCGCAAGGCCGCGGAAGACGAAGCCGAGCGCGCCCTCAACGCGCTTAACGTATTACCCTCTTCCGTTTTCAAGAGTTCCTTGGTAGAATTGTCAAAGTTCGCAGTCGCACGGAAATATTGATTTTCGGCACGCTGTACAAAAGCCGGATGTCGATGTGATGTGTGGCTGTTTTGTTTTGAGGGCCGCAGTCGAGGGGCCATAGTAGTAAATCGTCGGGGAATAGCTCAGCCTGGTAGAGCACTGCGTTCGGGACGCAGGGGCCGGAGGTTCGAATCCTCTTTCCCCGACCACTCATTCCCGCGGCAAGCCAACAATAGTCTGGCTTGCATCGCCAAAAAAATGGAGCAAATTCCGCAAGGGTTTGCTCCATTTTTACGTCTGGATTGCGCTTGATGGTTGGCGCCTCTGGGCAGGGCGCTGACTCTTTGATTCTCGCCCCCTCGCTGCTCAGGCGCGCCGGGCCGCTGCGTCTCACGGGCATGGGCTTACTTCTTCGTGGTCTCTCCACCGAGGGCGGCACGGATTGGCGCCGGCACGAAGGGCGCCTTCAGCAGATCGACGGTGATGAACACCCCGGTGCCGCCAGGCGTCGCGCCGGCCCCGGCGGGGGCCGGCAGCGATTTCATGACCGTCGCGTGCTGCCCGTCGGGGCCGGTGACGGTGGGTTTCCAGTCGAGCCCGACACCGCTGCCGACCTGCAGCTTGACGCCGGGCATCACACCCCAGCTGGCCTTGGCCGAGCTCAGGCTGACGCTGCCGCTGCCGTCCGGGGCGATGCTCCAGCCGAAATCGAGGCTGAGGCTCATCGGCGGCATCCAGCTGAGCTTCTGATGGGCGAGGCCGAGCAGATCGTCTGCGGAGAACGCGGCCTTGAGCTGGGTCGGGCCGCCGGCGGCGGCGGGCAGTACGTAGCGGAAATCGGTGAGCGTGGAATAGGGGATCAGGCCCAGCGGGGCGGCCAGATTCACGTCGGAGAGCAGCTTGCGCCCGGCCGGGTCGGCCAGCCCGGCGCCGAGGGTGAGTCCATAGGTGCCGGCGCCGAAGCCGCCTACCGCGGCCTTCTCGCCAGTGCCGAGGCGGTTCCACTGGCCGAGGGCGTAGCGCTTGGCCGGGTCGAGGAGAACGCTTTTGACTCCCTCATTTTCCTTGGCCTGCTCGACGACCGTCTTGACGCCTTCGGCCAGCACGTCGGCGGCCTGATCGGCTTCGGCGGGCTTTGCCGCGTCGTCGAGCTGCACGACGGGCTGGCCGCGCCGGCCTTGCTCGATGACGTGGGCCAACTCGTGGCCGAGGAGGCGCCGGCCTTCGTGGGTGCCCGGCTGCCAGCGGCCGGGCGCGAAGCCGATGTCGCGTCCGGCGGCGAAGGCATTGGCGCCCAGGCTGTGGGCGGCCTCGGCCTCCGGGTGGATGCGCACCGCGCTCAGGTCGGCCTGCAGGCGATCCTCGAAATAGCGCCGTTCGTTGGCCGGGAGCGGCAGGCCGGTGCCCAGGGCGAGCCCGGCGGGGGCGGCCTGGCGGGTCAGGGTGCCTGCCTTGGGGCCGGTCGGGGCCTGGCGTTCGCCACGGGCGATGCGCTCGGCGCGCTGCTCGGCGGGGCGGTCACGGGTGACAGGAGGCATGTTCCGTTTGTTCGGGGGGCTGGCCATGATGTCGACTCCGATTCGGCGTGTGGCGATGCTGTCCGGCGTGGTGTGGCGCTCAATCGCCCATGCCGGGGGCGAGCAGATCGAGGGCTGCGGCGGCGTGGTCGATCAGCCAGCCGACGCGGGCCGCGTCGATGGGCGCCCAGGCGAGCGGCAAGGTGCTCCGGTGGTAGAGCAGGGAGCGCTCCGGGTCGAAGATGCAGCTACCGAGGAGTATTCGCCGGTTGGCCTGGTGGAGCTGCCACATGAGGGTGTCAACGTCGGGCTGGGGGCCGGCGGTGGGGTGGTGGGCGATCAGGTTGAGGTAGCGGCGGTCGCGCTTGGACAGTTCGATGCCAAGCTCCGGGTGATTGCTTTCGTGGAGGGCGAGGAGCAGGGTCTCTCCGGCGTCGGCGATCCGGTAGTGGAGGCCCAGCTGGGTGAGGGCGGTTTCCACGTCGAGCAGGGTCAGCCCGCCGGGCGCTTCGGCGAGGCGCAGGCGCTGCTGAGCAAGGAGCGCGTCGAGGGCGTGCTCGGGTGTTCCGTTGTTTAGGGTGCCGGCGCGGATCAGCCGGCACATGTCGCCCAGGCCGTCGAGGGCCAGGTAGAGCCACTCGGAGGCCAGCGGTTCTGCGCCGACGAGCAGCGAGACGGCGGCCTCGCAGCTGTGCCGGTCTGCGCCCAGATAGAGCCGCCCCAGGGGCCAGCGTGCGTTGATGGCGTTGATCGCCAGCAGCTGGCGGGTGTCTGGCAGGGCCGCCGGGGCATGGCACAGGCCATGGGCGGTGAGCTGCAGGACGGGGTCGGTGAGGCGGGCGCTGATGGCCACCGGCGCTTCTCCGGGGAGGCCGAGCTGGAAGGTGGCGGTGGGGGCGCCGCCGGCCGGGGTGTGCACAACGTGGCGCAGGCCGGCCTGGTCGAGCAGGCCGGCGAGGCGGGTGGCGGCGTTCATCGGGGAGCCTCGTCGGAGCGGGCGGCGGCCGCGCTGACGCTGCCGCCGGTGGCGACGGCAGGGCTGGCGGGGCCCCAGCGCAGGATGGGGGGCAGCTGGTCGGGGGGAATCAGGAAGCGGTTGCTGTCGACCCGCGTGCGCAGGCCCACCGCGTCGGCCCACCGGACCTGCCACGCCCGCACCGGCTCGCCGGTGGTGCTGTTGTACTCGGCAAAGTACACGCCGTCGGGGATGCGACGTCCGTTGGCGGTGTAGCGCGGCAGGGTGTTGGGCTCGAAGAATTCCATCTGACGGTATTGTCCCTGGGCGCCGCTGGCGGCGCGGATGTCGCCGACCAGGATGCGCCGCATGTGCAGCCCCCAGTCGGCCTGCTCGGGAGTGTAGTTGACCGGGTCCATCGTCGACAGGGTGCCCGGCGTGTTGATGGTGTCGGCAAAGTCGATGTTGTGGCCGCGGATGTAGGACTGCCCGGTGACCGGGTCGGTGTAGTCCGCCACCGTCATGGGGTAGTTGTTGCGCCCGGCGCCCGGCGCGCCGGTGAAGCCGCCGCCCCGAGGGCGGGTGAAGGCGCGGGAGCCGATGATCTGCTCGCCCTGCCTCACCACGTAGTTGAAGCGACCGCTGGGGTCGGGCCCGTAGATCGTCACCTGCACCGGGTCGCGCATCGGGCCGGTGGTGGAGATGGGTTCCCACTGGTTGTTCAGGCGTGCCCACTGGTAGCCCTGGCGGAGGGGGGGCAGTTCGTTGGCGGGCAGGTTGTGGAAGTCGGGTGGGGCGGTGAAGTTGGTCTGGAACTGGGAGAACGGCCCGGACAGCATCCAGCGCGGCGTGACCGGTTCGCCGCTGAAGGGGACGCCGGGGCGGCCGCCGCTGCGGTACAGGCCGTTGATGGGCAGCCACGAGAGGCCGACGCCCAGCCCGAGCCCCATCGCGCTGCCGAGGCCGATGGAGATGAGGTAGTCGGACAGCGACATGCGCCCGGCGGCCACGTCGTCGAGGCTCTCTATGGCGGCGCCGATGGCGCCCGAGGGCATGCCGATCACGCCGCCGGAGATGGCATTGACGATCAGCCGCTGGCCGGTGGTGAGGGTGCCCATGCCGCAGCCGAACATGCGGGTGCTGACCGCGCTGGCGATGCCGGGGGCCACCAGCGCGGAGGCGGCGCCGATGCCGCCCTGGATGGCGCCGCTCTTGATGCCTTCCGTGGTGCGCTCGCCCACGTAACCCCAGTCGAAGGACTGCGCCCCCGGCGTGATGGCCATCGAGATGCCTTCACCGCCGACGGCGCCGGTGAATTCCAGCGTGCCCTGGGTGACAGCGCCGGCCCCGGCGCCACCGGCGATCGCCAGGCTGCTGGCGACAACGGTGCCGGCGGTGGTGAGGGTGCCGGCGGTGGTCACCAGCCCGCCGGCCCCCACTGTGGCGAACAGCGCCGGCGCGGCGGCGAAGACGACCGGGGCGGCGATCGCGCCGGCCAGCCCGGCGGCGACGCCAAAGGAGACGTTACGCACGATCTCCAGGCGGTGGACGGTGGTCTCGGCGCCCTCGATGGTGGCGTTGATGTAGCTCCGCCAGGTGTTTTCGGCCTCGTCCAGCGCGGTGGCGGCGCGGGTCAGGGTGTCGAGCTGGCGGCGCAGCAGCGCGCCCGAGGTGGTCGTCGCGTGGTAACCATCCAGGGCGTCGACGATCGTCTGGGCGTCGTCGCGGGGGGCGTTCCACATGGACAGCGGCGGGCATTCGGTGTCGCCCATCCAGTCGGCAATGCCGCGCACGAGGCTGTTGGTGCCCTCGATGTGGCGGTTGTGCACCCAGCGGCCGTCGTTGGCGGAGTCGCGCAGAAAGCGGGCCTTGCGCTGCAGCCACACCACCGAGCCCTGCATCATCCCGACGTACTGGGTTTCGGTGACCTCGAAGCTGCGGCCGTCGGCAGAGAAGCGATAAACCGTGGTGCGCTCCGCGCTCTCGGTGGGGATGCCCTCGGAGCGCATGATGGTGCCTTGCTCGATGCCCCGGTTGATGTCGCCCACCGCCTGCTCGCTGAGGGTGCCACCGGTGAGCCGCAGGGTGCGACCCGCGGGCAGGTGTTC
>RRZT010827588.1_pt1 | contig 14099 bp, 9 predicted proteins | sample 2165551 | NCBI WGS metagenome assembly RRZT01 (sample SAMN10456910, study PRJNA506462) | wastewater metagenome | biome: wastewater; feature: sludge; material: wastewater sludge; isolation source: wastewater sludge with Escherichia coli K12::gfp cells carrying plasmid... | place: USA: Moscow, Idaho ... | reverse complement strand
CAAAGAATAATTGTTGATGAAAAAAAAGAAATTTTTGATTTAAGTATTAAAAATTTAGTTAGTGAACTATTATGGCAAGATGACTTAAATACTCTTAAAAGTGCCGCTAGAAACTTTATCAACAGAGAAGAAGTCATTTCAATAAAAGTATATGATGAATTTAAAAACATAAAAGTAAGTTATGAAACTTCTACTCCTAAAAGTGATGATTTAACTTCACAATTAAATCTTATTATGAATGGAAATGTTATAGGTTATCTTGAAATCACATATAATTATGACGCACTCAATAAAAGTATTCGTTCAATTTATATTTCTATTTTACAAATTGAATTTGGTTTCATTTTGATACTATTGATTTCTATGATTTTACATTTCAAAGTAATTTCAACATATATTTACAGAGTTTCTGATAATCTGCTTCAACTAAATAATGGAAATACAGATAATTTACTTCATTTAAATTTAAAATCTATTAAACCAATTGAAGAAAATTTCAATCGTTTAGTTACTAAAATTAAAAATGAGAAAAATTTGCAAAAAAGGAATATTGAAGATTTTATTCATACTAAAGATGAGCTTGAAGCTGCTTATAATCAGATGATTTCAATAAATGCTGTTTTGGAAACTACTCTAAGTAGTTTAGAATTATCTGAAGGAAAATATAAAAATATATTTAAATATTCACCTTTTGGAATTGCCTTATATAACATTGAAAATTCAAAGGTAGAAGATTATAATGAGGAACTTCTTAGAATTTTTGATAATCCTAATGAAAAAAACTTAGATTTAATCTTCAAAAATGATGGAATTTTCGATTTAGCTAAAGCAATTTATAATCCTAATGAAAGAAAAGACGAAGAATTTTTCTTGATTTCAGCTAATAAAATTGTAATTTTATCTGTTGTTCCTTTCAAATCTGATAAAAAATATATTCAGATATTTTTTAAAGATATAACAGAGTTAAAAACATTACAAATTAAACTTCAAGATTATGCTAAAGATTTAGAAAAGGAAGTAGCTTTACAAACTAGACATTTAAAAGAAGCTAATGGAAAAATTAAAAATCAACAACAAAAATTGGTAGAAGACGCTTATAACAAGGGATTAATTGAAGTTACTAGTGGAATAATTCATAATATTGGGAATATTGTTAATGTAATTAGTCTTAGTTTTGATGAGCTTATTACTTCTAAAGAGAGTAATGAAAACATTTTGCCAAAATTCTTAGATTCAGTAATACTAAAAGAACTAAATAATTTATCTGATTTGGCTAATTCATCTCCTAATTTGAATAAAGCAAAAGATATTCTTCCAAAATTACTTGAATATCATAATGAATTTGAACAAGAGTTTAAAAATAAAATAGAATTTCTATTAAAAAAAGTATATCATTTAAAAGAAGTCGTTCAACTTCAACAAAACTTTGTAGGTTCTTTAGGCACTGAAGATTATAACGATATTACTAATATTGCTGATGAAGTTTTAGAAATTTATGATTCTTCATTAATTAAAAGAAATATTAAAGTGCAAAAATCTTATACTGATAAACCACAGATTTTATGTGATAAAGCACAAATAATTCAGCTAATTAGTAATTTTATCAAAAATTCTTATGAAGCCATTGAAGAGAAAGATATGAAAGAAGGACTTATTAAAATTAGTTCTTACATAAAAGATAATAATTTTTTCATAGAACTATATGACAATGGTATTGGTATTAAAGAAAATAACTTGAATAAATTATTTGAATTTGGATATTCTACGAAAAAGGAAAATGGTTCTGGGTCAGGGTTTGGTCTTCATAGCTGTAAAAATATAGTAGAAAAATACGGTGGAACGATTAATGTAGAATCTACTTATGAATTATATACAAAATTTATTATTTCAATTCCGCTAAAAAAGGATAATTATGAGTAAATATATTTTATTTTTTACCATTATTTTCAATATTTTTTCTGAAACTTTAATTTTAGCAAGTTTTAATACTCTGCATCTAGGTTGGGATGGAAAAAATTATCATGATACAGCCGAAATTCTTTCACTATTTGATATTATTGCTTTGCAAGAAGTAATGAAAAAAGAAGGATTAACTAATCTAGTTAAAGAGTTAGAGTCAGTTTCTGATGAAAAATGGTCTTATCACCTTTCTCCTTATGCTGCTGGCAATGGAGAAAAATATAATGAGTACTATGCATTTATATTCAAGGATAAAAAAGTTAAATTTGTAAAATCTATAGGTTTTTATCCTGAGAAAAATAATGAATTCATTAGAGAACCTTACGGGGCAATGTTTAAATCTAATAAATTTGATTTTATACTTGTAAATAATCATCTTCTTTTTGGTGATGAAAAGTCTGATAGACAAAAAGAGGCTAAAGAATTATCAAAAGTCTACAGTTATTTTCAAAATTCGGATACCAAGGAAAATGATGTGTTTTTATTAGGAGATTTTAATCTTCCTGCTTATGACGAGTCATTCAAAGATTTATTTAAACATAAAGACAAGATATTTTACTCAATAGATCCAAGTTATAAAACAACTATAGGAAAATCTAGTTTAGCGAATTCTTATGATAATATTTTTTATTCTTTTAATTATTCTAAGGAATATACTGGAAGAAATGGTGTATATAATTATACTGATGATTATCTAAAAAAATATGGAAGTAGTAGATTTTCTATACTAAGAAAAGAAATTTCTGACCATTTACCTGTGTATATAGAGCTAGAAAATAGTAAAGATGATGATTAAGCAGTATTTACTGCTTTTTTATTTGATATAAATAATGTATACTAATAATGGGAGGCGATACTATGTCAAAAATAGTTGAAAATGTAATAAGTAATCTTAAAAAATCAAATTTATTAGATTCAAGTTTAATTGGAGAATTAACTGATCATTATGAGTTAAATAACTTAACTAATGTATCCATAATAGAAATTGATGGGGAAGAAGGAATAATAGTTTTGGATAAAGCATTAGGATATGAAATCTTCTTTATAAATACCAATAGCTATGAAATGTCTAAACTTTATTGGACTTTAGATGAAAGTGAAGCAATAGTTAAATATAAAGAGATGCAAGAGTGTTGTGAATAGTTGTAAAAATATGTAAAAAGCCGACAATTTTGTCGGCTTTTCTTATGCAATTTCAACTGCTATTTTTTCTTTTAAACTTCTTGGAATATCTAGTAATCTCTGATTTTTAGAACCTCTAAATTTTATATTTGGACAAAACTCATCCTTAACAAAAGGACCGTCTACCAAAACATCAATTTCATTTAATAAATCTACATAAAGTTGATTTTTAATTAAATCTTCGTATTTATAGCCTGTATAACACCAAATATTTAGCCCATGAGTTTTAACAGCTTTAATAATTTCTAATAGTGGCTTAACATTTCTTTCTTGAAAAGGTTCCCCACCACTAATAGTTAATCCATCTATTAATTTTTTATTTTTTAAAATTTTTTCTATATACTTGCTAGTATCCTCAATTTCTTCACCAAAATTATAATCCCAAGTTTGAGGATTTTGACATCCTAAACATTTATGAGGACATCCTGCAACAAATAATACACTTCTCCAACCTTCGCCATTGGTACAAGAATTGTCATAAAATCCTGCTATTCTCATTTTTACCTCCAAGAAAAACAAAAGTATTACATGTGAGCAACTCTATCTCTTTGCTCTGCTAATTTACCTCTATTCCATTTATCCAAGCTACCAACTAAATATCCTGTAATTCTTTCTGTAATGTCCAAATTTTCGCTCGCACACACAGGGCAAGCTACAGGTTGTCTATCGTAAAAATGACTTCCACAGTCTAAACAATAGTTATCAAAGTGATTAATCGAAATATATCCAATATTTAAATCAAGCATATAATCTATAGATTTTTCTACAGCTCTCAAATTATCTAAAGGATTTCCGTCCATTTCTATATAAAATATATGCCCTGCTGGAGTAAGTTCGTGATAAGGCGCTTCTACCTCTGCTTTTCTATTAACTGAACATTTATAATATACTGGTACATGATTTGAGTTTGTATAGTACTCTCTACTATTTACTCCTTCATAAGTTCCAAACATTTTTTTATCTGAATCTGTAAATTTATGACTTAATCCTTCTGCTGGAGTTGCTATTAATCCAAAATTCAAGTCATATTTCTCACTAAATTCTTTACATTTTAGGTGCATATGTCTTACTATCTCAATTCCCAAAGCCTGAGCTTCATCTGATTCTCCGTGATGAACTCCTTTAATATAATTCCCTTCACTATCAATAGTCGATGTTAAGGCAACTAGAGCTTCTGCCAACCCTATGAACCCTATACTTAAAGTGAAATGTTTTATTATATTTTCTACTTTATCACTAGATTTGATTCCTTCATTATATTCAGCCAAATATTTCATTACATATGGAAATTGTTTAGCCAAAGCTGTCTTTTGCCATTCCCATCTTTCTACCAATTGGTTAGCAGTAAGACTCATTATTTTATCCATTTCTGCAAAGAAAACTTCTTTTCTTTCTTCAATTGTTTTTTTACTTTTCATAGCTTTTAAAGCCAACCTAACTATATTAATAGACGTAAATGATGCATTTCCTCTACCAACAGATGATTTTTCACCATGTCTATTTTCATAAACTCTAGTTCTACAACCCATTGTACTTGGTTCATAATACCATCTATTTGGGTCATTAATATCCCATTTTTCATTATAATTGAATGCTGTATCCAAATTAATAAAGTTAGGAAAGAATCTTTTTGATGTTACTTTTTGTGCAAATTTAAACAAATCATAATTTTTATCTTCAGAATTTCTGTTAATTCCAGCTTTTACTTTGAATATTGAAATTGGGAAAATAGCTGTTTTATTCTCATTTCCTACACCATTGTCTACGGCTTCTAAAAAGGCTTTTATAACACATCTACCTTCAGGACTAATATCTGTTCCAAAATTTATTGATGAAAACGGAACTTGATTTCCACTTCTTGAGTTCATAATATTTAGGTCGTGGATAAGCCCTTCCATTGCTTGCCTTGTTTCTTTTACAGTTTGATTTATAGCATGTTGCTTAACTCTGTCTAACCCATCAAATTCAGCAATATTTTTTATTTCATATTCTTCAACTGTTACATCTATATTTTCTAATTCATCGCCAAAAAAGAATTTGTATGAATCTTTATAATAGTTATCAAAAGACATTTTTACATAAGGAGCCATTTCAAAATCAAAAGCATGAATCGATTGTCCACCATGCATCTCATTTTGAGAAGTTTGAATTGATATAGCTGCTAATCCTGCTGCTGTAGAGATTCTTTTAGGACTTCTTACTCCACCATTGCTTGTATTAAATCCATCAGCAAATGGTTTAAATAAATCTGTTTGAATACAAGTTAATGATTTTGTTAAATAAAAATCTAAATCATGTATATGAATATCTTTTCTTTCGTGAGCCATTCTATTTTCCAATGATAATAAGCTATCTAAAGCAAATTCTTTAGCACTTTCAAATCCAACTTTTGAAATCATACCGCTCGGAGTTTCAGAATTCATATTTCCATTTTCATTAGTTAAATCATTCTTTTTAGCTTGAATCATCTCATCAATTTGTTGATAAATACTATTTCTTCTTATTCTATTTCTTTTATTTCTATATAATATATAAGCTTTTGCTAAATCTTCATCAATATGCATTAATTCTTTTTCAACCAAATCTTGGATAGTTTCAATTTCCACTTGTTGATTATTCTGTCTTAAAAGTATATTTTCAATTTTTGACCCTACTTCATGTAGTGATTTTTCCTCAAATTTTTTCTCTAAACTATAACATGTTTTAAGCACAGCATTTTCAATTTTCACCCTATCAAAATTTACAATTTTACCATCTCTTTTTATTACTTGCATTATACTCCCTTTCCCACACTAATATCTTCTTTCTATAATAAGAATACTACATTTTGTGTTTTTTTGCAATAGTTCTACCATATATAGTTTTTATGAGTATAATTTTCACAATTTTTAGTATAGTAAATTCAATGGAATCTATTAATTTTAAAATTTTTATTTGCAAAATAAAAAATACAGCGTTAACTGTATTTTACTTTACTCCATTTGGACTTTGAAAAATATTTAATTCAAAATTTCCAATTATAGCTACCAAATGATCAAAAATATCACTTTGTATTTTTTCATATTCTGTCCAACTTACTACATTTGCAAAACAGTATATTTCTAATGGTAATCCAAATTGATTGGATTGCCCTTGTCTAACTAGTATTGGTTTAGTTGTATCAATATAAGGATATACTTTAAGAAAATTTTCTAAGTAAATTCTAAAAGTTCCAATATTTGTTATTTTTTTAGTATTAATTTCAAATAATTCATTTGAATTAATTTCATTCATTTCCTTTTCCTTCAACTCAAGATATTCTTTCAAAAATTTACTTTTTTTCAAATTCTCTATTGACTCAATATCTAAAAATTTAATACTATTGATATCAATATTTATTGTTCTTTTTATTCTTCTACCACCAGAATTCTCCATTCCTTTCCAGTTTTTAAAAGATTGTGAAACTAGCGAATACGATGGAATTGTAACTATTGTTTTATCCCAATTCTGAATTTTTACATTAGTAAGATTTATTTCAACAACTTTTCCATCTGCTCCTTGACTTGGCATTTCAATCCAATCACCTAAACTTACAAGGTTATTCGCTGCTAATTGAATAGAAGCTACAAAGCCCAAAAGAGCATCTTTAAACACCAAAAGAATAATTGCTGTCATAGCTCCAATTCCGCTTAGCAATGTTAAAGGAGATTTGTCAAATAGCAAAGCAATAAAAATTATTAAACCACTAAAAATTATAAATATATTAATTACTTGAATATAACTTTTTATTGGTTTTTCTTTTGCAATATTATAGGTTTCATAAATATCTTCAAGCCCATAAATTATGCTTTGAATAATTCTTATTATCGCTATAATAAATCCTACTTTTATAATTTTTTCTAATGCACCACTAAAAAAAGTTTCCTTTTTTAATAAAATTTGAAAAATCATCAAAGGTATTAAAATTGAAAAATTACTAAATAATCCTCTATTTATGAAATAATCATCCCACTTAGTTTTAGTTTTTCTAACTATCCTTATAACAAATTTCATAATTATTTTTTGTGTTACTAAATATGAGGTTAGTGCTAAAATCAATGTAATCAATAGAATTTTACCACTTTCTATTAATCTTTCTTGTGTTCCCGTTATCTCTAAGTATTCAAATATTTTTTCTAATAAAACCATTACCACTCCTTAAATTTCAATTAATATAAAACTAATATTATCTTTTCCACCATTTTCAATAGACATTTTTAATAGATTATTAAGATTTATTTCTATGTTTTCAGAACTTATCAATTGATTTAAAAAATCCGTCTCTATCATTTCCCAAAGCCCATCACTACATATAAAATATCTGTCTCCTATAAACTTTTCAAAATCCCTAACTTCAAAATCTAATAATTCTCCTTTTACTGCTCTATAGCAAGATGTTACAACATTATTATTAGGATGTTTTCTCATTTCATCATAAGTCAATATTCCTTTTTTATATAAAGTATAAACATATGAATCATCTTCTGTTACAAAATCAACTTTTCCATTGTGTACTCTGTATGTTCTTGAATCCCCTACATTAAAAACTATTATACTTTTTTCTAAAACTTTTATTCCTGATAAAACACTTCCCATTCCAGAATATTTTTTATGATAAAAGCTTAATTTATATAAATCTTTCTGAATATTTTTCAGTATATTTGAAGTAACTTCAACATCTGTCATATCATATTTTAGTAAAAATTCTAATATTGATTTACTTGCTACTTCTCCAAAATCATAACCACCCATTCCATCAGCAATTGCTAAATAAAATTCTTCATTCAATATCTCTTCTTTTAATACCAAATCAAAACTAGATTCTGATATAATTTTTTTATTTATAAGTAGAGAATCTTCGTTATTAGATTTTTTTCTTCCTATATTGCTTGTATAAAAAACTTTCATAATTTTACCTCCACAATATAACATAGTTTTTGTTTAACTGCAAATTAGCTTTAATTACTAAAGAAAAAACTGGAGTTCCCTCCAGTTCTTTAAATTTTAAAAAATTCTAGTTCATCTTTTAATATATTCAATTCCCCATTTAATGACCTTACTTTTTCTTGATTTTCAGCAATAATCATTTTAATTTCTCCTGCCAAATCTGTTGATTCTGCCATACTTGATTCAATGTCCACTGAACCTTCTGTTATTGCAGAAACTGCATTAGAAATCTCTTGAGTAGCTATGTATTGCTCATTTACGCTAGTAACCAAATTACCAATGTCATCAGTATTATTCTTTGTAAAAGAATTTATAAGTTCAATCTGTCTATTTAAAGAATCTACTTCAGTAACAGTTTCTCCTACTTTGTTTGAAACTGTATGCATACTAATTTTTACTTTTGCTACTTCTTTTTGAACAGTTGAAATTAAACTACTAATTTTGCCAGTTTCACCGTTAGTTTTTTCAGCTAATTTTCTTATCTCATCAGCTACTACTGCAAATCCTCTTCCTGCTTCACCCGCTCTTGCTGCCTCTATTGCCGCATTCAAAGCCAGTAAATTAGTTTGATCTGATATTCCTGTAATTGCTGTAAGTATATTACTTATTTGTCTAGAAATTTGATTAAGCGTCTCTACTTCACTCTCTGTAGCTGTTACTGCGCCACCGACTTCATCCATCATTTCATTTACTGTTTTTATATTTTCATTACAGCTTAATGTTACCTCTAAGGTACCACTTAAATTTTTACTATTTTCTTTTATTTTATCATTAAGATTATGACTTGTTGCTGCTATTTCTTCTAAAGCTGCTAGAGATTCTTCTGAACTTGCTGTTTGGTTTCTTACGTTATCTAGAACTTTTTCTATATTTTCAACCAAATGTTTAACGCCTTTAACGTTATTAGTCCCATTCACCAAAGATTCCAAAGTATTTATAAGTTTATTATTTTCATCAAGTATTACTCCAACTTTTTCTTTTATACTATGAAGAACATTCGCTAATCTACCTTTGTAGTTCTCTAAATCTTCACTAAGTTCTCCAATTTCATCTTTTCTATTTTGTTTAAAAGATAAATCAAATTCACCATTACTAAACCTTTTAATATTTGCACTTAGACGAGTAATTGGATTTACAACACCTGTAGCTAGCCAATAAGACATTGCTAACATAACTCCCATCATTACTATAGATACTATTGAAAGTTTCATAAGTAATGCATCAATATCAACAAATAATTCACTTTCATCTACAGTATAAATTATTGTCCATTTTAAGAAATCATATTTCTTAACATAAGCAAATCTTAATATATCTCCATTATCCGTTTTTACTTTATATTTAAACCAGTCATCATTAATCGTCAAAATTTTATCAGTATCTTCTTGAGCAACACCTGTAGCTAGCCAATAAGACATTGCTAACATAACTCCCATCATTACTATAGAGACTATTGAAAGTTTCATAAGTAATACATCAATATCAACAAATAATTCACTTTCATCTACAGTATAAATTATTGTCCATTTCAAGAAATCATATTTCTTAACATAAGCAAATCTTAATATATCTCCATTATCAGTTTTTACTTTATATTTAAACCAGTCATCATTAATCGTCAAAATTTTATCAGTATCTTCTTGAGAAACAACTGTATTTAAGGCTTGCCCTTTCAATTCCTTATGAACAAGAATATTTCCATTACTATCTATAATCATTCCTGTTCCAGAATTACCCAATTTAATACTACTCATTTTAGTTTCAATCATATTTTTATTTATTGCTTTTGAAACTTCTGATCTAAAAAAGTCAATACCTACAATTATTCCTAATGCATTATAAGATTTAAATATTGTAGTTTTTTCTCCACTACCATTCAAATCTTTTGTTTCTGAAGTATAAGAAATTAGTCCATTTTTTGTTTTCAAAATTTCTTTTATATAATCTTTTCCGCCAACATTTTTACCTGTATCAAATGGATGATATAAATAAGTTCCCTTTTCATCTAACATATAAGCATGTCCATACGAACCTACTTTAACAGTTTTTATAGCCTCACTCATTAATAATATTGCTTGCTCCTTAGTAAGTCTACCATTATTAAATTCTGCATAAAATTCATTTATTTTCTTATCTGTAGAATCTAGCGTTAAACTCAATGTATTGTTTACAGTAGCATCTACTGCTGTTTCAACTAGACTATAAATTTGTTCAGAATAGTTTTTAAGTTCATTCTCACTTTTCTTTTCAATTATTCCTTTAGTAACAACTGAAACTGTACTAAGAAAGACTATAAGCATCAATAAAGTAAGTCCAAATATTAATGCAGTAATTTTTTGCTTTAGCCCCCTTTTACCAATTTTTTGCTTTGGAAAATATTTAGTAATTAATGAAATAATATTTCCACCTAGCTTTTTTGCCTTTATCATTTTCCCCACCGCCACTTTTTATTTTGCATTTTATATATATATACTACATTTTATCCATAATTTTGACAAAAGTCAACAAACATGAAAGAAATTTATCATTTTAATTGAGCTTTAGTTAACAAAGTTTTGATTTTGCTATTTTCTTTATATTATCTTTTTATTACTCTACTTATATATTTTACTACATTAATTCACATCGACCATAAAATTTCAATGTTTTTATTATTATTTATGTTTCATTCCCTATGATTTATTCTAAAAAAAAAGTAGCCTAAGCTACTCTTAAAATAATCCTATAATATTTCCGTCTTTATCTATATCTATCGCTTCAGCAGCTGGTATTCTTGGTAATCCTGGCATAGTCATTATAGAACCTGTCATTACAACTATAAATCCTGCTCCAGCAGATAAACGAAGTTCTGTTATATCTACTGTAAATCCTGTAGGTCTACCTTTCAAATCAGCTTTATCTGAAATTGAGTTTTGAGTTTTTGCCATACAAACTGGCAAATCATTAAACCCATTATTTTCTAATTCATGGATTTGATTTTCTGCTAATTCATTATAATGAACACCATCTGCTCCATAAATTTCTTTTGCAATTATTTCAATTTTTTCTTTTATTGAGATATTTAATTCATAAAGTGGTTTAAAATCTGCTGTTCCACTTTCAATAGCTTCTACCACTTTATTTGCTAGTGCTATTCCACCTTCTGAACCTTTTGCCCAAACTTCAGAAAGAGCTACTTCTACCCCCATATCATTACATATTTTTTCCACAAGGTCTAGCTCAGCTTTTGTATCTGTAGGAAACGCATTTATCGCAACAACTATAGGCACATTAAATTTTTGCATATTTTCTATATGCTTTTCTAAGTTCTCTATACCTGCTCTCAAGGCTTCCAAATTTTCTATGGCAAGTTCTTCCTTTTCTACTCCACCATGCATTTTTAAAGCCCTTACAGTCGCTACAATTACTACTGCATCTGGTTTTAATCCTGCTTTTCTACATTTTATATTAAAGAATTTTTCCGCTCCCAAATCTGCGGCAAATCCAGCTTCTGTTACAACATAATCTGAAAGTTTCATTGCAGCTTTAGTTGCAATAATTGAATTACATCCATGAGCTATATTTGCAAAGGGACCTCCATGAATAATTGCTGGAGTATTTTCAAGTGTTTGAACTAGATTTGGTTTGATTGCGTCTTTTAGAAGAGCTGCCATTGAACCTTGAGCTTTAAGTTGCTTTACTCTAAGTGGTTTACCCTCTGTATCATAAGCAAAAACTATTTCACCTAATTTTTCTTTCAAGTCAAATAAATCTTCTGAAAGACAAAGTATTGCCATTACTTCTGAAGCAACTGTTATTTGAAATCCATCATGTCTAGGAACTCCATTTATCTTTCCACCATGACCTATACTAATTTTTCTCAAACTTCTATCATTTAAATCCACTACTCTTTTGAATATTGGTTTTTCTATATTAATATTTAATGCATTTCCCCACTTAATGTGGTTATCAATCATAGCGCACAACAGATTATTTGCAGTAGTTATTGAATGAATATCTCCAGTAAAGTGCAAATTGATATCTTCCATTGGAACTACTTGAGCGTATCCTCCCCCAGCAGCTCCGCCTTTCATTCCAAAACATGGACCTAATGAAGGTTCACGTAGAGCTATAATACACTTTTTACCTATTTTGTTAAGAGCCATTCCAAGACCTATTGAAGTTGTCGATTTTCCTTCTCCTGCAGGTGTTGGAGTTATTGCTGTTGTCAAAATAAGTTTTGCTTTTAAAGGCATATTTTTTATGCTATTCATATCAATTTTAGCTTTAAATTTTCCATATACTTCAAGATTATCTTCTGTTAATCCTATTTTTTCTCCTATTTTTAGTATATGCTCTAATTTTGCTTCTCTCGAAATTTGAACATCTGTTTTCATTCAATTACTCTCCTTCTTTAATAAACGCAATGCGTTTGATTCAATTGTGCCTTTGGATTTTATTGGACTCCTCGTCCAAACCTAGCAAGCGTAGAACGCTTGACCTCATTTATAGGGCAGACACATAGGTCTACCCCAACATTAAATTTGTTGTAATTACTAATTTTCAATTATTATTTGCTTCTATTTGGGGTGAAGGGGTCATGCTCCCTTCTATTTTGATTTTGGGTTCATGCAATGAATCCCTACCAAAAAAATTCCTAACTACTAATTACTAATTGAACTATTTATTCGTATAAAACTCCAATATCTCTTCTGCAATAAGCACCTTTAAACTTAATTTTATCTACATCAGCATAAGCATTTTTTCTAGCTTCTTCAAGGGTATCTCCAAGAGCCACTACATTTAAAACTCTTCCACCATTAGTTTTAAATCCGTTATCTTGTTTCACTCCTGCCATAAACACTAAGTTTTCTACAGTTTCAGTTCCAGTAATCAAATCACCTTTTCTGTAATCTTCAGGATAACCTTCTGCTGCCAAAACTACGCAACAAGCTGATTTATTAGCCCATTTTACTTCTACCTCATTCATTTTCCCAATCATAGCTTTATCTATTAATTCTAACAAGTCATTTTCCATAAGTGCTAAAACTACTTGAGTTTCAGGATCTCCAAGTCTCATATTGTATTCAAGAAGATAAACTCCTCTTTTATTTATCATAAGTCCAAAGAAAATTATTCCTGCAAAAAATTCGTATTCAGCTTTTAACCCTTCTAAAGTTGGATTTAAAATATCTTTATAAAAAGCTTCATTAACTTCTCCAGTTACATAAGGATTTGGAGCTATTACTCCCATTCCCCCAGTATTTAATCCTGTTTCTTTTTCACCAATTTTTTTATGATCTTTTGCTGAAACGAAAGGGATTATTCTCTCTCCATCATAAATAGATAAAATTGAAGCTTCTACCCCTTCAAGAAATTCTTCAATAACAACTTCATTTCCAGAATCTCCAAATTTTTTATCTAACATAATATCATTAAGCGCTTCTATTGCCTCTTCCAAATTTTGAGCAATAATTACACCTTTTCCAGCTGCAAGTCCACTTGCTTTAATAACTACAGGAAATTCTCCTGTTTCCACATAGGCTTTTGCCTTATTGTATTCATCAAATGTTTCATAAGCTGCTGTTTTCACATTATATTTTTTCATAAATTCTTTAGCTATTGCTTTACTTCCTTCGAGCATCGCTGCTGCTTGATGAGGACCAAAAACTTTTAATCCTTCAACCGCAAATCTATCAACTATTCCTGCAACTGCCAATTCTTCTGAACCTAATATTGTTAAATCTATTTTATTTTCTTTAGCAAATACTAAAATTTCATCTATTGTTTTTAAATTAACATTTTCAGCAATTGAAACTGTTTCACATCCTGCATTTCCAGGGCAAACATATATTTTTTCTACTTTACTATTTTGCGCTAATTTCCAAACTATCGAATGTTCTCTTCCACCAGCACCTGTCACTAATAATTTCACATTTCCTCCTTTAGCAACGTTGGACGTTGCATCCCGTATAGCTTTAGCTTCCAATTATTGTTATAATAACATTTTTCTT
>RRZT010389562.1_pt1 | contig 14102 bp, 13 predicted proteins | sample 2165551 | NCBI WGS metagenome assembly RRZT01 (sample SAMN10456910, study PRJNA506462) | wastewater metagenome | biome: wastewater; feature: sludge; material: wastewater sludge; isolation source: wastewater sludge with Escherichia coli K12::gfp cells carrying plasmid... | place: USA: Moscow, Idaho... | reverse complement strand
TGTTGTCTACCGTACCCTTTTACTTCGCATACGGTCATACCGCTAATACCTAGACCCCCTAGAGCCTCTTTTACGTCATCTAGTTTGAAAGGTTTAATAATCGCCTCTATTTTTTTCATGGTTTTCTCCTGTATATAAGTTTCTACTCAATTTTATAGATGAAATGCTTTTTCGCCGTGAGTAGACTCATCAAGCCCCATGCTCTCTTCTTCTGCCGATACTCTGCCACCGCCGGTAACCAAAGATGAAACAGTATAAACAACAGCTGTCGCAACTGCCGTGTATATGATTGTTACCACGATAGCTTTTAGCTGAATTACTACTTGAGCCGGATTTCCAAATAGTAACCCTTTTCCGAGCGAGTTAACTGCAGGATTTGCGAATATACCCGTCGCAAGCGCCCCCCAGATACCTGCCATAGCGTGTACGCCGAATGCGTCTAGGGAGTCGTCGTATTTGAGCGCTTTTTTGACTATGTTGACGCCGATAAAGCCTACGACACCGGCAACTGCACCGATAATTACGGCAGCACCGTTATCAACAAAACCTGCCGCAGGGGTGATAGCAACCAGACCGGCAACCAGACCGGAGGCAAGACCTAGTAGCGTAAACTTTTTGTATACGACATATTCTACAAGCATCCAAGCAAGAGCCGCTACAGCTGCCGCAGTGTTAGTAACAAGGAATGCGTTAGCTGCTATTCCGTCTGCCGCAAGTTCGCTTCCGGCATTAAATCCAAACCAACCGAACCATAGAAGTATGGCACCCAAAACGGTGAAAAGGATTGAAGACGGGAACATGGCCTTGCCGTGATCTTTTCTTTTTCCTAACATAAGAGCCAATACAAGTCCGGCAACACCGGCATTGATGTGAACAACAGTGCCGCCGGCAAAGTCAAGAGCCCCGTCTTTTGCCAAGAAGCCGCCACCCCATACCCAGTGAGCGATAGGTGCATATACTACGGTTACCCATAGCACTACAAAAACCATCCATGTTGAAAACTTCATTCTCTCAATAGCCGAGCCGCTTGCAAGTGATACAGTGATAGCCGCAAACGTCATCTGGAAGGCAACAAACAATAATGTAGGGATATTTCCGGTTGCCCAAATATCTGTTACTTTTATATCACTAAGAAACAGCGTCAAAGAACCGATATAGCCGCCGATATCAGTACCGAAGGCAAGACTATAAGCCCAAAGAACCCATACTATACTTGCGATTGCATAGCCGACAAAGCTCATTGCTACCGTATTTAGGAGATTTTTTGCCCTTGTCATGCCGCCGTAAAATAGCGCCAGACCGGCCGGAGTCATTAGCATGACTAGTGCGGTTGCCATAAGAACCCAAGCAGTATTTGCACCGTCTAGTTTTGGAGCGGCTGCAGCTGCAGCGGCTACCGGAGCCGTTGCGTTTTCATCCGCCAAAACCAGAGCAGGTGCTAGAAGTGCAGCTAATAAGCTTAGCTTTTTCATTACGATGCTCCTTGTTGTTGAAAATAGAAAATGATTATATTATAAATGCGAAAATAAAGTTACATTTTTGATGTCTAAAATTTAGGCAGTTGCATTTTTAATTTGTTTTTTTAGTAGCCATTCAATATAATCCATATTGAGTAAAAAAGCGTTGGAAGCCGAAAAATCAATAGGAACGAGTAAATACATTGAATAACGAATTTGTAGCAAACTCCAAACATTTGCAAGAGGTTAAAAAACTAATAGGGCTCGTCAGAGGGATAAACGTTAATACTATAATAATAGGTGAGACAGGTGTCGGAAAGAGCCACGCCGCAAAATTGATACTGCCGAATGCCGTAGTGGTAAACGGCGGGAATAGCGATGAGTTGCTAAAAGCCCTTAAAAATTTTGAAGAAATTATAGTAGAAGATTTTGATAAGGTTTTAAATCCGGAAGTTGTTTTGGTCGATGGTAAAAAAATAGTCGCAACAAGCCGTAAAAAGATTAAAGATTCAACACTAGATACGGTTTTCGGTGTAAAGATAGATATAGAGCCGCTTTCAAAAAGGGAGGATGATATTATCCCGTTAGTTGAATATTTTTTGGAGAGGGCAAAAAAAGAGCTGTGTATGAGTTCCGATGTATCGGCGGAATCTGTGGTGCAAGACCTCTCGGAGAACTGTCATACCCTCAAAAGACGTGCTTATCAAGCTCTTTTATGTTACGACGTAAACGAAGAGAAGTTAAAAAAGATGATGGAGGAGTACTTCTTTGCAAATATAGAGGTAGAAGATAACTATAAAAAGTTTTTGGAACTTTTTGACGATGCAATTATAAATGCCAATCACAAAAAATACGGTAGCCAACTTATGATGTCTTATCGGATGGGTATTAATAGAAACACGCTAAGAAAAAAGATACTACAATTAAATAAAAAACTTATTGATGAATAAGCAACCTATTAACATAAATTACCAAAATTGGCTTGAGTACGACTATAACCCGTTTTTTGTCTTCGGAAGCAAAGGTGAACTGCTGACGCTAAATCAACCGGCGCAGTTTTTGATAAGCAAAGCGGATCCTAAGACCCTGTATGAGTTGGCACTTGCGTATGCCAGTAGAGATTACGGCTACAAGACAACAATCATTGATCTTAGATTTGATGTTTTTAATTTTTTTGCCATAACCGTGGGGTATGAGTCTGAGGATGAGATAGGGATAAAGCTCTATCAGATTCCGTATTACGGCCCCAAAAAAGTGATCAGGGTAAAAGATTGCGAACTAACCAATATATACCATCTAGTAGATTTGTGTATCGCAACCGTCTCTTCGAGGGTTAGTTGTGAGTTTAAAAAAGACATAGATCCGGCTTTGCCGGACTTTAAACTCCCGCAAAATGATTTTGTCAAAGCGCTTACTAGGGTGTACGAGAGCTTCGATAAGAGCGGTGAAGTTGTAACTGAGCTAAAACTAAAGACGGGTGAATTTTTGCAAATCGGCGGCAAAAGATACCAGATTTTAAAATTGCGTGTTTTCGGAGAAATTAGGGGTACTGCTAAAGATTTAGTGATTGATGAGATGTGTTCAAATATCAATATATTTACAACATTAGATGAAAAAGAGGCGGTTTTGAATGTACCGCTTATATTGCAATAAGGGATAGATTTTGTGCGGAATAGTCGGATATCTTGGAAATAAAGAGACAAAAAAGATTCTATTGGACGGTTTGGCGGAACTGGAATATAGGGGTTATGACTCTGCCGGTATTGCAGTTATGCAAGGTGGAGACGTATCGCTTTTTAAGGCGGTAGGAAAGCTTGTCAACCTAGCAAAAGATGCGGAGACTTTTGCAACATCGGGTTTTTCGGTCGGCATAGGTCATACCAGATGGGCGACGCACGGCAAGCCTACAGAGACAAATGCCCATCCTCACGTCGGCGAAAAGACTTTTGTGGTTCACAACGGTATCATCGAAAACTACGCTGAGCTAAAAGAGGGGCTAATCAAAGAAGGTATCCATTTTGTGAGCCAAACAGATACCGAAGTGATTGTCCATCTATTTGAAAAAAACCTGAGGATTTGCGGTAATGCTCTTGAGGCGCTAAAGAAAACTCAGTCTGAATTAGACGGTGCTTATGCCGTTTTGCTTATCACAAAAGGTGAGGGCGATAAGATATTTTTTATGAAAAAAGGGTCTCCGCCTCTTTTGATAGGTCTTACAAAAGCCAAAAATGAAGCTTTTTTCGCCTCTAGTGAATCGGTTCTTATCGGACTTGCCGACGAGGCTGTTTTTTTGAGCGAAAACGATTACGGATTTGTAACCGTCGATAACGTTAAGGTCTTCAATAAAGACAAAGAAGTGACCCCTATGCCCAAAAAAATAGAGGGGAGCAGGACGAATGCCCAAAAAGAGGGGTATCGGTACTTCATGGAAAAAGAGATATACGAGCAAACCTCGGTACTTGCCGACTCTATGATGGGGCGTATTTCAAAAGACGGGGTTAGTCTCTCTGAGCTATCCGCACTCGGTGATTTGAATAGGTTTAAAGAGATAAAAATCTGCGCTTGCGGCACGAGTTACCATGCTGCTTTGGCGGCGACATATCTGTTTGAGAGAAACTCAAAAATCAGATGTTCCGCCGAGATAGCTAGCGAATTTAGATACAAAGAGCCGTTTTTGTCGGATGATATGCTGTTTATCGTTATCTCCCAAAGCGGTGAAACGGCTGATACCTTGGAAGCTCTCAAAATCGCAAAAAATGCCGGACTGACGACTTTGGCAATTTGCAATGTGGACAACAGTACGATAGTCAGAGAGTCGGATGCTTCGATACTGACAAGAGCCGGAATTGAAAAAGGGGTAGCCAGCACAAAGGCATTTGCAACCCAGATGCTACTATTGTGGATGCTCTCAATCGTTTTTGCAAAATCTAAAGGGGCGATGGATAAAGCAAAAATTGATACCGAGATAGAGGCCATGTTAAAGACAAAAGAGGTCGTAGCGGTTACACAAAATCTACATGAAAAATTAAAAAGACTCTCGAAGAGATATCTGCACGGACACGGCTTTTTCTTTATAGGTAGGGATATATTTTTCCCGTTGGCACTTGAGGGGGCTTTGAAGCTAAAAGAGATCAGCTATAGACATGCGGAGGGGTATCCGGCCGGAGAGATGAAGCACGGCCCAATCGCACTTGCCGATAGTGAGCTTTTTACGATTGCCCTTTTGCCGGAGAAACTACTATATGAAAAAACAAAAAGTAACATAGAGGAGCTATCGGCTAGAGACTCTACTATTTTGGCTATTAGCCCGACTGAGTTTGCTATTGCCGACGATTTTATCAAGACAAGCACCCATACGCACTACATGTTGGAGTTTTTTGAAATGATGGTCGTTATACAGATATTGGCACTTGAGATAGCCGTCAGACTAGGTAACGATGTGGATATGCCTAGGAATTTAGCAAAAAGTGTAACCGTAGAGTAACAAAATCTTTAGCTTTATAATGTTATTTTATGTCCAAAATTATTTGACGGGCTTGTAAATGACGATTAAAAAGAAAATTCTCTTAAGAATATCTACAGCGCTTATAGTGACTACGTCTATTATAATTGCTATTGTGGCTTTCAATATACGAAACGCCACGCTTGATTCCGCAAAACAAAAAGCGGTACTGGTCTCTGAGATAACCGAAGATGCGCTTACTGCGCACATGGCAAACGGTATTATGGATAAAAGAGATCTATTTTTATCCAATATTGCACACCTAAAAGGGGTTGAAAAACTCAGAATCATTAGAGGCGATAGTGTAATTCGGCAATTTGGAAAAACCCGCGAAAACGAGAGTCCGAGAGACGAAATTGACGTAAAGGTGTTAAAAACCGGAAAATCTATTGAGGTTGTCAGTGAAAATCTTTTTGAGGCAAAGTTAAGAACCACTATACCGTATGCGGTAAAAACTACCATCGGTCCGTTAAACTGTTTGCAATGCCATGAGGCAAAAGAGGGTGACGTGCTAGGTGCGATAACTCTCGAGTTTGATTTGGGGGATATAAAAACTACCGGCGTAGAGACTATCGTAAAGATCATACTTGTTTCGCTTCTCTCTTTGGCCGTAATAATCTTTATGTTGAACAGATTTTTAAATCCTTATCTTGATTTGTTTACTCAGCTAACCGAAAAGATAAGGGCAGCGGATGACGGAGACTTTAGCCAAAGGATCGATACCCCGCTCAAAGACGAGGCAGGGCAGGCAGCCGAGTGGTTTAACGAGTTTATGCAAAAGCTAGAGGATGCGTTTAGCCAGATAGAGCAAAGCATTGGAATGTTTGTCTCTAGGGCGAGAGGGTTTAAAAAGGTAAATCCGCTTGACGAGACCAAAGAGGTCGTCGAGGAGCTATCGGAAATTTATAAGTTTAAGCGGACCATTGAAGGTGATTCGCATAAGATGGATATATATGGACGGATAATAACCCTGTTTGAGAGAAAATTCAATATCTCTAACTTTACCATATATGAAATAGACCATCTCAAAAACACCAGAAAAGCGATAGTAAAAAACGGTACCGGAGGTTGCTGTGCCGATGTTACGCTTGACAATGCGCAGCTATGCAGATCAAGCAGGGTCGGTAAAAACGTCTTATCCGATGATTTTGTAGATGTTTGCCAGTTTAACTGTGCAGATGGATTGCCGTATGTATGTATCCCTGTCAGCATAGGCGGGAAAGTTGGACTGCTTATAAATATTATGCCGTCAAATGAAGAGGATCTCGCTAGGCTCAAAGAGTTGTTGCCAAAAATAGAAGGGTTTTTAAATGAGGCTACATCGGTTATAGAGTCCAAAAAACTAAACGAAATACTAAGGGAATCATCGCTCAGGGATGCGATGACCGGACTCTACAACAGGAGATTTATGGATGAGTATCTATCCAAAAATATGCCTCAAGTCTTAAAAAACAAAGATACCGTAGCGCTTTTGATGATAGATATGGATCACTTTAAGATGGTAAACGACACATACGGGCACGATGTTGGGGACGTAATTATCAAAAAGCTATCAAAAACTATTACGGAGAATATCAAAGAGAGCGATTTGGCCGTTAGATACGGGGGGGAAGAGTTTTTGGTACTACTTCACGGGGTTGATGAACCTGAAGCTATCGAGATAGCTGAAAGACTACGACTGAAAGTTGCCGATATGAAAGTAAAAGCCGGAAATGAAATACTTCAAAAAACTATTAGTATCGGTGTATCTATGTTCCCAAGCGATACGGACAGCGTCTGGAAGTGTATAAAATTCGCCGATATAGCACTTTACAGGGCAAAAGAGAGTGGTAGAAATAGGGTTATCAGGTTTAATGAAGAGATGTGGAGTGATGACGGAACCGGATATTAGGTGTAGCCAAAAGGGGCTTTTGCCCTTTTGGCATCTATTTTAGTGGCACCCGCATCCACCCTCTGAACCGTGAGAGTGTCCTCCTGAGCTACAAGCACTTGTTTTGCCGTCTAGTCCGACAGTCGGCTGTATAGTATCATTTGATGCTCCGCCGTTTTCGTTTATCTCCTCTATTTTGCTCCATATCGTCTCCGCCGCCGCCAAGAATCTTTTTGCGCTTTGTGAAGTTGGGGCGTAATAGGTTATCGGCTTTCCTTCGTCTCCGCCTTTTCTGGTGTCAACTTCTATAGGTATCTGGGCTACAACCGTTGTTTTGTACTCCCTGGCTAGCTCCCCTGCGGTTCCTTTGCCGAAGATATCGTACTCTTTGCCGCTCTCTGGACATATAAAACCGCTCATGTTTTCAACAATGCCGCCTACCGGAATGTTTAATTTTTCAAACATATCGAGGCTTCTTTTTGCGTCGTCTAGGGCGACCGTTTGAGGTGTTGTGACGACGACACCGCATGTTACCGGAACGCTTTGAGCCAATGTCAGCTGTGCATCGCCCGTCCCCGGAGGCATATCGATGATTAGGGCATCCAGTTCGCCCCAGTCGATATCGGTTAGTAGCTGTTGAATTACCTTCATAATCATGGCGCCTCTCCAGATAAGAGACTGTCCCTCTTCCATTAGCATCCCCATGCTCATGACCTCACAGCCAAGGGCGTGAGCCGGTTTTACTTTGTTGGCTACTACCTCAGGTTTGGCTCCGACGATTCCAAACATCCGAGGGATATTAGGGCCGTATATGTCGGCATCCAAAACACCGATTTTTTTTCCTTGCATAGCTAGTGCTATAGCGAGGTTCGTAGTAGTTGTAGATTTGCCGACCCCGCCTTTGCCGGAGCTTACCATTATGAAGTTTTTAATATACGGAGCAACGTTTTTGCCCTTCGATGAGGTCTCTTTCGGGGCTTTGGGTTGGTCTATATGAAGCGCATAATCGGTTACCCCTATGGTTGCCATCTTTGCATCTATATCGTTTTTGAGTATTGTTGCAATCTCATCGGAGCTTGCCGTAATTTCGACTACAATACACGGTTTTGGCTCTAAATCTATTGATTTGACGAAACCAAAAGAGACAATATCCTTTGTAAAACCGGGATATGCTACCTGAGACAAGGCTGAACGTATCTGTTCTATTGTCGGCATTGTTTATTCCTTGTTAGATTATTTTTCAGAGTAGATTATACAGCTGGAAACTTTAAATGGGATTTTTTTTGTCTTAAATAGTCGGCGGCTTGATTATTTGGTTTTGGTAGAGCGAGATTAAAAAGATATCCCGAAAAAGTTTCGGGATATTGTGAAAATTATACTCTGTCTCTAATGTTTAGAGAGGCGATTGTTTCAGAGTATTTTTTTGAATCTTTTTTCTTTAGGTATCTCATGAGTCTTCTTCTCTGACCGACTAGCTTTAGAAGTCCAAGTCTTGAAGAGTGATCTTTTGTATTTGTCTTAAGATGTTCCGTAAGATATACGATTCTCTCTGTTAAAAGAGCGATTTGTACTGCCGGTGAACCGGTGTCTTTATCTGAATTCTGGAATTTAGCGATTACTTCGCTTTTTTTTGCCGAATCCAAAGCCATGTCTGACCTCCTGATTGGTTTTGATTTTTGGGAGTGAAATTATACATATTCGATGCTTATAGTTTTGGTTGCGGATGCCAACATATTTGTTTAATCTCATAAATTTTATAATAGAGGCTAAAAACTCTATCGGAATATATTATATGTTACTTACCAAGGCTAGCGAATATGCTCTATTGTCGATACTTTGCATATCCGAAAAAAAAGATCCTATCGATGTAGAGAATCTATCGACGAGTTTGATGATATCGAGGAGTTTTCTGGCCAAAATATTGCAAAAGCTTACAAAAGCGGGGATTTTGAACTCGTTTAAAGGGGTTAAGGGTGGGTTCGTTCTTGCTAAAAAAGTAGAGGATATCTCGGTTTTGGATATTATCAGGGCGGTTGAGGATAATCCGGCGATTGTTTTTGAGTGCACATCCGACAACGGTGTTTGTTCAAGTAATAAAGCATCAATGTGCAGTATATGGCCGACCCTTAATAAGCTACAGATAAAAATTGACGATTTTTTGTCTGACATAAAGCTTCACGACATACTCGTCAAATAGGATAAGGAAAAGTAGTGGCTGAAGCATCGAAAAAAACCGCCGCCAGCAGGGCTCTCCCGTTTTTAAAGCTGTTTGCAAAATCAAAGCAGCTGAGTATGGTTTTGTTCGTCGTAGCTATTATGGCGATTATTATCGTACCGCTCCCATCCGCTATACTGGATTTGTTTTTGACTATATCCATCGCAATAGCCGTATTGATGATTTTGATAGCGTTTTATACGCCAAAGCCGACGGATCTTACGACATACCCGTCGCTTCTACTGGTAGTAACCCTTTATAGGCTTGCTCTAAACGTTGCCACTACGAGGATGATTTTGTCCGAGGGGCACAATGGTCCGGAGGCGGTTAGCCATATAGTTGCCGCTTTTGGTAATTTCGTTGTCGGCGGAAACTTTGTCATAGGTTCTATAGTATTTATAATACTCGTAATTATCAACTTTATGGTTATTACAAAAGGTTCCGGCAGGGTTGCCGAAGTTGCAGCCAGGTTTACGCTAGATGCGATGCCCGGTAAACAAATGGCAATAGATGCCGACCTTAATGCCGGCATGATAGATGAGCCGGAGGCAAGAAGAAGAAGGGAGACCATCCAACAAGAGGCTGGCTTTTACGGAGCCATGGACGGTGCTAGCAAGTTTATCAGCGGGGATGCAGTAGCCGGTATTATTATCACCGTTATAAACATTATAGGCGGCTTTTTGATCGGTGTATTTATGCACGATTTGACCGTCAAAGACAGTGCGGCAACCTATACGATTTTGACAATCGGGGACGGCCTAGTTGCTCAGTTACCGGCGCTTATTATATCAACTGCCGTCGGTATCATTATCACAAGGTCTACAAAAGAGGATAAAGAAGGGAGTACGTTTACCGATAGCGTTGTCGATCAGCTCATTCAGGATTATAGGGTTCTTTTTATTGTAGGCGTAATTTTGATCCTTTTTGCAATGGTTCCCGGTCTTCCGACGCTATCTCTCGGTTTTGTCGGGCTGTGCTTTTTGACGCTGGGATACTTTATGGTACGGCAAAAAAATCCGGAACTTCTGCAAGAGTTTGGCATTGGAGCTAAAAAGAAAACTAAAAAAGAAGAGAAAGACTTTGACGCTGCAGCTGCTGCAGACGGCCACAAGGCTACTGCCGTTACCAGACCTCAAAAAAGTGTCGAAGAGATCAAAAAAGAGGAAGAGGAGGCCATAGAGGATATCCTAAAAGTTGAACTTTTGGAGCTAAACGTCGGGTATGGACTCATAAAGCTTGCCGATGCCTCTCAAGGCGGGGATTTGCTCGAGAGAATCAGAGGTATGAGGCGAAAAATAGCCGGAGACTTCGGCTTTGTTATGCCGCAGGTTAGGATTAGGGATAACCTACAGCTTCCGGCAAACCACTACGAGGTTATGCTAAAAGGCGTTGCTATAGGTTCCGGCGAGATATATCCGGATAAATTTTTGGCTATGAATAGCGGTCTTGTAACAGACGAGATGAGAGGGATACAGACAAAAGAGCCGGCATTTGGCCTTGATGCTATATGGGTTGAGCCGGACGACAAAGAGGAGGCGCTCCTAAAAGGATATACGGTTGTTGACCCTTCTACCGTTGTGGCTACCCATATGTCGGAACTGGTGAAAAAACATGCCGAGGAGCTACTCACGAGACAGGATGTTACGAACCTTGTCGAAAAACTCAGAAAAGACTTCCCGACGGTCGTGGACGAGGCACTAAAAGTATGCAACATCGGTATTATCCAAAGGGTGCTCAAACAGCTTCTGCACGAGAAAATCCCTATCAGGGATATGCTGACCATCATGGAGACTCTATCCGATACGGCAGAGTACACAAAAAGTATCGATATCTTGGTCGAACAGGTGCGGGCAAGGTTGGCAAGGGTCATAACTACACTGTATAAAAATGAAGACGGCAATCTAAAGCTCCTAACGTTCTCAAACGAGACGGAACAGAGGTTACTGGATAAAACCAGAGAGCAGGGCGGTGTGAGAAGCTTCCTGTTGAATGTCGGCGAGATAAACGCCCTTGTAAACGATGTCTCTGATGCAGCCAAAAATATCCTTGAAAAAGGGGTTGCCCCTGTTATCATAGTCGTAGAACCGGCAATCAGAAAGTCGCTATCCGAAATTTTTGAAAGATTCGGTCTTGATATCGTAGTATTAAGCCATGCCGAAATAGAGCCGACCGCCAGATTTGAGGTTATGGGCTCAATCTCAGTTAATTTTCCATAAGGACACCGTTTGAAGCTAAAGATGGCACAACTCGTCGAAAAGACGGGGGTACCTAAATCTACTATTTTATACTACATCAAAGAGGGGCTCCTCCCTCAGCCTCAAAAACTAAAGCAAAATGTCTGCTTGTATGATCCGGAATATGTGGAGCGGATTAAGTTTTTAAAATTTTTGCAACAAAACTACGGAAAGTCTATAGCCGAGCTTAAAGCGGCCGTATGTACACACGGGTATGACTTTTCAAAAGGTTCCGATATCTTGATAGATTTTTTGGAGAAGCTCTCCGGCACAAAGGCGGACTCTGCCAAGATGAATATCGTACAGTTGAGTGAATACACAGGGGTCGATCAGGGGCTCATAATGGAGCTTATTGCAAAAAAGATACTAGTCCCTATGATTGAAGGCATATATGACGAAAAAGATGCACAGATGGCGGTTATCTTTGCAAAGCTAATAGCAAGCGGCTGGAGTATCGACTTTTTCGAACGGTATTCAAAATTGGCAGGAGAGCTAGCGTCTTTTAGCTCCGGAAAGATTTTAGAGATGAAAAAAAGGCTAAAAGAGGAGGGGGATGTGGATAACCAAAACTACCATCTAATGTTTGATCTTGCACTAAACGTTCAGCCCTACATCATAAATCGACTAGGCATTTTAGAGCATAAAAAAGTAGGTCAAAACGGTCTCGAAGAAGGTTCCGAAAAAGGATAACGCAAAAATTTTGCTTTAAAGTTGATAAAATAGATAAAAATACTTGACAAAGAATTTTTTTTGATGTAGAATTCTCAAAATTTAAAAGGATCGCAGATGAAAAAAATATTTGTTTTGTTAATATTATCAGTGTTTGCCGTATCTGCTTTTGCAACGCTTGAAGACGGCAGACTCTCATATAGAAAAAATTGTATGGAGTGCCACGGTGACGGCAAAAAAGGGGCTTTTATGTCTACGCAGGACGGATGGGTAAAGCTGTTTGCAAATGATGCAAAAGAGCTTAGACAAAAACATGAAAATACAAAATTTAAAAGTTTTTTTGATTCCGACGAGTATAAGAAAACCGGAAAAAATATGTTTGAATTTTTGAGAGAATATGCTTCCGACAGCGGTAATGTGGCCGGATGCGGAAATAGTTGCGAATAAAAAGGATATGAGATGTTGCAATCTTGCCCGATTTCGGGGGTAAAGGTCGATGAGAGTGCAGTTAGGATAAATTCATTTTTGGTTGTGATAGGGACTATGGCAGCTATCTTTTTTGAGTCCGGAGTCATTGCCGGACTATTTTTTGCAGATTTTTTGGTTAAGTGTGCCAATCCTACGCTAGCTCCGTTATCGGTATTTTCCGGTTTTTTGGCTAGGAGTTTTGGGGTAAAGAAAAAGTTTGTAGACTATGCCCCAAAAAGGTTTGCTGCCTTTATCGGCGCATTGCTATTTGGGGCGGCTCTTTTTGCGTTGTTTTCTGGGCAGTCGTCAATTTTTTGCGCACTTTTAACTATTGTTGTTTTTTGCGCCGTGCTAGAGAGCGCTTTTGCCTATTGCGTCGGATGCAAGGTTTATGCCGTATTTACCTCTTTAAGGCGATAAAAAGGGCAAAATTGCACCATTTAAACAGCGTCTCAACCCTGTAAAAACCTGCTTTTAGACAGACCTCCTTGTTCTCCTCTTCGCTATACGGAACAAGGACATTTTCGAGCGCCTCTCTTTTTCTCATAATCTCTAGCTTTGAGTATCCCATGTTTTTTTTGTATTCGTGGTATGAGTCTATGAGAAATTTATTTAGCTTTTTATCCTCGCTGATTAGCTTTTCGGCAAACAAAAAAACACCATGCTCGTTTAGAGACGAAAAGATGTTTTCTACTACTTTTTCCCTGATTATAGGCCTGATAAACTGCAAAGTAAAGTTTGCGACAAAAGCGTCAGAACTAGGCAGTTTTGCAGTAGTTACGTTTTGGTTTAAAAACTCTATCTCGCACTCATAGGCTTTTGCTTTTTTGGAAGCGACCGAGAGCATATCGCCTGAATCATCTATCCCTATTAGGCGGAACTCCTTTTTCCGCTCCTCTTTTGCAATTTTTATCAAAAGATTTGCGGTAGAACATCCTATGTCGGTGATTGTCCCTTTGTTTGGGACGTATCCTAGGAGCGCTTTTGAGGTTAGCTCCAGTATGCTGGCATATCCGGGGATAGACCTTGAGATCATATCGTCAAAGACTCCGGCAACCTCAGAGTTAAATGCAAATTGTGCGTCTATGCTTTTTTTAAAAATATCGTCTTTTAAATTTGCCACGCCTCAATTTCCTCTTTTGGTATAATAAACCGACATTTTATCAATTTTTTTAAAAGGATGAAAATTGAGTAAAAACACCGTTTTGGTCATAAATGAGCTAAAAAGCAAAATAGTTATCGGTCTGTTCTTTGCCCTGTATGCGCTGATTGGGTTATTGCTTGATACGATTATTTATAACATGCCTTCGCTCTCGTATGGTTTTTATTCACTTTTAACATTTAGAGTTTTCCCTATGGCGACGACCGGAATGATTATTTTCGGTGCAGTCTCTATGCTAATTACGTACACCATGTACGACAAAATAATGCTGTACGGACATGAATACAGGCAGATAGATCCGTCAGAGGCGCAAGGGTTCGAAAAACGGCTTTACGATATGGTTTACACCCTTGCAAAAAAAGCCGCTCTCGGGTATATGCCTAGAGTGTACATCATTAATGCCGATTATCTGAACGCTTTTGCGAGCGGGTTTAGCAGAGATTCGGCGATGGTTGCCATCACTGCCGGACTTATAAATAGGCTGGAAGAGGACGAAATAGAGGCGGTGATGGCACATGAGATAAG
>RRZT012101779.1_pt1 | contig 14103 bp, 13 predicted proteins | sample 2165551 | NCBI WGS metagenome assembly RRZT01 (sample SAMN10456910, study PRJNA506462) | wastewater metagenome | biome: wastewater; feature: sludge; material: wastewater sludge; isolation source: wastewater sludge with Escherichia coli K12::gfp cells carrying plasmid... | place: USA: Moscow, Idaho... | reverse complement strand
GCAGTTACTTCATTATCAAGCAACAGCCCGCCGTGAAACAACTCGACCGCGTCGCCCGGCTGCAGGCGCAAAACCTGCACATGCCGCGCCGCCTGAGCAGGCAAGCTCAGCTCGACACCGGTTTGCAGGGGCAAGGGGCAATACAGTCTGGCGGCCATCCGTCAATCCTTCAGCGACAAGGCGCGCGCCCAGCGCCATCTGCCCATCCTCGACAGGCAGAACACCATTCATTCTCTGCCAGTAAGCAGAATAAGCTGGGTATTTAAAGGGATGAACGCAAGTAATCACCAACTATCTTTCTGGCACCATCTGGCTATCTCATCCAAGCACACAGCGCGCATCACAGCAGCATTCAGCTCAGCACCACGCTGCTGAGGCGGCGGCGGTAGCTGGCAACGGTGGGGTCTTCGGGCGGGATTTGCCCTTCGGCCACCGGCACCTTGGTCGGCTCCATGATGTCGAGCACGGCGATGTAGGTTTTGCGGGCGGCATCTTCGTTCCAGCTTTTGTCGCGCATGAGGATTTCGAGCAGCTCGTCCATCGCTTCGGTGAATCGCTCTTGCCCCATCAGCGCCAGCGCGCGGGCGTAGCGCGCAGCAAAGTCGCGCTTGTTGGCGGCAATGGCGGCATCCAGCGCGGCCAGGTCGGCAGGCTGCTGGCGTTCGGCGTCGATGGCATCCATCCAGCGTTGCAAGCTGTCAAACACCCGCACCAAGCTTGTTTTGGCCTTGGCCGGCGCAAAAGCCGTCTGGGCTTCTTCGTAGCGGCGCAGTTGCAGCAGCAGGCGCACATAATCAAAGCGCGCATTGTCGTTTTCCGGCTCGGCATCGACGATGCGGTGCAGGCGCTGCACCAGGGCTGCGTCGTCTTCATCCTCGCCCGCCGCTTCGGCTTCTGCTGGCGCAGCAGGCGCGGCGCCCAGATGGCGCTCAAGCAAGGCGCGTACCTGACCTTCGGGCTGGGCGCCGGTAAAGCCGTCCACCGCCTGCCCCTGCTTGACCAAAATGCAGGTCGGCGCGTTGCGCACGCCAAACATCATGGCCAGTTGGGGCGACTCGTCGATATTGATTTTGGCGAGGATGAAGCGACCGGCATATTCCGCATCCAGCTTTTCCAGCACTGGCTCCAGCATTTTGCTGGCGCTGCTGTTGGGCGACCAAAAATCCACCAGCACGGGCGTGGCCATCGAGGCTTCGATAATGTCCTGCTCGTAAGTGGCGAGGGTAACGTCGATCATGACAGGATTCCTGTAGATAAGATTGTGGGTATGCTGCACACGCACGCAGCATACAATGCCAAGCCTGCATTGTGCGGCAAATCGTAGCAGTAGCAATTACGGCAAAGCGGCCACCCTTGCAGACTGTGCGCCATCCCTTGGCGGGGATGGGTTCGTTTTTTCCCGAATCGACATTTCACCATGCAGCAAGCACCGCTGGTTGGCGTCATCATGGGTTCCAGCTCCGACTGGGACACCATGCAGCACGCCGTACACATTCTTGAAGAGTTCGGCATTGCGCACGAGTACCGCGTCGTCTCGGCGCACCGCATGCCCGATGACATGTTTGCCTATGCCGAAAGCGCCGCCAGCCGCGGCCTGCACGCCATCATCGCGGGCGCGGGCGGCGCAGCCCACCTGCCCGGCATGGTGGCCGCCAAAACCACCGTGCCCGTGCTGGGCGTGCCCGTGGCCAGCCGCCACCTGCAAGGCGTTGATTCCTTGCACAGCATTGTGCAAATGCCCAAGGGCGTGCCCGTGGCCACCTTTGCCATTGGCGCGGCCGGTGCGGCCAATGCCGCCCTGTTTGCCGCGGCCCTGCTGGCCAACCACGATGCGGCGCTGCGCCAGAAGCTGCAAGACTTTCGCGCCCGCCAGACCGAGGCCGCGCGCCAAATGACCCTGCCCCCTCATTGACCGTGACGCCCCTTTCCTGAAAGGCTCTTGCCATGCATGCCAGCACCCCTGCTTCTTCTGCCCAGTTGCCGCCGGCCACGCTGGGCGTGCTGGGCGGTGGGCAACTGGGGCGCATGCTGGTACACGCCGCGCAGCGCATGGGCTATGGCACCGTGGTACTCGACCCCGACGCCCACTGCCCCGCCGGCCAGGCCGCGCAGCGCCACATCGTGGCCGCTTACGACGATGCCGACGGCTGGCAGCAACTGCTGCATGCCTGCGATGGCATCACCACCGAATTTGAAAACGTGCCCGCCGCCGCGCTGGACTATCTGGCGCAACACACCCCCGTGTCGCCGCCCGCGCCAGCCGTGGCCAAGGCACAAAACCGCCTGCACGAAAAACAGCATTTCGACCACTGCCAGGTGCCCTGCGCGCCCTACCGCGCGCTGCACCACGCGACCGACGCCCTGGCGCTGCCGCCCGAGCTGTTTCCCGCCATCGTCAAAACCGCCCGCATGGGCTACGACGGCAAAGGCCAGGCCACGGTGGCCGATGCCCAGCAGGCGCACGATGCCTGGCTGCAACTGGGCGGCGTGCCCTGCGTGATCGAAAAGAAACTGGCGCTGGCGCTGGAATGCTCCGTCATCGTGGCGCGCAACGCAAACGGCAACGTGGTGCACTTCGAGCCGCAGCGCAATGTGCACCACGGCGGCGTTCTTGCCACCACCTACGCGTTTGCGGGCGCCGTGCCCGGCCACTTGGCCGAACAACTGGTGCAGGCCACCGCCCGCATCGCCGACGGGCTGAACTACGTGGGCGTGCTGTGCGTGGAATACTTCATCTTGCAAGACGGCAGCTGGGTCGTGAACGAAATGGCGCCGCGCCCGCACAACAGCGGCCACTACACCGTCGATGCCTGCACCCACAGCCAGTTCGATCTGCAAGTGCGCACCACCATGGGCCTGCCGCTGGTTGCGCCGCGCCACCACAGCGCGGCCGTTTTGCTCAACCTGCTGGGCGATGTCTGGCTTGATGCCGCAGGCCAACCGCGCACCCCGCCCTGGCAGCAGGTGCTGGCCCTGCCCGACGTGCACCTGCACCTGTACGGCAAACAGGGCGTCAAACCCGGCCGCAAAATGGGCCACATCACCATCACCGCCGCCACCGCCCACGAGGCGCAAGCGCAAGCCGCCCAAGTCGCCAGGCTGCTGGGGCTGTCGTTTGAACCCATCGCGCTGGGCGAGGCATAAGCAGCCCCAAGACCAGCACTGCGGCGGCGATCAACCCTCCCACCATCATCCCCCAGCAAAAACCCATGCGGCTGTGGTCCATCCACCCCCAGTATCTCGACCCGCAAGGGCTGGTCGCCCTGTGGCGCGAGGCTTTGCTGGCCCAGGCCGTTTTGCGCGGCGAAACCCGCGGCTACCGCAACCACCCGCAGCTGGATCGGTTCCAACAGCACGCCGCGCCACTGGCTGCCATCTCCCACTATCTGCAAACCGTGTACGCCGAAGCCACCCGGCGCGGCTACCGTTTCAACGCCGGCAAAATCCACCCGGCTACAGCGCCGGTACGGCTGGCCGTGAGCTCTGGGCAGGTGCAATACGAATGGGTACACCTGATGCGCAAACTGCACGCGCGCAGCCCCCAATTGCACCAGCAATGGCGCAATGTAGATACGCCCCAGCTGCACCCCCTGTTCACCCTGCACCACGGGCCGGTAGCAGAGTGGGAGCGCATGTAGCCCGCGCACGCCTTGGCTGCGCGCCCACGGCCCACTCTGAGGCTGTTTAAAAACATGGCCTCTGCTTCAAAAAAGTACGAATACCCTTGCCCCCATTTCTGTGGCACCAAAAAGCAAAAACGAAACCCCTCTGGCAAAACCATAACGCCAGTCACTCAGGCTTTCACACCCACGTTCAGGCGCACGGCAGCAACGAATACCAGAAGGCTAGACGGGCGTTGGCTTTTCCCGCTCCAGCCGCGCGTGGCAGGCGGGGCATAGGCAGCTTGGCGGGCTTTGTGTCGCCGAACTGGGCAGGTGTTGCGCCAGCCAGTCACGCCCCAGCGCCGGGCGCTGCATGCACCAGCAAGGCGCGGGCGCAGCCCCGGCCTGTTGCGCGCATTGGTTGAGTTGGCCGCACAGCGGGCAGCGCTGCGCCGCATCGGCTGTTGTGGAGCAATCAGGCAAGGCGGCCATGGCAAAACCCGAGCAGATAGTGGGCAGAAAGCGCGTCGTGAAGCGCACCAGCCCCGCAAGCGCAGCCTGCGTGCGCTACCCCTTACACCGCGTATTTGCGGCGCTGTTCCATCATGCGCCAGACAAAGGGCGTGAAGATGAGTTGCATGGCCAGTTCCATTTTGCCGCCGGGGATGACGATGGTGTTGGCGCGGCTCATGTGGCTACCGTCGATCATCGAGAGCAGGTAAGGAAAGTCGAACCCTTGGGGGTTGGCAAAGCGGATGACGACCATGCTTTCGTCCGCGCTGGGGATGTCGCGCGCGATGAAGGGGTTGCTGGTATCGACCACGGGCACGCGCTGGAAATTGACGTGCGTGCGCGAGAACTGCGGGCAGATCACGTTCACGTAATCGGGCATGCGGCGCAGGATGGTGTCGGCCACGGCATCGCTGCTGTAGCCGCGCATTTTCTGATCGCGCCAGAGTTTCTGGATCCATTCCAGATTGATGACGGGTACCACGCCGATGAGCAGATCGGGGTATTGCGCCACGTTGTATTCGGGCGTGACGACCGCGCCGTGCAGGCCTTCGTAAAACAGCATGTCGGTGTCGGTGGGCAGGTCTTCCCACTGCGTGAAGGTGCCCGGCTCTTGCCCGTAGGGGGCGGCTTCTTCGGCGTTGTGCAGGTATTTGCGCGCCTTGCCCTGGCCGGTTTTGGCGTAGGTGGCAAACAGGTTTTGCAGCTCGCCAATCAGGTTGTTGTCGACCCCGAAATGGCTGAAGTGCTGGTTGCCTTGCGCTTCGGCCTCGGCCTGTTTGATTTTCATTTCCTTGCGGTCGTAGCGGTGAAAGCTGTCGCCTTCGATGACGGCATGCTTGACGCCCTCGCGCGCGAAGATGCCCGCAAAGGTGCGAGTGACGGTGGTGGTGCCGGCGCCAGACGAGCCGGTGATGGCGATGATGGGGTGACGTTCAGACATGGCAGTACGGGCAAAAGAAAAAGAAAATTAACGGGGCCACTGGCCGCTGCGGCTTGGTGATAGCGGCTTAGTGGCGAAACAGGCCGCGCTCGGCAAACAAGGGGCTGCGCAGCGGGGCATCGTGCGTTTTTTCTTCATGGTAACGCTCGATGCGCTCGACTTCGCTGCGCGAGCCGCAAATCAGGCCGATGCGCTGGTGAATGCCTTTGGGCTGTACCTGCAGCACCGGCTCGTAGCCGGTAGAGGCGCGGCCACCGGCCTGCTCGACCAGAAACGCGATGGGGTTGGCCTCGTACAGCAAACGCAGCTTGGCGGGTCGTTCGGGGTTGCGCGTATCCACCGGGTACATGAAGACGCCGCCGCGCATGAGGATGCGGTGCGTTTCGGCCGCCATGCTGGCGACCCAGCGCATATTGAAGTCTTTGCCGCGCTCGCCGCTTTTGCCGGCCAGGCATTCGTCCACATAGCGTTTGACGGGCGGCTCCCAAAATCTGGCATTGCTGGCGTTGATGGAAAATTCCTGCGTTTCTTCGGGGATGCGCAGATCGGGGTGTGTGAGCATGAACTGCCCCAGATTGGGATCAAGCGTAAAGCCGAACACGCCATGCCCCACGCTCATCACCAGCATGGTGCTGGGGCCGTACAGCGCGTAGCCCGCGGCCACCTGTTTGCAGCCGGGCAGCAAAAAGTCTTCGGGGGTTACGTCGCGACCGCTTTGCACCACCTCGTCGGGCGCGCGCAGAATGGAAAAGATGCTGCCCACGGTCACGTTCACATCGATATTGACGGTGCCGTCGATCGGGTCGAACACCAGCAGGTATTTGCCGCGCGGCAGGCCTGCGGGGATCTGGTAAGGCTGGTCTTGCTCTTCAGACAGCATGCCCGCCAAATGGCCGCCCCAGTTGTTCATGGAGGCGAAGCATTCGTTGCTGACCCAGTCCAGCACCTGCTTTTCTGCCGATGCGTGGGGCTCCCCGGCCGCTGGCTTGAGCATGCACGCGCCGCAGCCCGCATCCACAATGGGCTGCCCCGGCATGGCATTGAGTTTGCCAAATGCCACCGAGCGGCTGATGGCCTTGCAGGCCAGCCCCACGTCGAGCATGAGGGAGTTGAAATCGCCCGAGGCTTCGGGGTAGCGCTTGCGCTGGTCGATCAGATACTGCGTGAGCGTGTAGCGCGGCGGCAGGGGATTTGGCAAGAGCTGCATGGCGAATTGGGGCATGGTGCTTTTCCTGTTTTTTCTTTACTGAGCAGCCGCCTGGCGCAATGCCTGCATCACGCCACGGTAGCCGCCGTCGGCATCGGGCGCACCAAATACGGCGCTGCCCGCCACAAAGGTGTCGGCTCCGGCTGCGGCAATGACACCGATATTGCCGGGCTTGACGCCGCCGTCCACCTCCAGCCAAATGGGCTGGCCGCCGTTGGCAATGTGCGCATCGATGCGCTGGCGCGCCTCGCGCAGTTTGGGCAAGGTGCTGTTGATGAAACTTTGCCCGCCAAAGCCGGGGTTCACACTCATCAGCAGCACGATGTCGAGCTTGTCCATCACGTGGTCCATCCAGGCCAGGGGCGTGGCCGGGTTGAGCACAATGCCCACCTTGCAACCCTGGTCGCGAATCAGCTGCAAGGTGCGATCCACATGGCGGCTGGCCTCGGGGTGGAAGGTGATGATGTTGGCGCCTGCCTTGGCAAACAGCGGAATGAGGCTATCGACCGGCTCGACCATCAGGTGCACATCGATCGGAATCTGCACGTGCGGGCGAATGGCCTCGCACACCAGCGGACCGATGGTGAGGTTGGGCACGTAGTGGTTGTCCATCACGTCGAAATGCACCAGATCGGCGCCTGCGGTTTCGATGGCGCGCACCTCTTCGCCCAGGCGGGCAAAGTCGGCCGAGAGGATGGAGGGGGCGATTCGGATGGGATGGCTCATGATGATTGGGCGAAACAGCAAAAACGGGAAACTGGCTCAACAAACACGCGCGATGCAGATTGGCAAGTTTACGTGCGCCGCGGGCGATACTGACTCGGTACGCCTTGCGGCTGGGCGAACTAGGCAGACCGGCCAGCAACGGCCTCGGCATGCCAGGCCTGTACATCTTGCAGCGTGACCTGACTCAAATCGGGCAGCACGCGCAAAGCGCCGGTAAAGTCGTGGTGCGCCGTGAAGCTGTTGGACGTAATCACCACAGGTAGCCCCGCTGCACGCGCGGCTTGCAGGCCGTTGGCCGAATCTTCAAACACCAGACAGGCCGATGCGGGCAGGCCCAATCGCTGCAAGGTTTGCTCGTACACCTGCGGGTGAGGCTTTTTGTGGGGCGCGGTTGAGGCATCTTCGATCACGGCAAAGCGGCTGTGCCAGTCTTCGCCCAAGGCGGTGCGCAGCAAGGCCGCCACATTGGTGGGCGAAGTAGTGGTGGCAATGGCCAGCGTCAGCCCGGCCGCGTGCGCGCTTTCGATCAAATCGAGCACGCCGGGGCGCAGTTGCACGGCACCGGCGTGCACGGCTTGCTCGTAAAACGAGGTTTTGAGTTCGTGCAGATGCGCCACCGTATCGGCCACGCCCGCGCCAAAATCCACCAAATCGGGTTGCACCTGCTTCCAGTAGTGCAGGATGCGCTCTTTGCCGCCGGAAATTTCCAGCAGGCGGGTGTATTCGGGCACGCTCCAGTTCCAGTCGCGCCCTTCTTCGGCAAAAGCGCGGTTGAAGGCGGCCAGGTGCGCCGCCTCGGTATCGGCCAGTGTGCCGTCTACATCAAAAATCAGGGCTTGCAGCATCAATCGTTCACTTTGCAAAGAGGTGCAGGCGGCTTGCCCCAAGGGCAAACACGCTGCGTAAAAACATATTCAGGCATGCACAAGCTTGCGCCTGAAAATCCAGCCACTGACTGTAGTTGGATAGAATCATCAGCACCAATCATCTTTATTATCAAACACATCAATATTTTCTGATAACAAGACCGTGCGCAACTATACCCTCAAGCAAATCCAGACCTTCATGGAGGTGGCGCGCCAAGGCTCGGTCTCCAAAGCGGCCGAGCGGCTGTTTGTGACGCAGCCTGCTGTGTCGATGCATCTTCGCCAGCTCGAAGAAGCCTTTGGCGTGGCGCTGTTCGAGCCGCATGGCCGTGGCATTCGGCTCACGGATGCAGGACGCGCCTTTGCCAGCAGCACCATGCGCGTGATGGCCGAGCTGCACGAGCTGGAATCTCTCATGGCTGCGCACGCAGGCGCCAAAAAGGGGCGCTTCACGCTGGCTGTGGTCAGCACCGCCAAATACTTTGTGCCGATGCTGCTGGTGCGCTTTGCCGAGCTGCACCCCGATGTGGAGGTGGTGCTGCGCATCGACAACCGCGAAAACGTGCTGGGCCTGCTGGCCCGCAGCGAGGCGGACCTGGTCATCATGGGGCGGGCTCCGGCCAATCTGGCGACCGAGGCCGTGCCTTTTGCCACCAACCCCCTGGGCATCATCGCGCCGCCGCAGCACGTGCTGACCACGCGCCGCAACGTGCCATTTGCCACGCTGGCCGAGCATGCCTTTGTGGTGCGCGAGGCAGGCTCGGGCACCCGCGCGGCGATGGAACGCCTGTTTGAGCAGCACGACTGCGCGCTCAAGGTCGCCATGGAAATGCCCAGCAACGAAACCATCAAGCAGGCCGTGATGGCCGGCATGGGGCTGGGCTTCTTGTCGCTGCGCACGGTGCGCCAGGAGTTGGCGGGCGGCTATCTGGCCGTGCTTGATATCGAGGGCATGCCGCTGATCGGGCAATGGTATGTGACCCATCTGGCCGGCAAAACGCTGTCGCCCGCCGCGCGCGCCTTCAAGGGCTTTTTGATCGAGCAAGGCGGCGCGTTGATGGATTCGCGGCTGTAAGGGCAGTGTGCTCCGGGCTTGGTCGGCCTTATCATCAATAAAAACTGATGATTAGAAAAATATATTTGACTTTACCTGATGAGTGAAGCGCGCTACAGTGGCTGCCATCAACCACCCCTAGTCGCATTCTGCATTCTGTCAAGGAGTTACCTCATGGACCAATCCAACCGCTACGCCGATTTGAGCCTCAAAGAGGCCGACCTGATCGCCGGCGGGCGCCACATTCTGTGCGCCTACAAAATGAAGCCCAAGGCCGGCACCGGCTATCTGGAAGCGGCGGCACACTTTGCAGCCGAGTCGTCCACCGGCACCAATGTGGAAGTTTCCACCACCGATGATTTCACCAAGGGCGTGGACGCGCTGGTGTACCACATCGACGAGGCGACCGAAGACATGCGCATCGCCTACCCGCTGGAGCTGTTCGACCGCAACATGCTCGACGGGCGCATGATGATGGTGAGTTTTTTGACACTGACCATCGGCAACAACCAGGGCATGGGCGACATCGAGCACGCCAAGATGATCGACTTTTACATGCCGCGCCGTGCCATCGAGCTGTTTGACGGCCCTGCCAAAGACATTTCCGATCTGTGGCGCATTCTGGGTCGCCCCGTCAAAGACGGCGGCTACATCAGCGGCACCATCATCAAACCCAAGCTGGGCCTGCGCCCCGAGCCGTTTGCCCAGGCGGCCTACGAATTCTGGCTGGGTGGTGATTTCATCAAAAACGACGAGCCCCAGGGCAACCAGACCTTTGCGCCCCTGAAGCAGACCATTCCGCTGGCGGCCGACGCCATGAAGCGCGCCATGGACAAAACCGGCGAGGCCAAGCTGTTCTCGGCCAACATCACGGCTGACGACCATTACGAAATGATCGCCCGTGGCGAATTCATCCTGCAAGCCTTTGGCTCGGATGCCGACAAGGTGGCCTTCCTGGTCGATGGCTATGTGGGCGGCCCCGGCATGATTACCACCGCGCGCCGCAATTTCCCCAACCAGTATCTGCACTACCACCGCGCGGGCCACGGCGCCGTAACCAGCCCCAGCAGCAAGCGCGGCTACACCGCCTATGTGCTGGCCAAGATGAGCCGCCTGCAAGGCGCATCGGGCATTCACGTGGGTACCATGGGCTACGGCAAGATGGAAGGCGAAAAAGACGACCGCGCCATCGCCTACATCATCGAGCGCGACAGCTACACCGGCCCCATCTACCACCAGGAGTGGTACGGCATGAAGCCCACCACGCCGATCATCAGCGGCGGCATGAATGCGCTGCGCCTGCCGGGCTTCTTCAAGAACCTGGGGCACGGCAACGTCGTCAACACCGCGGGCGGCGGCAGCTACGGCCACGTGGACAGCCCCGCAGCCGGTGCGCGCTCGCTGCGCCAGGCCTACGAGTGCTGGAAGGCCGGTGCCGACCCGATCGAATGGGCCAAGCAGCACCGCGAATTTGCCCGCGCCTTTGTTTCGTTCCCGAAAGACGCCGACGCCATCTACCCCGGCTGGCGCGAAAAACTGGGCGCTGCGGCGCAATAAGCGCCCATGCCAAACAGTGTTGGCGCGATTGACCGGGCGACCGGGCATTAGCCGGACACTGGCGCATGCAAGCCTTTGCCCGTGCGTCGGTGCCGGTTGTCGGCACCAATACCTCCCAACCCCGGCCACCCACCGGGGTTGGTTTTTTTCGGGGTTGTTTTTTGAGCATCCGCCGCGCGGCGCAGCATGTTGTGCATGCACGGTTCGTCATGCTGCGTATCGCATGCGCCGCCCAGCCTGCGCCCCTGTAAAAACAAGGTCTATCAAGAGATAATCCATAGCCATGGAACATTTCACCTTGGCGCTGCAATTGGCGCAACAGTCCACCGGCTGGAGCAGCCCCAACCCGCGCGTGGGCTGCGTCATCGTTTCGGCCAACGGCCAGATGATTGGCAGCGGCTACACCCAGCGGCCCGGGCAGCCGCATGCCGAAATCATGGCGCTGCACGATGTGGCCAACCGGGGCGCATCGCCCGCGGGCAGCACGGTGTACGTCACGCTGGAGCCTTGCTCGCACTACGGCCGCACCCCACCCTGTTGCGACGCCCTGATCAGCGCGGGCGTTGCCAAAGTGGTGGTGGCCTTGCAAGACCCCAACCCGCTCGTATCGGGCAAAGGCATGGAGCGGCTGCGCACAGCGGGCATCGAAGTGGAACTGCTCGCGCCCGATTCCGACATCGCCCGCGCCGCACGCGAACTCAATATCGGCTTCGTGCATCGCATGCAGCATGGCCGCCCGTGGGTGCGGCTCAAAACCGCCACCTCGCTCGATGGCCGCACGGCCCTGCCCAACGGCAACAGCCTGTGGATCACCGATGCCACCGCCCGCGCCGATGTGCAGCACTGGCGCGCCCGCGCCTGCGCCATCCTGACCGGCGTGGGCACCGTGCTGCACGACAACCCCTTGCTCAACCTGCGCCTGTCGCAACAGCCGCAGCCCCCCCAGCCCCCTTTGTTTGTGCTGGATAGCCAACTGCGCACGCCCCCCACGGCGCGCATCCTGGGCGTGCCCGATCGCAAAGTGTGGCTGTGCGCCAGCCAAACCCATCAGGCCAAACTGACCCAGCGCGCCGCCGCCTTGCAAGCCACCGGCGCGCACATTTTGTGGCTGCCCGCCAACACGCACGACAAGCCCTGCCTGCACGCCCTGCTGCAAGAGCTGGGGCGGCTCGACATCAACGAGCTGCACGTGGAAGCAGGCGCCACCCTCAATGGCGCCCTGTTGCGGCACGGGCATGTGGACGAAATCCTGGCCTATATCGCCCCCATGCTGCTGGGCCCAGGGCAACCACTGGCCGCCTTGCCCGCCATGACCGATCTGGGCACGGCCACGCGTTGGCAACTGCACGAAGCCCGCACGCTGGGCAACGATATGCGCCTGCGTTTGCGCCCACCGGCCGCAGCGGCAGCAGCCGCATCCACCCAAGCCGACAGCGCGGCTTATGCGCCCACGGCGAGCCTGTTCCCGGCACCGTCCACGCACGGCGGCGATACGCCCTTTGGCAAAAAAGCCATCGAGGCCGAAATCACCACCCTGTTCGATAACTGGAACACCGCCCTGCAAAAAGGCGACCCCAAAACCCTGGTTGATCTGTACGACCAGGACGCCATCCTGCTGCCCACCGTATCGAACATTCCGCGCCGCACGCATGCCGAAATCGAAGACTACTTCGAGCACTTCATGGCGCGGCATCCGGTATGCACCATCGATCTGCGCCACGTGCAAATCGGCTACAACCAGGCGGTTGTTTCCGGCCTGTACACCTTCACGTTCGAAGGCAGCGACGAGAAGATACGGGCCCGCTACACCTACACCTACCGCTGGAATGGCAAAGAGTGGAAAATCTCCAGCCACCACTCATCAGCCATGCCCGAAAAGCCCGAGACCAACACCCCCCTGATCGACGCGCGTTGCTCGCAACTGCGCGCTATTTCTCTCACATGAAGCGCGACCCGCTCACGCCCGCCCAGCCTGCGGCGGCGAGCTTTTTCATGTCCCTTTTCCTTGTGCTCTGGCAAAGTTGGGCGCTTGCGCTGCAAGCCGTGCAAATTGCAGCGGCAGTGTTTCTCGACATGCATCGTATGGGCGCCTTATCAGGAGACTTTCCCGTACCTCAGGGCTCTCCACTCTCCATACTTTAGATACAAGAATTACTTTTTTCTGAAGCCAAAGTTACAAAATCGCCGATACAGTGGAGCCCGTCTCGCACCAATGGGGATTCGGATTCTTTCATCCCTTTTGTGCAAGCTCTTTCGCTCCAGATTCTCTTCTGGATGTGTTGAACCATTCATACAGGAATCATCATGCAAAAATTCTTCAACCTCTCGGCTGGCGTTTTGGCCATCGCCGCTGTAGCCGGCTGCTCTACCAGCAACTCCAAAACCGCCGTTCAGCCTGGCAACACCAACGCCCCCGTCTGCAAACAAGCGACCGAAGCAGAAATCGCTTCCCTGTTTGACCGTTGGAACACCGCCCTGCAAACAGGCAACCCCAAAGCCGTTGTCGCCCTGTACGACGAAGGCTCCATCCTGCTGCCCACCGTATCGAACAAACCCCGCCTGACACCTGCCGAAAAAGAAGACTACTTCGTGCACTTCATGGCGGACAAACCCTCCGGCAAGATCGATCAGCGCCACATCCAAATCGACTGCAACAAAGCGGTTGACTCTGGCCTGTACACCTTCACATATGGCAAAACCGGCAAGAAAGTTCACGCCCGCTACACCTACACCTACCGCTGGAATGGCAGCGAGTGGAAAATCTCCAGCCACCACTCTTCGGCCATGCCCGAAAAGCCAGGCGCTGCTGCGCACTGACCTGAAGCGCACATGTCACGGCGTTAACGCCTGACACTAGCTCAAAACAAAACCCGTATGTGTATTGCATACGGGTTTTGCTTTTTCAAAAGCGCCAGAAGCGCCGCCGTTTACAACACGCGCAATGCGGCCTCGTAATCAGGCTCGTTGGCAATATCGGCCACCAGCTCGCCATGCAGCACCTGGTTGTTTGCGTCCAGCACCAGCACGGCGCGGGTGGTCAGCCCCTTCAAGGCGCTGCTGGCAATCTCCACGCCGTAATCGCGCGCAAAACTGCTGCGAAAGGTGGACAGCATCACCACATTGTCGATCCCCTCTGCGCCACAAAAACGCGCCTGCGCAAACGGCAAATCGGCAGAAATGCACAGCACCACGGCATTGTGCAGCGCAGCGGCTTTTTCGTTGAAGGTGCGCACCGAGCGGGCGCACACGCCGGTATCAACGCTGGGGAAAATGTTCAAAATCTTGCGCTTGCCCGCAAAATCCGCCAACGTCTTGTCCGACAAATCGCCCGCGGCCAGACAAAAATCGGGGGCGCTGGCCCCCTGCTGCGGAAACGCGCCGCTGATCGCTACCGGGCGGCCTTGTTGTGTCACTTGTGTCATGAAATATCCTTTGAATCCATCAATCCGCGCAAACTGGCCGCTTCAGCGGCTGTTGCGCACTTGCACGCCATGTTAGCGGAAACTGCGCATCGCCGCTTTTCAGCCGCGCGAAAGCCGTTATAATTCTGCGCTTACCGGTGGTATAGCTCAGATGGTTAGAGCGTGGGATTCATAACCCCAAGGTCGGTGGTTCGATTCCACCTACCACCACCAAAT
>RRZT010902822.1_pt1 | contig 14105 bp, 13 predicted proteins | sample 2165551 | NCBI WGS metagenome assembly RRZT01 (sample SAMN10456910, study PRJNA506462) | wastewater metagenome | biome: wastewater; feature: sludge; material: wastewater sludge; isolation source: wastewater sludge with Escherichia coli K12::gfp cells carrying plasmid... | place: USA: Moscow, Idaho... | reverse complement strand
TCATCGCGCTGGCCGAGCGGCTCGGTCTGACCGGGGTCAGCTACGCCATCGGCTACACCGCCTGGCTCGACATCGCCCCCGAGGGCGTCGACAAGGCCCACGGCCTCGACCGGGTCTGCCGCCGGCTAGGGGTGGCGGCGTCCGCCGTGTTGGCTTTCGGCGACGGCCGCAACGACATCTAGATGGTGACCTGGGCCGGACGCGGCGTCGCCGTCGGCGGCGCCCCCGCCGAACTGCTGGCCGTTGCGGACGCCGTCTCCGACCCTTTCGCCGAGGGCGGCACCATGACAGAACTGCGCCGCTGGTTCTGAGAACCAGCGGCGCAGCGCGTGAGGGTGGGTCAGGCGGCAATGCGGCCGTGTCGGGGGCCCAGGATGCGCTGGGCGGCGTCCCAGACGGCCTCCATGCTCGGACGCGGCGAACTGCGCTTCTCGGACGCGGTGTCGACTTCGCGTCGTGACTTGCGCAGGTGCCGCTTCACGGTCGACATCGAGCAGCCCAGGCGCATGGCGAGCTGCTCGAGCGTCTCGTCGGGGTTGGCGCGGCGCAGCCGCAGCACCTCGTCACGGTCGACGCGGTGGCTGGTCGCCGTCACGCCGGCGAGCGTGTCCAGGTTCTCGGACTCGACGGTGATGCCCAGGCTGGCGCGGATGCTGCGGCGCTCACGCGCGGTGGTGCCGGCGACGAAGCCGGCGACGTCGTAGCGCACGACCGCGTCGTACAGGCAGCCCTTGACGAGCGGGCAGCTGGCACAGACGGCTGCCGCCCGGTTGTGGAGCTGGGCGCGTGCACCGTTCGGTGCCGGAACCGCCTCCTCCAGGGCCGGGTCCTGGAACAGGGACGAGTGGGTCACGCAACCAGCGCTCTTGGTGATGGCCGACATCAGGTCTCTCTCTCCTCGGTGGGGCAACCCTTGGACGTTCCTTCCGAGGTTCCGGTTGCACTCAACGAGGAGGACTTTGTCAAAGTTATGAAGCCTGGATCAGGCGGCGCCTACCCCGGGGAAGTGGACCCCGGAGGCCACGTCCCCGTCCCCACGCGGGGGACATTTCCGGCTTCGCGCGTCCTCGCGCGGGGGACACCGGTGATCAGTCAGAGACGGTTGTCACTGTTATGCAGATGCGGCGTCCGAGCCCAATTTCTCAGGTGAAAATCAGCCTACGTTTCGCGGGGGGCGTCCCACGTGTCGATACGGAGGCGATCTTCGCTAGCCTCGAACCTGAACCGACACGGGAAGGTCGTCATGTTGCAGCCGTACAGTCGCAGCCCGGAGTACATCACGACGCTGGCCGACGGCACGATCAAGCAGCTGAATCCGTTCAGCGGCGTCGAGGTGTGGACCATCCCCGGACGCGGCAACCGGCCCATCGGCGTCCGCGACATCGCGGCGAAGCCGCTCGACCCGGCCGAGCACGGCCGCCACTGCGCCTTCTGCGAGCAGCGCTACCTGGAGACCCCACCGGAGAAGTCGCGGGTGGTACGCAGCAACGACGGCGGCTACGAGACCCGCTACCGGACGTCGGCCGAGCAACTGTTCGACAACGTAGCCGAGTTCCGACGCATCCCGAACATGTTCGAGATCCTCTCCTACGACTACTGGCACCAGAACTACGGCTACGTGCTGCCCGGACGGGTCGCCGATCGTCGTCGGGCCTACCTCGAGTCGCCCGCAGGGCTCGACCATGTCGTGAAGGTCGCGACGGCCAAGCTGCTGGCGTCAGGCCGCACGCTCGCCGAGGTCGACGAGATGACGGTCGACGACATCCTGCAGCACACGTCGGGCTTCTTCGGCGGCGGGCACGACGTGATCGTGGCCCGGCGGCACTTCGTCGACGGGGCGACGATGGACGACCAGGTGGCTTCGTCGGGAACCCTGACTCCTGAGGAGCACCACGCGTTCGTGGCCTTCACCATCGAGTCCGTCAGGGGCCTGTTCGATCTGAACCGGTACGCCCGCTACGTGGCGGTCTTCCAGAACTGGCTGCGTCCGGCAGGGGCGTCCTTCGACCACCTGCACAAACAGATCGTCGCGATCGACGAGCGCGGCGTCCAGCACGAGGCGGCGCTGGTGCGGCTGCGCCAGAACCCGAACATCTTCAACGAGGCGGCCGTCAACTACGCCAGCCTGCGCAACCTGGTGATCGCCGAGAACGACCACGCCATCGCGTTCGCCGGCTTCGGCCACAGGTTCCCCTCGATCGAGATCTACTCCAAGAGCGAGCACCCTGACCCCTGGGAGCAGTCCGACGAGGAGGTGCGGGCGATGTCCGACCTGCTGCACGCCTGCCACGCGGCCACCGGCTCGTACGTGCCCAGCAACGAGGAGTGGCACTACCGGCCCGTCGACGTCGACCTGGCCATGCCGTGGCGGGTCGTGCTGAAGTGGCGGGTGTCGACGCTGGCCGGCTTCGAGGGCGCCACCAAGATCTACGTGAACACGATCTCGCCGGTGTCGGTGCGCGACCGGGTGGTCGACAAACTGTTCGCGCTGCGGGCGGCGGGTACGATCGCTGACGTCCGCATCGCCTTCGAGTGCGAGGCCCGCCTCAACTCGCTGCGATATCACAAGACCTCTCACTAGGACGCCCCCATGAGCCTGCAGCCCTCACCCGAGCCCGTCGACGTGTGGTCGCGCTTCACGGCTGACCCGCGGCATAGCGGTGCCTTCCGGGCCTCGGACGCCGATCGGGAACTGGCTACCGACGTCATCAACCGGGCCTTCACCGAGGGGCGCTTGGACCCCACCGAACACGCTGAGCGGCTCGACGGCGTCCTGGCGGTGAAGCATCTCAGCGAGTTCGTGCCGCTGATCAGCGACCTGGCTCCGACGCGGGCGGCGTCCACGACGCCGGTGCGCCGGGTGGAGGCGCCGGCGGGGCTGCGAGCCAACGCGTTCCGCGGTTGGCTCGGCCTGGCGTTGCTGTTCAACGCGATCTGGGTGATGACGTCGATCAGCACGGGGCACCCGCTGTACTACTGGCCGATGTGGCCCATGTTCGGCACAGCCGTGCCGTTGCTGGTCACGTTTTTCTTCCCCGAGCGCAACGATGGACGCCGCGCCGCAGAGCGGGAGCGGCGTGCGATCGAGCGGGGACGCCGCCGCGACCGCTGAGGCGACGGCTGCGGGCCGGCCTCAGAGCGTGAGGACGATCTTGCCGACGTTCTCACCGGACGCCAGCCACTCGTGCGCCTGCCGCACGTCGTCGAGCCCGAACCGGGTCTCGCCGGCCAGCCTGATCGCGCCGGACTCGATCAGCGGCCACACCTCGTCCGCGACTCGCGCCACGATGGCCGCCTTCTCGTCGGCCGGCCTGAACCGGAGCGACGTGGCCGTCACGAGCGCGTTCTTGCTGAGCAGCTTGCCGAGGTCGAGCTCACCACGGACGCCGCCCTGGAAACCGATGACGACGAGGCGACCGCCGCGGGCCAGCGAGGCCACGTTGGCGGCGAGGTACTTGGCGCCGATGACGTCGAGGATCACGTCGACACCGCGTCCCTCAGTCGCCTCGCGCAGCTCGCGCGGCCAGTCGCCGTGGTAGTCGAGAGTGATGTCGGCGCCGAGTTCGCGGCAGATCTCGAGCTTCTCGTCGGTTCCTGCGGTTGTCGCGACGGTGCAGCCGCGGCCCTTGGCGTACTGGATCGCGAACGAGCCGATGCCGCCCGTGCCGCCGTGGATGAGCACGGTCTCGCCGTCGGCCAGGCCGACGTGGGTGAAGTTCGACACGACGGTCGCCGCCACCTCGATCAGCCCCGCCGCGGTTACCAGGTCGACGCCGGCCGGGGGACGCACGGCTTGCGCCGCCGGCACCACGACCAACTCGGCGTACCCGCCGCCGGCCAGCAGCGCGACGCACTCGTCACCGACAAACCATCCGTCGACACCGTCGCCCACCGCCTCGACGACCCCGGCCACCTCGAGTCCCAGCAGCTCACTCTCGCCCTTGGGAGGAGGGTAGTGGCCCTGTCGCTGCAACACGTCGGCGCGGTTCACGCCGGCGGCGTGGACGCGGACCAGCAGGGTGCCCGGCCTGAGCTCAGGGGCGTCCACCTCGTCGACCCGCAACACCTCAGGGCCACCGAAACCATCTAGAATCACTGCACGCATGGCGTCCAGTCTGCACCGCTAGGTGCGGAAATCGTCGTGGAGCCGGATGCTGGCCAGCTCGATGCTGCCGTCGTTGAGCTGCCAGTAGTGCAGGCGGCGGGCGCTCGGTGAGCGGACCTGCAGCGATACCCGCCAGCAGGTGGCCCCGTCGACGCGCGTCCGGTACGGGTCGTCGCCGCCCGTGCCAGTGCGCAACTGATGCGCCTCGCGCCCTGCCACCTCGTGACGAGCCCGGTCAACACCTCGACGATGACGTCGACTGGGCCGCGACAACGCCTCCATGGTCAGCGTGTCCAAGAAGTCCGGGCCGACCGTCCAGGTGGCCAGAGGTAGCTCGCCCTTCTGTGCGGCGGGGATACGGCGCGCCCACGCCTGGTAGACCTCGAAGCGGAGCTGTTCGAGCGGATCGGTGAACAGCGACTCGTCCCCGGCGGAGCGGCCCAGTTCGGCGCGCAGCCCGGTGTTCTCGGCCTGCAGCCGCTCGGCGAACCGGCTGGCCCTGCGTACCTCGGTACGCAGGGTCTCGAGCTCCTTGGACGCCGTGCGCCGCTGCTCGCGGACGCTGCCCAGCTCGTCGAACAGCTGATCGCGTTCCACGGTGAGGGCTTGGAGCACGGCAGGATCGACGGGGGCGGCGGCCTCGTCACGCGCCTGAGGGGCGGGACCGACGGCTCAGGGGCCTAGATGCCCGGGCCCGAATCTGCGGCGCCCACCGTCGCACCGAATGAGTCGGCGACGGCCTCTGCGCCGTCGTCGGCGTCGTCGGCGTCGTCGGGCGGGATGAGCCAGGGCGGACCACCGGCGAGGATCGGCGGCGCTGGAATGGCGACATCGTCGATCTCGATGTCGACCAGTGACAGACGCCACTGGTCGGCAGTCGGACCCGTCTCGACGACGCGCGCCAACAGCGTCTCGCCCACCGTCATCAGGCGCCCGCAGATCGATGGGTCGTTTCGTGGCGATGACGTCGGCCGCGGCGACGCTGACAGCGAAGCCGGGCAGCAGTTCCACGACGCACACCTCTGTGGCCACCGAGCGGACGATCGCCAGCACGACCTCGCCGGGCTCGTACGGGGCCAGTGCGTCGGTGGGGGAGAGGCGCATGCCCTCGAGGGTGAGGCGCCTGCTCTGAGGGTCGAGTTTGCCGTGGACCGCCATCCCCGCGCGCACGACCCGGCCGTCGGGAACGTTGTCGGCGATCAGCTCGGTCCAGATCGACGCCATGCCCTTGCCAGGACCGTTGAGGCTGACCATGCCGCGCCCGGCCATCACGCCGATGACAGTGCCGGACGCCGCTGTCGGGACGGCCGCGGCAGCGGTGGTGTGGTGCCCGCGGATCGCGCGGAGCGCGTCGGACGTGAGCAGCTTGAGAACCTGGTTGGCGTCCCGGGGGCCGTAGGCGAACCGGAGCGGCGCGACGTAGGGGTCGGCGGTCCAGCCGGTGCCGGGAGGGAGGCGCGGGCCGCGCCGCCGTACACGTCGCAGCGTGGCGGCAGCTCTCGGGTGAAGGCCCAACTGATGGACCCGGTGGGCATCTCCCACACGTCGGCGAGCCCGAGCAGTCGTCGCGCAGGGTGGCGACGTCGACGTAGGCGGCGGGCCGTCCCGCGGCCCGGGTGACGATGACGACGGCCTCTCGCGCGACTCGTCCAGGAGGTGGTGGGCCAGGTCAGCAGCCTGAATCTCGGAGGTGACGAGCCCGGGCTCGGGGAGTGGCCGTACCGCGCGGGCCCTGGTGCGGGTGGGGGCAACGAGCGAGGTCGCGGCCTGGGGCTCGGACGCCGCAGCTGCCGGCTAGCGAGCCGGTCAGACGGCGTCTCCTGACCGCGTCGAGAATCGCTAGGATGGCGGCTGACCTCGGGCGAGGTCGCATAGTGGACTAGTGCAGCCGCCTTGAAAGCGGCCGAGCGGCAACGCTCCGTGGGTTCGAATCCCACCCTCGCCGCGTGCAGCCCTCGATCTACGTCATCCGACCCCGTCCCCCGTTGCGGGCCGCGGCGCTGGTGGCCGTACTGGTCGCAGCTTCAGCAGGCCTGATCGTCGCCGGCTCCGCCCTGTCAGTCCTCTGGGTGTCGTTGGTCGGCCTGGTCCCCTTGGCGCTCGCCCTGGTCATCGTGGTGGTGCTGATCCGCGCGACGCAGAGCTCGACCGCCCGGCTCTCCCTCACCGACGACGGCTGGGAGGTGTCGAGCCGGGTGGGCGCCCGGGCCGGTCGGTGGGCCGACATCACCAAGGTCACGTCGGCACCGGGGCGTCTCACGTTCCACGAGCAGGGCGATCGCCACGTGCACGTCGTGACGGCGGCCGGCACCGAGGTCGATCTGGACGCGATCGGGCGTGACGTGTCGAGCCGGCTTGATGCGTCTCGCGGGTTCCGGCCCTACCAGTAGAGCCCGTAGGACTGGATGGTCAGCGGGGCACCGGGTTGTAGGCGCACTCGTCGGTGACGCTGTGGGCCGGACCGGCCGGCGTGGCGGACACGCTGGGGCTGGCCTTGGTGGTGCGTGTCGGTGTCGCTGACGAACTGGGCGTGGGTGCCGCCTGGGTCGGAGCGGCCGGATCGAGGCCCTCGATGACCTGCTCGCGCACCCTGTCCCAGTTGGGGTTGACCGTCGAGAAGCCGTTGCGGTTGTTCTCGAACGAGATGGACCGCAGCTTCTTGCCCTTGACCGCCCCGGCCAGTTCGACGAGATCAGGCATCGCCGAACCGGGCACGTCGGTGCGCACGATCTGCTTGCCGGCCCGCACCAGTGATTCGTAGTTCGCGACGACCCGCAACGGGCTTGCCTGCTGGATGACGGCGTTGATGACGCAGCGCTGGCGGGCCATGCGTTCGTAGTCGACCGTGCCGTAGCGTCCGCGGGCGTACCAGAGGGCATCGTTGCCGTTCAGGTGCTGGTTGGGGCCGGGCTCGAGCCAGCGGTCCGGGGGGATCTTCTTGGTCGAGTTGCCGCCCATCGGGATCGGCTTGTTGATGTTGACCGTGATGCCTCCGAGGGCGTCGATGAAGTTGACGAAGCCGTCCATGTCGACCAGCGCGTAGTAGTCGACGTCGAGGCCGAGCGCGTAGCCCACCGAGATCTTGAGCGCTTCGGCCCCCGGATTCTCGACGCCTGCGAAGATCTTCGGGTCGACCGAGGTGGGCACTGTGTCGTAGATGGCGTTGAGGGCGTACTCCTGGTCGAGAGGGTTGCCGTTGGTGAACCCGTTGGGCCAGTACTTGTGCAGCGGCGAGTCCGGCGGGAAGGGCATGCGCGCAGTCTGGCGCGGCAGCGAGAACAGCACGGTGTCGCCGGTTTTGGTGTTGATGGACGCCAGGATGACCGTGTCGGTGCGCGCGCCCAAGGTCTCGTTGCGCGTCTTGCCGGAGTCTCCGCCCAGCAGCAGCACGTTGAGGCGGGGCTTGTCGGCCCACGGATCTCGCGTGTCGATGAACGGCCGCTGCGACGCGCTCGAGGTACCGCCGCCGGAGGGGAGCACGTCGCGCACCAGCGTCCCGGTGTCGTACAGCATGCGGGCGCCGTAGGCGCTCGGCAGGGCCACGGCCAGGCAGAGCACGCCGACGAAGAGCGACCCGAGGACCCGCTGCCACAGGGCGGGACTAGCCGGACGCAGCGCCAGGTGAGTCACCACGATGCTGGTCACCCAGATCACGCCGAACACAGCGACGCCGATGCTCATGGCCGTCAGTGAGGACGCCTGGAAGACCTGCGCGTACAGCGTGCGGCGGGCGAACAGCCACAGACCGCCGACGACGATCGTCAGCAACAGCAGGAAACCGATCATGACGCTGCCCCAGACGCGCTGTCGCGCACGGAACAGCCCAGACCCGGGAATCACCGCGCTCGCGAGGCTCCAGACCAGCGATGACGAGAACGCGCGGTCCTCCTCGCGGACGCGACGACCCCGGCCCGCGGCGTCCACAGGCTCTTCGAGCAGGGCGCGGATGGGCGTGGCTTCGTCGGACTCATGGTCGGTCATGGTGCTCCACCATTCGGAAACGTTCTTGTCGGAGCATAGCGCGGCGGCCCAGCGGCTTTGCCCCACGGGCCGGCTCCCCGGTAGGGTGTGCAAGCGTTTGGAGGTGTCGCCTAGTACGGTCTATGGCGCCCGCCTGCTAAGCGGGTTTGGGGCTCAACCCCATCGCGGGTTCAAATCCCGCCACCTCCGCCAGCTGCACGATCCGCCGTCCGGGCCAACCCGGGCGGCGTTCGTTCATTCATGAGAGGCCACGATCCATGACACGAGCGCTCATTGTTGTCGATGTGCAGAACGACTTCTGCGAAGGCGGCTCCCTCGCCGTCGTGGGGGGTGCTGCCACCGCGTCCGCCATCAGCGACTGGATCGCCAACGGCGATCCGTACGACCTCATCGTCGCGACCCGCGACCACCACATCGACCCGGGCAGCCACTTCAGCGATCAGCCCGACTTCGTCGACTCGTGGCCGCCGCACTGCATCGCCGGGACGCCGGGGCAGGACTTCCACCCCAACCTGGTCGATCGTGGCTTCGACGGTGTGTTCGACAAGGGCGAGTACGAGGCTGCCTATTCGGGTTTCGAGGGGCGCGACCACGGGCGTGACGACGTGACGCTCGATGCCTTCCTGAAGAGCAACGAGGTGGACGCGGTGGACGTCTGCGGCATCGCGACCGACTACTGCGTGCGTGCGACAGCCTTGGACGCCGCTCGCCTCGGTTACACGACCACCGTCCTGCTGCGATTGACGGCTGCGGTGGCGCCGGAGAAGGTTGACGGCGTCCAGAATGAGTGGCGCGAGGCCGGTGTGCTCATCGCGGGGTGATCTATGGCTACTGTGCTTCCATCATCCCTGAGAGGAGCATCGTCCATGTCCCTGAAAAAGATCGGTCTGCTGCCGCGGATCCTGATCGCGATCGTGCTCGGCATCCTCTGCGGTCTGTTCTTCCCTCTGTGGCTGACGCAGGTTTTCATCACCTTCAACGGCATCTTCGGCAACTTCCTCGGCTTCATCATTCCGCTGATCATCGTCGGCCTGATCACTCCCGCCATCTCGGAGCTCGGCAAGGGTGCCGGCAAGTGGTTGGCGATCACGAGCGCCGTTGCCTACGGGTCGACCCTGTTCGCAGGCCTCCTCGCCTTGTTCGTGTCGCTGGCCCTCTTCCCGCTGCTGCTGAAGCCGCGTCAGGTGGGCGAGCTCGGGAACCCTGAGAACGCGCTGCTGAAGCCGTTCTTCTCGATCGACATGCCGCCGGTCTTCGGTGTGATGACCGCGCTGGTGCTGTCGTTCGTGATCGGTGTGGGCCTCACGCTGATGGACAAGAACGTGCTGCAGACGGGGTTCGTGGAGTTCCGGGAGATCGTCAACCGGGTGATCAGCTCGATCATCATCCCGCTGCTGCCGCTGTACATCTTCGGCATCTTCCTGAACATGACGGTGGCCGGCCAGGTGTTCACCGTCATCACAACGTTCCTCACCACCGTGGTGCTGGTGTTCGGGCTCACGATCGTGCTGCTGTTGATCCAGTACACGGTGGCGGGGTTCATCGCGAAGAAGAACCCGTTCCGGATGCTCGGCACGATGATGCCCGCGTACGCCACCGCCCTCGGCACGTCGTCGTCGGCGGCGACCATTCCGGTGACGCTGCGGCAGGCCATCAAGATGGGCGTCTCCGAGCCGGTCGCGTCCTTCGTGGTTCCCTTGTGTGCCACCATCCATCTGGCCGGGTCGACGGTAAAGATCACGTCGTTCTCGCTGGCCATCATGGTGATCTCGGGCATTCCGATCGACATGCTGACGATGGTGGGCTTCATCTTCATGCTCGGCATCACGATGGTCGCAGCGCCAGGCGTCCCAGGCGGTGCCATCATGACCGCAGCCGGTCTGCTGTCGTCGATGCTCGGATTCACCGATGCCCAGGTGGGTCTGATGATCGCCACCTACATCGCCATCGACAGCTTCGGCACGGCGACCAACGTCACCGGCGACGCCGCGATCGCCGCGGTCATCGACAGGTGGAGCGGTGGTGCGTTCCACCAGGAGCCCGTCCTGGTGCGCGCCGATGAAGGAGCTGATTTCAGCTGAGCGAGCAGACTGTCGCGACCGTCGAGCGTTGGTTCCTGAGGGGCGGCTTCTCGACGCTGCTGGAAGGGACGTCGCTTCGTCGCAATCGTGGGGCCCGGTTCGCGCATTCTCGCGATCGAGTTCCTGTTGGCGATGCTGCTGCTGGTGCCGTCGGAGTCCATGTGGGTGGTCGGCATCAGCATCTCGGTGGTCGTCACGCTGGTGACTTGGGTGCTGTCGAACCTGGCGCGGCGTCGGCGTCCCTTCGCGACCGTCGACCGGGTCGGCTGGCCGGAGCGGCTGGTGTTCGTGCTCGTGCCGTCCGTCACAGCGTTCGCGCTGCCCGTCGAGGAGCTACCTCGCGACATGGACTTGATCGGCTGGGAGCTGCGCGTCTACTCGCTGCTGCTGGTGGGCTTGACCATGCTGGTGGCGTTCGGGATCACCTATGCGCGGTCGTACAGCGGCTTCATGGCGTTGTGGCCGTGGCTGCGGCGGCAGCTGCTGATGTCGTTCCTGGCAGCTGGCTCGGCGCTGGGGCGCACGATTCCGCTTCTGCTCGGCGTGATCGGCCTGTTCTTCTTCACGGCCGAGTTGTGGCAGACCCTCGGACGCCTCGCGAGCTGGGCCTTCCTGCTGGTGATGATGCTGTTCATCGCACTGAGCTGGGCGTTCCTGCACAGCAGGCGGCAGCTCGACCTGGACGCGCTGGCCACCTTCGACAACCCCGGCGAGATCGTCGAGCAGTTGAAGGACACGCCGCTCGCCAACCTGCCGGTCGCCGACACGCCTGTGCGGTGTCCGCTGAACAAGTACCAGGAGCGGACGCTACGCCTCGTCGCCACGATCTCTCGCCTGACCGTGGCTGGCGTCATCGGGTCGGCTGTGTTCGTGTTCTTCCTGGTGCTGGGCATGATGACGGTCAACGGCGAGGTCGTGAAGGCCTGGTCGACCTCCGACCCGACCCTGATCTGGCAGTGGCGCACCACCCGACACGTGTACGCCCTGACGTGGGAACACCTGCGGGTCTCCTGCTTCCTCGCGGTGTTCTCGGGCTTCTACTACTCGGTGGTGTCCATCACCGACGCCACGCTGCGTGAAGGGCTGCGCGACACCGCTCAGGACGCCGTCCGCGAAGCCTGCGCCGCCCGACTGGTGGCGCTGCACTCGTTCCCGAAGGTGAGCTGACCGCAGGAGCAGGAGCCGTAGGGGAGTCGTGAGCTCCAATGTCCGGACACGACACCGATGCTCTGCGTTCTTGCTGGGGTTCGTGCGTTCCCGCTGCGGTTCGTGTGACTCGCTCGTCCCCTGGGCCCGTTGTCGCTGCGGTTCGTGTGTTCCTGCTGCGGTTCGTGTGTTCTTGCTGACGTTCGTGCTGGAGGCCCGTCCTATAGAGCGGGTGGCGAGCACGAGCGGCAGCGCGAACTCACGAACGGCAGCAACGAGATTGATCACGGGCGGTGCAACGAGCACGAGCGGCAGCGCGAACTCACGAACGGCAACGGGCAGTCGGGAACGGCAGCGGAAACTCGGGAGCGGCAGCAGGAAGCCAAGAGCGGCAGCGGGAACTCGGGAACGGCAGCAACGAGACCGACCGGAGCAACACCGAGAGCGCGCGGCGGCAACACCGAGAGCGCGCGGCGGCAACACCACCGGCGCGGGCGGCGCCGCATGAGCGAGCCTCAGTCACCACCCAGCATCAGGGCCTGCGTCGGCCGGCCGGTCGGATCCACAGGTCGTGATGCGAGTTCCGCTGCCGTCAAGCCTTGGCTACGCGATCCCGCAGCCGGGCGAGCTGGGTGACCAGGGCGTCCGGAACCCGATCGCCGAAGCGGGAGAAGTACTCCTCGGTGAGGTCGGCCTCGAGCCCCCACGCGGCGGGGTCGAGCGCGAACAGCTTGGCCATCTGTTCCTCGGTGACGTCGAGTCCGTCGAGGTTGAGGTCGCCGGGAGCCGGAAGGCGACCGGAGATGGCGTCCACGGCGTCCACTTCGCCGTTGATGCGGCGCAGCGCCCACTCGATGGCACGGCTGTTGTCGCCGAAGCCGGGCCAGAGCCAAGAGCCGTCGGTGTCCTTGCGGAACCAGTTCACCTGGAAGATGCGCGGCGCCTGGTCGCCGAGCTTCTCGCCGACGGCCAGCCAGTGACCCCAGTAGTCGGCCATGTTGTAGCCGCAGAACGGCAGCATCGCGAACGGGTCGCGGCGCAGCTCGCCGACCGCACCCTCGGCCGCCGCGGTCTGCTCGGACGCCACGGTGGCGCCCACGAAGACCCCGTGCTCCCAGTCGTAGGACTCGCTGATGAGGGGGACGTTGCTGGCGCGGCGTCCGCCGAAGAGGATCACGTCGAGCGGGACGCCGTCGAGCGCCTCCCAGTCGGGCGAGATCGACTCGGCCTGGTCGGCGCGCACCGTGAAGCGCGAGTTCGGGTGGGCGGCGGGGGTGGTGGACGCCGGCGTCCAGTCGTTGCCGCGCCAGTCGATGAGGTGGGCCGGCGGCACGTCGGTCATGCCCTCCCACCAGATGTCACCGTCGTCGGTGAGGGCGACGTTGGTGAAGATCGTGTCGTGGTCGAGGGCATGCAGGGCAGTGGGGTTCGTCTTCTCCGAGGTCAGCGGCGCCACCCCGAAGAAGCCGGCTTCGGGGTTGATGGCGCGGAGGCGTCCGTCGGTGCCGATCGCCAGCCAGGCGATGTCGTCGCCGATGGTTTCGACGCGCCAGCCCGGAATCGTCGGACGCAGCATGGCCAGGTTGGTCTTGCCGCAGGCCGACGGGAAGGCGGCGGCAAGGTGGTAGACGCGGTCGTCGGGCCCGGTGATACGCAGGATCAGCATGTGCTCGGCCAGCCAACCCTCGTCGCGGGCGAGCACGGACGCGATGCGCAGGGCGTAACACTTCTTGCCGAGCAGAGCGTTGCCGCCGTAGCCGGAGCCGTACGACCAGATCTCGCGGGTCTCGGGAAAGTGGGTGATGTACTTCTCGTCGTTGCAGGGCCAGGCGACGTCGTCGCGGCGGACGCCGTCGGCGTCCACGAGCGGGTAGCCGACCGAGTGGACGGCCGGCACCCAGTAGTGGCCGGCGGCGATCTGTTCGAGGGCGGGCGTGCCGATGCGCGTCATGATGCGCATGTTCACCACGACGTAGGGGGAGTCGGTGACCTCGACGCCGAGGCGGCTGTACGGGCTGCCGACCGGACCCATCGAGAAGGGGACGACGTACATGGTGCGTCCGCGCATGGAGCCGGCGAACACGCCCTGGAGGGTTTCCTTCATCGCGGTCGGTTCGGCCCAGTTGTTGGTAGGCCCGGCGTCCTCTTCGCGTTCGGAGCAGATGTAGGTGCGCGACTCGACGCGAGCCACGTCCGACGGCGCGGACCGGGCCAGGTAGCTGTTGGGGCGCTTCAAGGGGTTCAACTGGATCAACGTGCCAGCGGCAACCATCTCGTCGTAGAGGCGATCGCGCTCAGCCTCGGATCCGTCACACCACTCGATGCGATCAGGTTGGGTCAGTGCGGCGATGCTGGCCACCCAGTCAAGGAGCTCGGCAGGAGACTCGGTCGGGGCGGTCGCCGTGACGTTGACGGCTACGTTGCTGACGGTGGCGGACATCTCTTCTCCTTTGATGATCTGTCCCTTGACATATTGCCCTAGGGTCTGCCTAGGAGCCGAATCGGCGCGTCCCGGTCGCCAGGTGGGCAACCGGACGGCCCGGTTTGGACGCCAGCCGAGTCGGCCGGTAAAGTACTCGCTTGGTTGCACTGACCAGCGCTCGTAGCTCAATGGATAGAGCATCTGACTACGGATCAGAAGGTTGGGGGTTCGAGTCCCTCCGAGCGCGCCGCTTCTGGAGCAACTGCCCCGCATCAACTGGTGCGGGGCGTTGGTTGGTGGGGCCCGGTCGCCGCGAGGAGCGAGCCGACCCCGCAGGCGAAGCCGTCGGACGAGCGAGGAGGGTCGTAGT
>RRZT011403770.1_pt1 | contig 14110 bp, 9 predicted proteins | sample 2165551 | NCBI WGS metagenome assembly RRZT01 (sample SAMN10456910, study PRJNA506462) | wastewater metagenome | biome: wastewater; feature: sludge; material: wastewater sludge; isolation source: wastewater sludge with Escherichia coli K12::gfp cells carrying plasmid... | place: USA: Moscow, Idaho ... | reverse complement strand
TGGATGATCTGGAGTCGCGTATGGCCGGCTACGACGCAGGCGGTGACGACTACATCGCCAAGCCCGTCAAACTGGCGCTACTCAAGCAAAAGGTTGAAGTACTGCGACGCATCACCGAGGAAAAAGCCGCCCTGAAAAGCCAACTGGGCGACTCCGACCTACTGGCCTCGATGGTCATGTCGCAACTCGACGAATACGCGGTTCTAGTAAAGCTCCTTCGCTCTTTGAACAGTTGCAACAAACACTCGGAAATCGCCGAAGCGACCCTCTCCATACTCAAGACCTACAAGCTCAAAGGTGCTTTGCAATTTCGGCTTCCGGGTGGCGAAATCACGGTCGACCAGGCTGGCGAGTCCAGTCCGCTCGAAGCATCGATCATCGGCCACGTCCGCTCTTTGGGTTCAATCGCCTCGTTCAGAAACCGTACCGCCTTCAATTTCGGCCGCGTTTCCCTACTGGCCAACAACATGCCGCTGCACGATCCTGACCTCTGCAGCCGGCATCGAGACAACCTGGCCATTGCCGCCGAAACCGTTGACGCCAAACTCTCGGCATTACTGACTGCCCAGGAAAACCAAGCCACCAAAGGCGACATTGCCTCCATGCTCAAACTGTTGGACAACGCGATTCACGCCTTCAGCAAAAAATACGAGGACGCCCGTTTTCAAAGCGTCGAGGCCATACGCACGCTGCTTGCCGAACTTGACGCTGAATTTGCCAGTCTTGGCTTACAAGAAGACCAAGAAAAACGAATCAACGACCTCATTCAGAGCAAAGCCGATCAAGTGGTCGACGCTTTCGACTTCAGCGCCGAAACCGAAAGAACGCTCAAAGAGCTCTCAACAAGACTCGGGCAGGCGCTGGGAACGGAAAACCCATGGCAACATAGACCGTAGGGTGGCTCTGCACACCCTACAACTACTGCATTCCCTGCCCCGTCTCCGTAATTCCCGCCGATTTCGGCGGTTTTCACGGATGCACGAAAGCGGCGCAATCTGAGAATATCTCCTCCATCGTGCGCAAAGCCCGATTGCAAACAACCATATTTGGAGAGATGCATCATGAGCACAATCATGCTGGTCGACGATTCCGCCACCATCCTGCTGAGCATTGCCAGCATTCTGTCCAAGGCCGGCTATACGGTCGAAAAGGCCGCCAATGCCGAACTCGCACTGCAAAAATTCAATGCTGGCACAAAAGTTGATTTGCTGATTACCGACCTCAACATGCCCGGCATGAACGGCATCGAGTTGATTACCGAGGTTCGCAAACTCGCCGCCTACAAGTTCATGCCTATTCTCTTTCTGACCACCGAATCGCAGCAATCGAGAAAGATGGAAGCCAAAGCGGCCGGCGCGTCGGGCTGGATCGTCAAGCCGGCGACCGCCGACGAACTGCTCAACACGATCAAGCTGGTCATCAAGTAAGCCATCGCCATGAACGCCATACAGAGCGCACAACGCCAACGTCTGGCCAAGCGGGTGCTGGCTGTCCGTCTTGCTGCCGCAACGATCATCACGTTGCTGATGTTTTTGCTGCACGACTGGTATCACACTGATCTAACCAACTTCCTCGGCATCAGCAACCGTCTGGCCGACACCATCGGCATGCTTTGTGTTCTGGTGTTCTTTATCGGGCTGCAACGCTTCATTTCGTCATTTTTCTTCAAAGACGCCTATTTCGGCCTGCAAACAACGCTCACCGATCAACGCCCGCACTGCCCTTCCAACAAATTCTGCAACCGCGTTGCCGTTCCCGAGCTCAAAGGAATCTCGCCCTTCAAGACCATGCTGGTCAATCAGTTAAACAGCGTGACCGAGCAGACCGAACAAGCCGCCTACGATGTCACCTCGCGTCTGCAAACCATCGACAACGTGGTTGGTGACCTCTCACAGTTCGTCTCGACTGCCGCAGCCGAATCAGCAAATAGCGCCGCCGAATCGGAAGCGCAAATTGGCAACAACGCCGCGCTGATCGAACACCTCGCGGAATTCATCCAGAGGCGCATCAAGGAGTCAAAAGACGACGCCAGAACCAATGCCGCCATCGCTGAAAAAACACACTCACTACGTTCGCTGGTTTCCCTGATTCGCCATGTCGCCGGGCAAACCAATCTGCTGGCGCTCAACGCGGCCATTGAAGCGGCACGGGCCGGCGAGGCCGGGCGAGGCTTTGCTGTGGTCGCCGACGAAGTACGCAAGCTTTCCTACGAAACCGAAGATGCGGTCAAAAAGATCGACGAGAGCATTTCGGCTCTGAATAACATCATTGAAGCGCAATTGAAAAACAAACAGGAGAACTCCAGCGTCGAGGAAGAGCGCACCACACTCGAAACCTTTGCCGAACAGCTGGAAACGCTAGGCCAAAACTACGAGCAGCTCACGAGCCGCGAAAAGGAAATGCTCGAGCGCATTAGCACCAGCAGCGCAAAGCTCGCCGGAATGTTCATGGACGCCATGTCCAGCGTGCAGTTTCAGGACATTACCCGGCAGCAAATCGAACAGATTATCGCCGGTATCGAGCGCATCGACGCGCACACGCTGGGCATCGCAGGCGCGCTCGAGCGCGCCGAAAGCCACGAAGAAGCCAACCCCTTCATCAAGCCACTAAAAGATGATTTCGACGCCTTGTACGCCAACTACGTCATGGATGCGCAACGGGACGTTCATGAACAGACGCTAGGGGTCACCGCGAAAGCCAGCAAAGCTAGTAGCAGCAAAAAAGTTGAGTTGTTTTAGTTTCCCTGGAGGATTCACCATGCCATCCCGCCAACTGCTTTCCCTGACCGAAGACCTGACCATCTACCACGCGCTCGAGCAAAAAAACGCCCTGCTCGCAGCGCTGGCCGGTACCGACGATCTTGAGCTTGATCTCATGCATGTCGGTGAAATCGATACCGCCGGTCTGCAATTACTCATCCTGCTTAAAAAGGAAGCGCAGCGCGCCGGCAAGACAATTTCCATCGTCGCCCACAGCCAATCGGTGCGTGCGGTGATCGATTTTTGCAAGCTTGCTGCCGAACTCGGCGACCCGCTCGTTATCCCGGCGGCTGAGGCATCCTGACCACCGAATAGCGGAGAAAAAACATGGACGAAATCACCAGCGTGTTCATTCAGGAATGCCGTGAGCAACTAGCCGAGCTGGAAGCCGGCCTGTTGCGACTGGAGCAAGATCCGAGCGACAACGACAACCTGAACGCGATATTCCGCGCGGCACACACCATCAAGGGAGGTGCTGGCGTTGTCGAATGCCACTTCATCGTCGCCTTCACCCATCTTGTAGAGAACCTGCTCGATGCCTTGCGCAACGGCGACATGACAGTCAGCCCAGAGCTCGCCACTCTGCTCCTCGAGTGTTGCGACCACATGGGCTGCCTGGTCGAAGTACTCGCTGCCCAGGACACGGAACCGCCTGCGGAACTGACAGCCAGTGGCGACGCGCTAACAGCACGCCTGAGAGAAATCTTCGAAGCCGGCCATGCACAAAACCAGGCGGGAGGCGGCGCCAACCTTGCCGTTCATGAGAACGTCGTCAAGGTAGAAAGCAGCGGTGGTGGCGTGGTCAACACCGACAGCTGGCACATCTCGGTGCGTTTTGGCCCCAATGTTCTGCGCGGCGGCATGGATCCGCTCTCCTTTATTCGCTACCTCGGCAACCTCGGCGAAATCATCGGCATCGAAACCGTCTGCGAAGCGATTCCACCCGCTGAAGAAATGGACCCTGAATCCTGCTATCTTGGTTTTGAAATTCGCCTGCAAACCAAGGCCTCAAAAGCCGACATCGAAAACGTTTTCAACTTCGTCTCCGACGAATGCGAATTGCGCATCCTGCCGCCGCAGAGCAACGTTGCCGACTACATCCGCCACATCACCGAGCTACCGGAAGACAACATGCGCCTCGGTGAAATGCTGGTGCGTTGCGGCGCGCTAACGCAAGCGGAACTCGACCACGGCCTGCAGTCCCAGTTCACCGCCGGCACAGCAGCTGAAGAAGGCGAGCAGCCAGCCACCCCCATTGGCGAAATCCTCGTCGAGAACAAAGTGGTGCACAAAGAGATTGTCGACGCGGCAATCGCCAAGCAAGCGCAAGTCGGCGAGAAAAAGGCGCTCGACGCGCAGTTGGTGCGCGTCCATGCCGACAAGCTCGACCAGCTCATCGACCTGGTTGGCGAGCTGGTCATCGCCGGGGCTTCGGCCAATCTCTTAGCCCTGAAGAGCGGCCAGAGCGATCTGCTCGAAGCCACTTCCACCCTCTCGCGGCTGGTTGAAGACATCCGCGACTCCGCGCTGCAACTGCGCATGGTGCAGATTGGCGACACCTTCACCCGCTTTAACCGCGTCGTACGCGACGTCTCCAAGGAACTCGGCAAGGAAATCGAGCTCTCGATCAGCGGTGCTGAAACCGAACTCGACAAGACCGTGGTTGAAAAGATTGGCGACCCGCTCATGCACCTCGTACGAAATTCGCTCGATCACGGCATAGAGCCCACCGCCGTTCGCCTTGCACGCGGCAAACCGGCCTGCGGCCGTGTCTCGCTCAATGCCTATCACGACTCTGGAATCATCGTCATTCAGGTCGCTGATGACGGCGGCGGCCTCAACCGCGAAAGAATCCGCGCCAAGGCCATCGAGCGTGAGTTGATCGCACCCGATGCAACGCTCTCAGACAACGAAATGATCAACCTCATTTTCGAGCCGGGCTTCTCCACCGTCGACAAGGTCTCCAAGCTCTCCGGGCGCGGCGTCGGCATGGATGTGGTGCGGCGTAACATTCTGTCTCTGCGCGGCACCGTCGATGTCGCCTCGACCGAAGGCGAGGGATCAACCTTTACCATCCGCTTGCCGCTTACCTTGGCCATTATCGACGGCTTCCAGGTCGGCGTCGGCAAGGCGTCTTACGTCATCCCGCTCGATTCCGTCGTCGAATGCATTGAACACAAGAATCTTACGGGCGACCGCGACTTCCTCAACCTGCGCGGCGAAGCCCTGCCTTTCGTTCGTCTGCGCGAAATGTTCGAGACAGAGGGGGAGGCACCAGCGCGCGAAAGTATTGTTGTCGTCCAGTTTGCCGGGCATCGCGCCGGCATCGTCGTCGACCAGTTGATGGGCGAGTTCCAGACCGTCATCAAGCCGCTCGGCCGCATGTTCGCCAATCTGCGCGGTATTGGTGGCTCGACCATTCTGGGCAGCGGCGAAGTTGCCCTGATTCTCGATGTGGCGGCGCTGGTCAATCTCGTCACGCGAGGCGAAGAAGATCGCCTGACCCCGCATAAGCACCACACAGCGTTTTCTGCACTCACCAATAGTTCAACTGCAGTTCAATCCGGGAGGTAAATCATGTTCAAGAATATGAAAATCGGTGTGCGTCTGGGAATCGGTTTTGCCGTGACCCTGGTTCTTCTAATCACAATTGCCGTCATTGGCTACACGCGCTTGTCCACGCTCAATAGTGAAATCGAAGACCTGATCAAAGATAAATTTCCCAAGACCGTGCTGGCCAACGACATCATTGACCAAATCAACGTCAACGCGCGTGCCATGCGTAACGCTCTGCTGGTAAAGGATCCGGCCGAAGTGCAAAAGGAGATGGATCGCATCGTGGCCGCACGCAAGCTAATTGGTGAGGGTTTCGACAAGCTCGACAAGGCGATTACCTCCGACGCAGGAAGAAAGGTCTTTGCGAAGACCCAGGAAGTGCGCGCTCTCTTCGTCGGGGATCTCGACAAATTCACCAACCTGATGAACGCTGGCAAGAAGGATGAAGCGACCGACCTGATTATTACCAAACTGCGCAAGACGCAGGCGGACTACATCGAAGGTGTGATCGCACTCATCGACTTTCAGTCCAAACTGATGGAAGAGTCCGGCACGCGCGCGAATGAGATCGCCAGCGACGCACAACGGCTGCTGCTCATACTTGGCATAGCCGCCACACTGCTCACCTTGTTATTTGCCTGGTTCATCACCCGTAGCATCACCGGGCCGGTCAATACCGTGGTCGGCGCTGCCAACAAGATGGCCGAAGGCGATTTCAACTTCAAGCTCGATGTCGACACAAAGGACGAAGTCGGTGTGTTGGCGAAAGCTGTTGAAGCCGTACAAGCCTCAGTGCAAAGCCTGATTGCCGATGCCGGCATGCTCAGCCAGGCGGCGGTTGCCGGCAAACTGGCCACACGCGCCGATGCCAGCAAGCACCAGGGCGATTTCCAGAAAATCGTGGTTGGCGTCAACGACACGCTCGATGCCGTAATAAATCCGCTGAACGTCGCCGCAAACTACGTGGACCGCATCTCCAAGGGCGACATCCCGAACAAGATCACCGATTCCTATAACGGCGATTTCAACATCCTCAAGAACAACCTCAACACCTGTGTTGATGCCGTTAATTTGTTGGTTTCCGATGCCGGAATGCTGGCCAAAGCTGCCGTCGATGGCAAGCTGGCGACGCGCGCTGATACGGCCAAGCATCAGGGCGATTTCCAGGCCATCGTCAAAGGCGTCAATGACACCCTGGACGCCGTGATCGGGCCATTGAACGTGGCCGCCGGTTACGTCGACCGCATTTCCAAGGGCGATATCCCGAACAAGATCACCGACACCTACAACGGTGACTTCAACATCCTCAAGAACAACCTCAACACCTGTGTCGACGCCGTCAATGCGCTGGTCTCCGACGCCAACATGCTGGCCAAGGCAGCTGTGGATGGCAAACTCGCAACCCGTGCCGATGCTTCCAAACACCAGGGCGACTTCCAGAAGATCGTCGCCGGGGTCAATAACACGCTCGACGCAGTGATCGGACCATTGAACGTCACCGCAAAGTACGTTGACGACATTTCCAAGGGGGTTATCCCACCGATCATCACCGATAACTACAACGGCGACTTCAACGTTATCAAAACCAACCTGAACAACATGGTCAAGATGATGAGTGAGCTGTTGGCGCAAACCGACATCATCATCAAGGGGGCGGCCGATGGCGAACTCGACAAACGCGCCAACGCCGATCTCTTCGTCGGTGGCTGGAATCAGCTGGTCAAGGGCGTCAATGAAGCCATCACCAACATCGTCAATCCGATGAACGTCACCGCCGATTATGTCGACAAGGTTGCCAAGGGCATCATCCCGCCGGTTATCACCACCGAGTACAAGGGTCAATACAACATCATCAAGAACAACCTGAACAACATGGTCAAGATGATGAGTGACTTGCTGGCGCAAACCGACATTCTGATCAAGGGCGCGGTGGCCGGCGAACTGGAAACACGCGCCAACGCCGACCTCTTCGTCGGTGGCTGGAACGAGTTGGTCGCCGGGGTCAATGACATTCTGAACAATGTCGTACCACCGATCCAGGATGTACAACGCGTCATGGGCGCACTGGAACAGGGCGACATGACACAGACGATCACTGCGTCCTATCAGGGTGACTTCAATACGCTCAAGGAGGCGATCAATAACACTATCGCCAAGCTGATCGATACGATCACGCAAATCAACACAGCAGCCGATGCGCTGACCAATGCCGCCAGCCAGGTTTCGGCCACCGCGCAGTCCTTGTCTCAGTCGTCCAGCGAACAGGCAGCGTCGGTTGAAGAAACCACCTCGTCAATGGAAGAAATGACCGCCTCGATCTCGCAGAATACGGAGAACGCCAAGGTCACCGATGGCATGGCCTCGAAATCGGCCAAGGAAGCGGCTGAAGGTGGCGAAGCGGTGAACAAGACGGTCGAAGACATGAAGAGTATCGCCGGCAAGATCGGGATCATCGATGACATCGCCTACCAGACCAATCTGCTGGCCTTGAATGCGGCGATTGAAGCGGCGCGTGCTGGCGATCATGGCAAGGGCTTCGCAGTGGTAGCCGCAGAAGTGCGCAAGCTGGCCGAGCGTTCGCAGATTGCGGCGCAGGAAATCGGCAATCTGGCGTCGTCTTCGGTCAAGCAGGCGGAACGTGCCGGGATGTTGCTGACCGAGATGGTGCCGTCGATCCGCAAGACCTCCGACCTGGTGCAGGAAATCGCTTCGGCAAGCCAGGAGCAGAGCTCAGGCGTAGCGCAGATCAATGGCGCGATGGGTCAGCTTAATCAGACGACGCAACAGAATGCGTCGGCCTCCGAAGAACTGGCGGCGACCGCTGAAGAACTTGGTGCGCAGGCCAATGAGTTGCAACAGACGATGACCTTCTTCAAGCTCGAGGATGGGTCACGCACTTCGCGCAGTGTCCATAAGTCGGCACCACCGGCACGCGCCAAGGCTACGACGCGGGTGGCCTCGAGTTCGTTCAACGAAGGCGACTTCGAGCGCTTTTAAGGAGCCGTCATGGGACAACTTGTTCAAGCCAAGGGAGGGGCCGTCGCCATCAAGGTCGACGAAGCGCCTTCCCAGTACCTGACCTTTGCCCTCGGCGGCGAGATGTTCGCCGTCGGGATTCTCAATGTGAAGGAAATCATCGAATACGGAAATCTGACCGAGATTCCGATGATGCCGACCTTCATTCGCGGGGTGATCAATCTGCGCGGCAGCGTGGTGCCGGTGATTGATCTGGCCGCGCGTTTTGGCGGCAGCCCGGCCGAATTGGGCAAACGCACCTGCATTGTGATTGTCGAAGTCGCCGATGCTGATACCCAGCACGATATCGGGATCATGGTCGATGCTGTTTCGGAAGTGCTCGACATTCCGGCCAGCGAGATCGAACCGCCACCCAGCTTCGGTGCAAAAATCCGCGCCGATTTCATCTTCGGCATGGGCAAGGTTGTCGGCAAATTCGTGATCATTCTTAATATCAACAAGGTGCTATCGATCGAAGAAATCGCGCAGCTTACAGGGACGGAAGGCGTCACCATCGAAGCTATCGCTGCCGCAGCAGGCAATTAGTCTTCTTGATTCGCAATGAACGTTAGCCGGTGCCTTAAAGCCGTCATTCCGGGGCTGCCCGCAAGGGCAGAACCCGGAATGACGGGCGGAGGTTCGTTGCTAGTCAGGTTAGTTTTTGTAGTGGCCAAGGTGGCTTTGCACTTCCTTTGGTCTGCCAAGCGCAGCGCATCGACCCTAAAGGCTACTGCGTTAATCCGACTGAAAGTGGTACAAACCAACCCTACGTCCCAAGGTATTATTAACAGGACATCTTGGAGCACATGCCGTGAAGAAGCGCATGAATAAACGATCTTCAGACACTACACACCAGGATAGCCGCTGGATGCGGCCTGCAGCCTAACCATGCGAGTCGTTTTCCACGAGGCTTTTCACAACGCCTCCTATACCGAAGACGAGCACGACAATGCGGCCGTGCCGGGGCGGCTTATCGGCATCATGCAAAGCCTGCGCGACGAGGGGCGCTACGGCGTCGACACACCGGAACCTGCAGCGCGGAAAGATCTGTTACTTGGACACAGTGAGCAGTACGTAGCGAGCGTGGAATGCAAAGCACTGCTTTTTAACACTGCCTCGCTCGCCGCTGGTGCGGCCATCATGGCGGCCCGCCAGGCTCTGCATGGCGAAGAACCGATGTTTGCCTGCCTGCGACCGCCTGGGCACCACGCCAGCCGTTCATCCGCCTGGGGGCATTGCACCTTCAGCAATCTTGCGCTGGCCTTGCTGAATTTACGCGATGCCGGACTGATCCGTTCCGCCTTTGTTGTCGATTTCGACCAGCACACCGGCGACGGCACACAGGAGGTGTTACGAGGCTGGCCTGAGGCGCTGCTCTTCAACCCCTATGGCGACAGTTCGGCGAGCTATATCTACTCGCTTGAAGAGTGCCTGAAACACGCGCCACAGGTCGATATTCTCGCTGTTTCGGCCGGTTTTGACGGCTACATCCACGACTTGGGCCGCAAGCTGACAACCGCCGACTACTTCACCATCGGCCGGCTGCTGCAAAGCTACGCCATTCGGCTTGGCCACCAGCGCCGCTTCGCTGTGCTCGAAGGCGGGTACTATCTGCCTGATCTGGGCAAGAATGTTCTGTCTTTTTGCCGTGGCTTCGAGTGAGGCCGGCATGAAACAGACGCCCCAACTGACCATCACGCCGCGCAGCGGTTTGGGCGACTACGACCGCATCGACATTGACCTGCCGGATGCACGCGTGGGCAACGTTCGCTGCCGCTTCATGGGCGACAAAGTCATCCTGTATTCGATACTGGTTTGCCCCGAGTTTCAGGGAAACGATTACGGAACAGCCGCCGTCGAATTGTTGAAGAGTCGTTTTCAAATCATCGTCGCCGATCGCGTGCGCTTCACAGCTCGCGAATTTTGGGAAAAAATGGGCTTCAAGCCCCTCGGGGACGGGAACTGGGAGTACCGGAAAGCGCCGTAATCTAACGTAGAAAGATAGCGCGAAGAATTTTTTGTAGTCTTTGTTGAGTGGATAAGCGCATGAATTAAAGATCTTCAGGCATCCTGTACCATGACAGCCACCGAACCCGGCTTATAGGCAGATGAATCAAACGCTATGGAGAAAGCCATGGATCAAACGTCATCAATTCCGCTGAGTAGAGAACGCCTCCCGGCGACGTTCCGCCGGCGCAGTACAGATGATGAAATCATCCTGATTGTCGACGACATGCCGGAAAATCTGAGCGTTCTTGGCGAACTGCTGCACGGCGCGGGTTATCACGTCAAGGTCGCCACCAATGGGCTTACAGCGCTTAATCTAGCTAATCAGCAACCCAGGCCGTCGTTAATCTTGCTTGACGTAATGATGCCGGAAATGGATGGACATGAGGTCTTGCGCCAATTGCGCAGCAACATCAACACCCGAGAAATCCCGGTGATTTTCCTCACGGCAATGAATAGCGATGATGATGAGGAGCGCGCTTTTGGCGAAGGTATCGCTGACTACATCACCAAGCCACTCAAACCGGCCCTGGCACTGGCCCGTGTACGCAGCCAACTGCTCGTGCGGCAGGCACGCAGCTGGCTGCAGGATCAAAATCTGGCACTGGAAGCTGAAGTCAAGCGGCGCATGCTGGAAAACGACCTGATTCAGGCCGTTAGCATTCGCGCTCTGGCACACCTTGCCGAAACCCGCGACAACGAAACCGGCGCCCACATTCAGCGCACGCAGGCTTATGTTCGTCTGCTGGCGACCCGGCTGTCCGATCACCCCCTCTTTTCGCAAACGCTAGACAACAAATACATCGAGGTCTTGGCACGCTCCGCCCCGCTACACGACATTGGTAAAGTCGGCATTCCCGACTACATTCTGCTCAAGCCGGGCAAGCTTACGCCAGAAGAATGGGAAATCATGAAAACCCATACGTTGCTCGGTTGCGAATCCATCGCACTGGCAGAACGCGATATCGACACGTCTGTCGAGTTTTTGCAGCAAGCCAAGGAGATCGTGCGTTCGCATCATGAACGCTGGGACGGCACAGGCTATCCCGACGGCCTGGCCGGCGATGCGATCCCGCTCTCGGCAAGGCTGATGGCCATTGCAGACGTTTTCGACGCACTGATCTCGAAACGTGTCTACAAGGCAGCGATTGCCTTTTCAGAGGTCCATAAAATCATGCAGGAAGGACGCGGCAGCCACTTCGACCCGGACATCATCGACAACTTCCTCTCTGGATACGAGGAATTCGAGGCCATTGCAGTGCATTACGGAATTGAAGGTTGATGAATATTGTTTTATGGCGCAAGACGCCATTCCCTGCCGCTGTACTTCCTTCGCTCGGATAGGCGCAGCGCATCCATGTAGAGCAGCCCCCAACATTTGAGACAAACCCCATGGCACCACCACTCAAACCAACGCCACTCAAAGCCGCCCCCGGAAAGCGCTGGGGATGGTCCACGCTCTACCTCATCTGTGCCGGTCTATTGCTCATCGTTCCGCTTCTGACGGTGCTGATCGTGACCATGCGCATTCCACAAATCGAAGGCGAAACGTTCGCCAACCTGAACGCCATCGCGCAACTGAATTCCGGCCAAATAGAAAGCTGGATCAACGAACGCGATGCCGATCTTGACGCCATTGCAAATAACACTCACTTCATCGAAGACGTCGCAAAACTGCAAACAATCGATGCGGCCAAGTCCGGCCAAGCGCTCAGAAAATACCTTGACACCATCCGCAACGCCTATGATTACACGTCTATCCTGCTACTCGATACAAAGGGCATGATCGTCACCGAATCGAACAGCTCAGGCTACACAACAGTTTGCATTACCGACAAAATCAAGGCACTGCTCCCCAGCGCTACAGCAGGCCCCGAAGTTCGACACAGCGAACTGATTCTGTGCGACAAAGGCGATCCGGTAATGGGTTTCGTCATTGCGCTGTTCCAAAAAATCGATCGAGAACAAATCCTGCTTGGTTATGTCGTCGCCTTCGCCAGACTCAAGCAAAATGCCTTTCCAAACATTGAAGGCTGGCCAACCGCCAGCCGGAGTGGCGAAACCCTGCTGCTGCAGCGAGACAAGGACGACGTACTCTACCTAAGCCCGCTACGCCACAAAGCAGCCCCTCCCTTGAGCCTGCGCATACCGCTCACACAAACCCAATTACCCGCAGTACGTGCTGTACTGGATGACAAAGCTGGCGAAACCGCAGGCCTTGACTACCGCAACGAAGCAGTACTCTCCGCCTATCGTCCAATCGCTGGAACCTCCTGGCTTCTGCTTGCCAAAATCGATCGTGCTGAAGTCCTGGCACCACTCTGGCATACGGTATTCTGGCTGGTATCGATCGCACTGACGGCGGTACTGGCGTTCATGTGGGCCTTGGTCAAGCTCTGGCGGCAACGAGAAGAAATCCAGCACTATCTCCTGCAAGCAGAGCAAGCCAGATCGAGCCAGATCGAGCAGCACTTTTTCAACATGCCATTCATCGGCATGACCATTGTTGATCCGGACACACGACGCTTCCTCAAGCTCAACGAGCAAGCCTGCGCCATCACCGGCTATACGCATGAAGAACTTCTTGAAACAACTTGGCAGCATCTCACTCACCCGAAGGATCTAGCCGTAGCTTACAAGCAGATCAAGCGCGTTGTACGCGGCGAAGTTGAGTCCTCCAATTTTGAACAGCGCATCCTACGCAAGGACGGATCAGTCGCTTACGTCAACGCAGACGTCAAAGCGGTACGCGCGCCGAATGGACACCTGGAGTACCTGATCGGCACAGCGCAAGACATTACCGCACAGAAGATGCAGGAAATGGCGCTCAGCGTCGCCAATACTCAGCTCAGGCTTAACCAGGCGGAACTAAAGGCTCAGAACAACAACCTGCTGCAGACGCAGGACGCCTTGCGCAACAGCATTGAGCGCTACGAAGCGGTCAGCCGAACCTTGAACGACGCGATGATCAATTCCAACAGCCAGGGCATTATTGTGTCCTGGAACCCCGGTGCGGAGCGGATTTTTGGCTATACGCCTGAAGAGGTCATCGGCCGTCCGATGGAAGTCCTCGTACCGAAACGCTACCGGAAGAGCCATCTAACACAGCTTGAGCGCACACTAGCCGGAAACAACTCCAGCCGGATCGGCGAGCTGCTGGAATTGACGGCACAACATAAGAATGGCCATGAATTCAGCATCGATTTCTCGCTTTCGCGCTGGGAAGTCGTGGAGGGAGTTTTCTACACCATCACCATCCGTGACATAACGCAACGCAAAAAAACCGAGGAAACGCTAAACATGCTTTCGGAAGCCATCCGGCAGAGCCCGGAATCCGTGGTCATCACCAACACCGAGGCGCGCATCGAATTCGTCAACGAAGCCTTCATGGCGCATACCGGCTACACCATGGACGAGGTGATCGGTCAAAATCCGCGCATTCTCAACTCGGGACAAACGCCACGGGCGTCTTACATTGCCATGTGGGAATGTCTGAAACGTGGCGAGTCCTGGAAGGGTGAGTTCTACAACCATCACAAGAACGGCTCGCTATTCGTCGAGTTCGCCACCGTCGCCCCGATCAAGCAAGCCGACGGCACCATCACGCACTACGTCGCGGTCAAGGAAGACATCACCGAGAAAAAACGTCTGGGCGAGGAGCTCGACAACTACCGCTTTCACCTCGAAGACGAAGTCGACCGACGCACGGCCCAACTCGCCGAAGCGCGCATTCAGGCCGACGCCGCCAACGTGGCAAAAAGCGCCTTCCTGGC
>RRZT010767050.1_pt1 | contig 14110 bp, 16 predicted proteins | sample 2165551 | NCBI WGS metagenome assembly RRZT01 (sample SAMN10456910, study PRJNA506462) | wastewater metagenome | biome: wastewater; feature: sludge; material: wastewater sludge; isolation source: wastewater sludge with Escherichia coli K12::gfp cells carrying plasmid... | place: USA: Moscow, Idaho... | reverse complement strand
CCATCATTTGATGGCGCAAAAAATCACAATAAAATCAAATAGATAAAGAATGCCCAATAAAATCAACATGTTGTATGTTATTGAGTTTATTGGTTATTTTATTCTCATTTTCTCCCCATCTCCCCCTGCCACGCCGCCTGTTGCCAGCGCCAGATCACCAGCCAGATGGCCGGCAGCATAAACAGCAACAACTCCAGACCGATCCAGTCCCAGTAGTGGGTCCAGTTATACCAGGTGAGATTCTCCGGCAGTCCCATCCAGCCCAGGCGATAACGGGTCGAGGTGATGGGCCAGAGCAGGGCCGCGCCCTTGCCATACTGGGTAAAGAGAAAATCGAGCACTATATGGGAGATGAGCGCCATGGCCAGCACCTCGGGCAACCGGGTGGACCAGCGCTGACCCAACAGCACGGCAAACGACCAGAGCGTCACGGCAAGGAACAGGGAGTGGGAGCCCCGTTGCACCATCTCCGGCATCCAGACTGCCATGTCCGGCAAGGTTCCTGCCAACGCCCCACCGGCCACCAGCCATGGCAAGGCGCGCCGCGTCACCGGCCCCATGGCGAGCAAGACAATGGAAACACCGGCAGCAGCATGAGCGGCGGGTAAAGGCATCCGGTAACACTCCTGGCGATGACGGTAACAGTGGGCCGTCTATTATCTGCCCTAGCCAAACCCCAGAGCAAGAGACCCCAGAGCAAGGGGCGAAAAAGAGCCGGTTTGCACCGGCTCTACAGGTTTTACCAACTATCACGGCTCGGGGGGCAATCTGTGCTGCCGCTCCTTGACCAGGGCATAGATGACCGGGATCACCAGCAGGGTGAGCAGAGTCGAGGAGATCATCCCCCCGACCATGGGCGCGGCAATGCGCCGCATCACCTCGGAGCCGGTTCCCGTGCCCCACATGATGGGCAGCAGACCGGCGATCACCGTCACCACCGTCATCATCTTGGGGCGTACCCGCTCGGCGGCCCCGTGGAGTATGGCCCCATAGAGATCCTGCCGGGTCGGCTGCGCTCCGCTCTGGGCTCGTTCGGCACAGACCCTGTGCCACGCCTGCTCCAGATAGACCAGCATCACCACCCCAGTCTCGGCCGCCACCCCCGCCAGGGCGATGAAGCCCACCGCCACCGCCACCGACCAGGCATAACCCAGCCACCAGAGCAGCCAGATCCCGCCGATCAGGGCAAAGGGCACAGAGAGCAGCACTATCAGGCTGTCGGTCATATTGCGGAAGTTGAGATAGAGCAGCAGCAAGATGAGCGCCAGGGTGAAGGGCACCACCACCATCAGCCGCGCCTTGGCCCGCTCCATATACTCGAATTGTCCGCTCCAGGCGAGGTGATAGCCAGGCTGCATCCGGATTGTCCCCGCCGCCATGGCCTGTTGCACCGCCGCCTTGGCCCCGGCCACCCAGCCACCTATATCCTCGCCAGCCACATCCACATAGAGATAGGCGGCCAGCTGGGCATTCTCGGTACGGATGGAGGGCGGCCCCTGCTCCAGACCCAGGGAGACCACCTCGCCCAGCGGGATCAGCCCCTGATTGGGGGTTGGCACCAGCACTTCGCGGGCTATGGCCTGGGGCGTATCGCGCAACTCGCGCGGATAGCGTAGCGACACGCTGTAACGCTCCCGCCCCTCGACCGTGGTGGTCATGGATTCCCCACCCAGGGCGGTGGCAATCACCTGCTGCACAGTGGCGATGGAGAGACCATACCGGGCCAGGGCCTGCCGATCCGGCGTCAGGGTCAGGTAGTAGCCCCCCGTGATGCGCTCGGCATAGGCACTGCGGGTGCCGGGTAACCCCTTGACCACCTGCTCCACTTGCCGCGCCAGGGTCTCGATACCCGCCAGATCGGGACCGAACACCTTGATCCCCACCGGCGTGCGGATGCCGGTAGCCAGCATATCGATACGGGCCCGGATCGGCATGGTCCAGGAGTTGGCGATGCCAGGCAGCGTCACCGCCTTGTCCAGCTCGGCCACCAGCTGCTCCTGAGTCATGCCCGGCCGCCACTGATCTTCCGGCTTGAGGTTGACCACAGTCTCGAACATCTCCAGCGGTGCCGGATCGGTGGCGCTATTGGCACGCCCCGCCTTACCCAGCACGGACTCCACCTCGGGAAACTCCTTGATGATGCGATTTTGCAACTGCACCAACTCTGCCGCCTTGGTGATACTCAGCCCCGGCAGGGCCGTGGGCATGAAGAGCAGGGAGCCCTCATGCAGGGTCGGCATAAATTCGCTGCCGATATGGCGCAGCGGGTAGAGGCTCACCACCAGCAGCAATGCCGCGATGGCGAGTGTCAGCCAACGGGCACGCAGCACCAGATGGATCAATGGCTTGTAGAGGGCAATCAAGCAGCGATTGAGCGGATTGGCCTGCTCCGGGACTATCTTGCCGCGAATAAACCCCAGCATCAGCACAGGCACCAGCGTCACCGAGAGCAGGGCCGCCGAGGCCATGGCGAAGGTCTTGGTGAGCGCCAGCGGCGAGAACATGCGTCCCTCCTGGGCTTCCAGGGTAAAGACCGGCAAAAAGGAGAGGGTGATGATGAGCAGGGAGAAGAAGCGGGCTGGCCCCACCTCCCTGCCGGCCGCCAGCATGATCTCCCGGCGTGGGGTACCGGGCTGTGCCCGCTCCAGATGCTTGTGGGCGTTCTCCACCATGACGATGCCCGCATCCACCATGGCGCCGATGGCGATGGCAATCCCCCCCAGACTCATGATGTTGGCGTTGACCCCCAGCCACCGCATGCCGATAAAGGCCGCCAGCACTCCCACCGGCAACACCAGGATCGCCACCAGAGCGCTGCGCAGATGGAGCAAAAACAGGGCACAGACCAGCGCCACTATGCCGCTCTCCTCCAGCAGGGTGCGCTTGAGGGTGGCGATGGCCCGCTCGATGAGCGCCGATCTATCATAGGTGGTGACTATCTTCACCCCCTCCGGCAAAGCACTCTGCAGGGAAACCAGCTTCTCCTTGACCCGATCGATCACCTGCAGGGCATTCTCGCCAGTGCGCGCCACCACTATGCCGGAGACCACCTCACCCTTGCCGTCCAGCTCGGTGAGACCACGCCGCTCATCGGCGGTGATCTCCACCCGCGCCACATCCTGGATACGCACCGGCACGCCGTTGACCTCGCGGATCACCAGTTGCCGCAGATCCTCGGCAGAACGCAGATACCCCTTGCCGCGCACCATAAACTCCGTCTCGGCCAGCTCTATGACCCGCCCGCCCACATCCTGGTTGTTGTTGCGGATCACCTCCATCACCTCCAGCGGCGAGAGGTTGTAGGCCTGCAGCTTGCGCGGCTCCAGCACCACCTGGTACTGCTTGACGAAGCCCCCCACACTGGCCACTTCGGCCACACCGGGAGTCGCCGCCAACGGATAGCGCAGGGTCCAGTCCTGCAGTGCCCGCAGGGATTGCAGGGTCTGCCCCTTGGCCATACCGTCGGCCACCAGCGCATACTGGTAGACCCAGCCTACCCCGGTGGCATCCGGCCCCAGGCTCGGGGATACACCGGTGGGCAATTTGCCGCCTATGCCACTCAGATACTCCAGCACCCGCGAGCGGGCCCAGTAGAGATCCGTCCCCTCCTCGAAGATGAGGTAGACAAAGGAGACACCGAAGAAAGAGAAGCCCCGTACCACTTTGGCCTTGGGCACAGAGAGCAGCGCCGTGGTGAGCGGATAGGTCACCTGATCCTCCACCACCTGGGGGGCCTGACCCGGATACTCGGTGTAGACGATCACCTGCACATCCGAGAGATCGGGAATGGCATCCAGGGGCGTGCGCCACAGGGCATAGACTCCCCCGGCCAGCGTCAACAGAGTCAGCGCCACAATGAGAAAGGGGTTATACAGGGACCAGCGGATCAATGAATGCAACATGGTTAATGCCCTCCATGCTGATCATGGTTGGTCACAGGCGGCGTCGCTTGGGCGGCGGAACCTGCCGAGACCCCGGTGCTCATTCCTGCACTTATTCCTGCAGTTAATCCGGCAAAAGTGGCCTTGAGACTGCTCTCGCTGTCGATCAGGAAATTGGCCTGGGTGACCACTCGCTCACCGGCCACCAGCCCGGCGAGGATCGCCACCCGTCGCTCGCCAGCACCATCCTCGCCATGGGCACCCACCTTGACACTACGCGGCAGGAAACGCCCCTCACCCTGCTGCACCAGCACCACCTGACGGGTGCCGCTGTCGATCAGCGCCGACTCCGGCACCGTCACCGCATCATGGGCCACCGGCAGTTGCAACCGGGCCTCGCCATACATGGCCGGACGCAAGCGGCCATCCGGGTTCTCCAGCTCGATGCGCACAGGCACGGTACGGGTCTCCCGGTTCAGGGTCGGATAGATAAAGGCCACCTTGCCGACAAACTCCTCACCGGGTCTGGCATTGACCCTGACTGCCACCGGCAACCCGGGCTGCAGCTGCGCCATATCCTGCTCGAAAATATCCACCATCAACCAGAGCCGCTGCAGATCCGCCAGTTCGAACAGGGTCTCCCCCGCCTCGAAGCGCTTGCCCAGCACGGCGTTGTTGGTCAGCACCACGGCGCTGACCGGCGCATTGATGGGCAGGGCGCGTCGCACCTGACCACTGCGCTGCAGCCCGCGGATCTCGGCAGCCGGAATATCCCAGAAGCGCAGCCGCTGGGCGGCCCCCTCGCTCAGGCTCAGCCGCTGACGACCGGCGGGTGCAGGCTCCAGCCGCAGGGTCTGATCGGCATCCCTGGCCAGCAGATACTCCTGCTGGGCGGCCACCAGCTCGGGACTATAGACCTCCAGCAAGGGCTCACCCTGCCGCACCGCCTGCCCCGTGGTATTCACCGGCAACCTCTCGATCCAGCCCCCGAACTTGGGAGCCACCACCACCCGGCGCCGTTCATCCACCGCCAGTTGTCCCACCGCCCGCAACGTGCGCTGCAATGCCTCCCGCCGCACCACCTCGGTAGTCACCCCGAGCGACTGGATGCGGGCCGGACTCAGGGCTACCAGCCCAGGCTCATCCTGAGCCTCATCGGCATAGACGGGAATATAATCCATCCCCATCTCATCCTTCTTCGGCGTCGGCGAGGTATCCGGCTGCCCCATGGGGTTGCGGTAATAGAGGATCCGCCGCTCCACCTTGGCGGACTCTGGATTAATGGGGCCAGCGGCAGGCTGACTGGCCACAGGCCCAGCCCCGGGTTGCATGATCTGCCATCCCCACAGGGCCGCACCGCCCAGCCCCATGCCGATCACCAGCATCAGCAGACTCGTCGCCACCGTTTGCATCTTGTTCATACGCTTTCCCTCCTGCGAGGCAGGAATTGTGTCCGATAGGGGGCGCCCAGACCCGGACCAAAGAGCGGATCAGGCCCGGGCACCCGCTGCCATCAGGGCATGGCCTTCCAACTGACGATACGCGGCGCATCCCCGTTCACCGGCTCAAACTGGGCCTCAAGCTTGAGTCCGGGCTTGAGCCCCTCGGCCAGGTCGGGAGTAGCCAGCTGGAAGGGCATGGTCATGGCCGGCCAATTCAGGGCCGCAATGGCCTGATGGGTGAGCACGACACGTCCTGCCTCCAGCTTCACCACCTCGCCATGCAGGGTGTAGCGGCTGGTGGCTGGGGCCTGCTGCCCATCCATGGCCATCCCCTCATGTTGTGCCGCCATCAGGGGCAGGGTTGGCAGCAGCAGGGCACAAAACAGGGCAACGCGGGAAAAACGGTTAACGCTAATCATAGGGTTCAATCCTGTGTGATCGGGCCGAGCTCACGACAAGGGGATGGCAACCCATCCATGCCGGAGCAGAGCCGATAAAAATCCAAGTGTGTTGGTGGCCAGAAGGGCCGGGATCACGACAGGAAGAGACAGGGGGGAGGCGAGGGAATGCCGGGAATAAAATCGTTGTAATTGAGCGCCACAAACTCGGGAGCCGCCATGGCCGGACGCGGGCCGAAGTCGGGCACGCTGACCACACCGGGCAAGCCAGGCGGCACCTGGAAACAGGCCGAACAGTGTTTGCTGCCCGGATCCAGCCCCAGCAGTTGCAACAGTTGCTGACAAGGCGCCGCCTTGGCAACAAAAGCAGGCTCCGGCATGGCCGCCATCTCATCGCCACTCATGCCGTGACAGCCACTCTCCATGCTGCTCATCTGCACCACGGGAGAAGCAATGGTCGAGGAAGCGGCGACAGGCAGCCAGGCCAATGCCGATTGCAAGGGCAACCAGCAGGCCAGCAGCAGCGCGATATGGAGCTTCCAGCGCACCATCCCGTTTCCTCCGGGGAGTCAAATGTTGTAAAAATAAGCGATCAATTCTGATGATAGGGGAGTTATGGGTTGGAAACAACCTTGCCCCCGTGGCAAGGTTGAATAAAAGTGAGCGGTTGTTAATAACCACATAAAAACACCAATTAAATCAAATAGATATAAAATAATCAACAAAATCAATGATATATAACACATTGATTTTATTATATTTTTATTCGCCTAATCCTGTTTGCAGTGAGCGCAACCAGCAGATCTCCTCGGCCCAGATCTCCGGCTCGACCGTTTCCAGGATGAGCGGAATGCCATCGAAGCGGCTGTCATTCATGATGAAGTGGAATACCGCCTCGCCCAGTTCGCCCTGCTGCAGGCTGTGGTGGCGATCCACCCGGCTGCCGAAACCGCTCTTGGCACCGTTGATCTGCATTCCCGTGAGATAACCGAAGCCGACCAGGCGATCGAACTCGGCAAAGCTGTGGGCACAGGCCTCGGCAGTGCGCAGATCATAACCGGCGGCAAAGGCGTGACAGGTATCGAAACAGATGCCGACCCGGCTCTTATCCTCCACCCCCGCTATGATGGCGGCCAACTGCTCGAACGACCAACCCAGGTTGGTGCCCTGACCCGCGGTATTCTCGATCACCGCCGTGACCCCTTCGCTCTGGGCCAACGCCCAGTTGATGGATTCGCTGACCCGGCGCAGGCTCTCGGCCTCGGGGATCTGCTTCAAGTGACTGCCGGGATGGAAGTTGAGATAACACAGACCCAGTTGTTCACAGCGCCGGATCTCGTCGAGAAACGCCTCGCGGGATTTTTCCAGGCCGTCGGGATCCGGATGACCCAGATTGATGAGATAACTGTCGTGGGGCAGTATCTGCTCGGGCGCAAATCCCCCCTCCTGACAGGCCAGCTTGAAGGCGCTGATGCTCTTGGCCGTCAAGGGCGGTGCACTCCACTGGCGCTGATTCTTGGTAAAGAGGGCAAAGGCATTGGCCCCCAGATCGCGGGCGCGACCGACCGCCAGTTCGACACCGCCGGAGGCGCTGACGTGGGCTCCGATATATTTCATCTTCTTCTCCCTTGGGACAGGGGTCGATTATGCAAGGCGCGCCAGGCCACGCCAACCCTTTCTCTTGTAGGGGTATCACTCTTATCACAAGAAATCCTTGCCGTCGGCAGAGCGCTGTTTCAGGCTAGGGATAATCAAACTAACAGGAGCAAGCATGACAATCATCAAGAGCGATATGGTCCGCGCCCGCATCGAGCCGGAGATCAAGGAGCGTGCCGAAGCGGTACTGGAAAAGCTGGGCATGAGCACCGCCGATGCCATCCGCCTCTTTTTAACCCAGGTCGCCCTGCGTCAGGCCTTTCCCGTCGAACTCACTCTGCCGGAGCAGGAACGGTTACCGGAATAAGCGGCCACCTGTCACTTTTCCTGGATCCATGTCTAAAAAGCAGACAACTCCTCTTTTCAGCCTGTGACAGGTAGCTCATACAAGCCGGTTGTCAAACCGCATAATGCGACACGTTTGTCACCATCTATTTCAGGGAAGGAAACACCTATGGCCAATCGCATTCTTATCGTTGCCAACAGTGATGCAGGACAGGCACTGCCCGTTGCTGCCATGGAAAAATTTCAGCAGGTGATCATCTTCATCGGTAACGGTCAGACCTCTCTTCCCATCGACATGGTCAGCCAGTTGCTGGCACTGCAGGCCACCCAGAGCACCACCATAGAGCTGCAACAGGTCAAGCAGAGCAACAAGCCCGCCTTCGACATGCAGTTGGCCATGTATATAGGTCGTCTGTCAGAGCGCAGTGCCGACAGCCAGATCACCCTGCTCTCCGCAGATGCCAGCTACGATACCCTGGTACAAAGCTGCAAGGAGAGCGGTATTCGTATCAACCGTATCGATGGCCAGCAAGCCGCCAAGGCCGCTCCTGCCGCAGAAGCTGCACCGGCTCCGGCTGTTGCTCCCGTCAAGGCCGCCCCTGTGGTAGAAGCTGCCGCACCGGCGATCGTCAAAGAGACACCGGCTCCCAAGGACGTGGTCGCCAAGGAAGCTGCACCTGCTGCCGCCGTGGGAAAGAGTAAACCAGTGGAAAAGCCCGTAGAGAAAGAGAGCGCCGCCAGTCGCAACCACAAGCTGATCTCTTCGCTGATCGGTGCGCCGCCGCGCCAATAAATCACATCATGGCGTTACTTCTGAGCTCCTGGGGGAGCTCTTTTTTTTCCCGGACGATAAGAATAAGAATATAAAAACCAACAAAATCAGTGTGTTATATCTTATTGAATTTAATGGTATTTTTATATATATTTGATTTAATTGTGTTTTTCGTTACAGGTGTAACAGGTGCCTTTCAATTCAATAAATTGCGGCAGCAGGGTAAAACGGTGGCTTCCCGCCTGTTGCTGCAACGCCTGCAATACCGAAGCCTCCAGTGACGACTCCTCAACCTGACCACACTCGACACAGATCAGCAGCTGGCTGAAATGGTCATGCTCGCCATGTGGACAGAGCACATACTTCTGCAACGACTGCAGGTAGTGCACCACTCCCTGGGCCGCCAGATAATCCAGCGCCCGGTAGACGGTCGGTGGCTGCCAGCAAGTGCCCTGGGCGCGCAACTGGTCCAGCACCTCATAGGCACTCAGCGGCCGGCCACTCTCCTGCAGCAGGGCCAGCACCTTCTGGCGATTGGGGGTCATTCTGGCCGTCTCTTCATGACCGCAACAGGTGTGGCTCATCTCCGGGATTCCTTTTGTCATGGACAATCACCTATTTTATTTTCCCAAAGCAGGGATTGCCAAGCATTAATGTTATGTTGTAACGTTGCGCCCTGTGACAAATGATAACCATTCTTCGGAACATGATGACCAGACCCTCTCTCCTGCTGACCGGCATAACCAGCCGCCTGCTGATCGCCCTGCTGCTGATCGGCCTGGTATGGGCTGTACTCTTCTGGTCAATGAGGTAACCCCATGATCCACTTCCACAACCTGACGCTGGGTTACGAACGTCATCCCGTGATCCACCATCTGCATGGTGAGGTGGCCACCGGTTCTCTGCTGGCCATAGTCGGCCCCAATGGTGGTGGCAAGTCCACCCTGCTCAAGGGCATTCTCGGCCAACTGGCCCCGCTGGGCGGCGAGATCCGGCTGGCGGTGGATCGCCAGGAGATAGGCTACCTGCCGCAACAGAGCCGCATCGATCGCCAATTCCCCATCACGGTGCGGGAGGTGGTGGCCATGGGGCTATGGCGTCACTGCGGTCTGTTCGGTCGCCTCGCCCACAGCCAGCGCGCCCGGGTGGCGGCGGCACTGGAGCGGGTGGGGCTGGATAACATGGCCGAGGCACGGCTGGAGGCGCTCTCCGGCGGCCAGTTGCAGCGCGCCCTGTTTGCCCGTCTCTGGTTGCAGGAATCACGACTGATGCTGCTGGATGAACCCTTTAGCGCCATCGACAGCCAGACCACAGAAGATCTGCTGGCCCTGCTGCGCGAGTGGCAGCAGGAGGGACGTACCGTGCTGGCGGTGCTGCACGACATGACCCAGGTCAGCCGTCACTTCCCCCAGAGCCTGTTGCTGGCCCGCGAGGTGATCGCCTGGGGCGATACCGGCGAAGTACTGTGCGAAAGCAATCTGGCCAAGGCGCGGCGTCTGCCCCTGGCTCCCGATCCCCAAGCCGTCACCTGTCATCGCACCTGAGGAACACTCCATGTTACAGGAGCTACTGATCAGCCCCTTTACCGAATTCCAGTTTATGCAGCGCGCCCTGGCGGGCAGCTTGGCCCTCTGCCTGAGCGCGCCCCTGATCGGCGTCTTCCTGATGCTGCGCCGCATGAGCCTCACTGGCGATGCCATGTCCCACGCCATCCTGCCCGGGGCCGCCATCGGCTATCTGGTGGCAGGCCTGTCGGTAGAGGCCATGACCCTGGGCGGGCTGGTGGCCGGTGGTGTGGTGGTGCTGCTCTCCGGTGCCGTATCACGCCTGACCAAGAGCGGTGAAGATAGCAGTCTCGCCGCCTTCTACCTCATCTCCATGGCGCTGGGGGTGCTGCTCATCTCCACCCGCGGCAGCAATGTGGATCTGCTCCATGTGCTGTTCGGCTCGACCCTGGCACTCAACGACAGCGCCCTCTGGCTGCTGGGCTCCATCACCTCGCTGACCCTGCTGGCTCTGGCACTGCTGTTGCGCCCCCTGGCGCTGGAGTGCCTGGATCCCGACTTTCTTGCCACCGTCAGCCGCTCCGGCAGCTGGGTACACATGGCCTTCCTGCTGCTGGCAGTACTGAACCTCATCGCTGGCTTCCATGCCCTCGGCACCCTGATGGCCGTCGGCATCATGATCTTGCCGGGCGCCGCCATGCGTTACTGGAGTGGCACCCTGGCCGGTCTGCTGGCCGGAGCCTGTGCCTGCGCCTTCGTCTCGGCCATCGCCGGTCTGCTGCTCTCGTATCATCTGGGTTGGCCCACCAGCCCGACCATCATACTGGCGCTGGGTCTCTTCTACTTCATCTCCCTGTTCTTTGGCAGAAGAGAAGGACTGATCTGGCGCTATGTTCGACTGCGACACCTGGAACGTTAACCCCAACCCTCTAGCCCCAAGGAGTTCACCATGTCGATATTCTCACGCCTGCCCCTGCTTGCCTTTGGCCTGATACTGACATCGCCAAGCTGGGCCAGTGACCCCATACCTGTGACGGTCACTTTCAGCCTGCTGGGAGACCTGGTCAAGCAGGTGGGTGGCGACAAGGTGAAGGTCTCTACCCTGGTCGGACCCGATGGCGACGCCCATGTCTACCAACCCACCCCGCAGGATGTGCAGGCGCTCTCCAAGGCCAGGGTGCTGGTCAGCAATGGCCTGGGCTTCGAAGGATGGCTGGAGCGGCTGGATCAGGCGTCCGGTTTCAAGGGAGTGAAGGTGGTGGCCAGTACCGGCGTCAAGGCACGGCACCTAGCAGAAGAGGGTCATGATGAAGAAGGGCACCATGAAGAGGCTCATCATCATCATGGCAGCCAGGATCCCCACGCCTGGAATGACCCGCTGAACGTGCTGACCTATGTGGATAACATTGCCGCTGGTCTGGGCAAGGTCGATCCGGAGAATGCTGCCCTCTACGGCGCCAATGCCGCCAGCTACAAGGCCCAGATCACCTCGCTGGATATGCGCTACAAGCTGGAGTTTGCCAAACTGCCGGAAGAACGCCGTCGCGCCATCACCTCCCACGATGCCTTTGGCTATCTGGCCGCCGCCTATCATCTGAACCTGCTGGCACCCCAGGGCATGAGCACGGATGCCGAACCCTCCGCCGCCCAGGTCGCCGCCTTGATCCGGCAGATCCGCAGCCAGAAGATCCCGGCCCTGTTTGTGGAAAACATCAGCGATCCGCGCCTGATCGAACAGATCTCCCGGGAAACCGGCATCAAGGTGGGCGGCAAGCTCTACTCGGATGCCCTCTCGCCTGCCGATGGTCCGGCCGCCAGCTATCTGGCCTTTGTCGATCATAACCTCTCGACCCTGCTGGCCGCCCTCAAGCCCTGAGTCTGGTGGACTGACCGATGAGCAAGCATAGCGCCTATCTCTGGTTACCCCTGCTGTTGTGGAGCGCCGCCTGCGGCGCCCACCCCCATAGCTGGATCGATATGGTCAGCCAGTTGCAGATCAATCGCGACGGGCAGCTGACCGAGCTGCGTCTGGCCTGGCTATTTGACGAGTTCTACAGCGCCTCCATCCTCGATGATGCCAAGGCCAATGGCCACAGCCCTGAGCAGGAGCTGGCCATCTTCGCCAAGGAGACCATCGCCAATCTGGCGACCGAGAATTACCTCAACCGCATGAACTGGCATGGCCAGAAGATCCGCTTCAGCAAACCGGTCACCAACTACCAGGTCCGCATGGTGCAGGGGCAGATCCGGCTCGACTATACCCTACCGCTGCCAACCCCGCTGCCACTGGACGAGCAGGGGCTAACCTTTGGCATCTATGACTCCACCTACTATGTGGAGATGCTGCACAAACAACCGGAAGCCATTCAGCTACAGGGGGAGGGAGCCCATCTCTGCCAGCGGCAATTGGTGCCCCCCAACCCGAGTGCCGAGCAGCAGGCCTACGCCATCTCGCTGGACAAGACCCAGCAGGCCGAAGAGGGGCTGGGCACCGCCTTCGCGGAACAGGTGCTGATCAGTTGCCATCGCCAACAGGATAAGCTTGATGCCAAACCAGCTCCTTAAGACAACCGGCCGCTGGCTGGTCAAAGGGATGATCATAGGCCTGTTGCTGGCATTGGCCCTCTGGCTCTACCGGCAATGGCCTCAGCTCACCTATCGCCTGATCCGCTATCAGATGGAGTTCCATCGGGAGCTGGGCTCGTTGCTGCGTGCCTCGGTGGATCTGCAGTGGAGCACCCTGCTCTCGCTGCTGATGGTGAGTTTTCTCTATGGGGTATTTCATGCGGCAGGCCCGGGTCACGGCAAGGTGATCCTCTCGACCTATCTGGCCACCCAACCCAGCCGTTTGCGGCAGGCCATCACCCTCTCGGCCCTCGCCGCCCTGTTGCAGGCACTGGTGGCCATAGGCCTGATCGGTGTCACCGGATGGCTGCTGGGAATGTCGGCACGTCAGGCCCAGGGGTGGAGCCTCTGGCTGGATCGCAGCAGCTTTCTGCTGGTGGCCCTGATGGGGGCTTATCTTGCCCTGCGCGCCGCTCGTCAGCTCTGGCCGCAGAGAAAACCGCGCCCAACCATGACCATTCACCGCCTGAGACCACAACTGGCCCGGGAAAAGAGTGAACATGACCTGCTCAGGGCAACCACCACCCGCCATGAGCAGGCCGACTGCGGTTGTGGTCACGCCCACGCTCCGTCGCCCGAGCAACTGGCCAGTGCACAGAGCTGGCGTAGTCTGGTCGGGATCTGCTTATCCATGGGGTTGCGCCCCTGCAGCGGAGCCTTGTTGCTACTGGTATTGGCGCGGGTGATGGAGCACTTCTGGCTCGGCGCCGCCGCTACCCTGGCCATGGCCGTCGGCACGGCCATTACCGTCTCGCTGCTGGCTCTGCTGAGCCAGAAGGCGCGTCATCTGGCCCTGCGCATGGCGGCAGGCAAGGGCAACCAGACCCTGACCAGAGTGAGCCAGATGATGGCGCTGCTGGGCGGAATCGTGCTGATGGCCGTTGGCGGCTCGTTGATGAGCGCCCCCGGCTCGCTATTTCTGCTGCGCTAGAAGGCTCTGTGGTCGGCAAAGATCTGCACAGTGCAGTCACCCACATGGGCTATGGCCTGCTCGGCATCCAGCTCATGAGCAAAGGAGACACGACACCCCTTGCCATCTGTGAGGGGTAAGTCGCCATAGTCGGTACGAAAATCCACCACCCAGCCGCCATTGAGGGTATCAAAGACCACCAGTGCCTCATGAACCTTTTGTTGCTGGTAAAGCGTCTGCATGTCATCAATCGTCATGGAACACTCCCACAAGTTGGATCAACAGAAGACCCCTACGCTTCCAGAGAATGGCCCGAGATACAAGTTTTTCTCGCCAATTGCCCGATCAACCCAACATATTGTAGTGTTAAATTGTGATCTGGCGGCAGTTAATCCCTCTATTTGCCATACCGCTGGCAAGCTTGAACCGGGGGAAAAAGTGGCCACGGCGGGCTGTCCCAGAGGGATAATCCCGCACAGAATTAACACAAAAAACAGAATAAAATCAAATAGATACAAAATAATCAATAAAAACAATAGGTTATATATTATTGATTTTATTGTATTTTTTGTTCATATGGTATCAAGCTGAGGGCGCTGTCGGCCTTGTCACAAAGCCGACAGCGGGCAAGCGAGT
>RRZT010762227.1_pt1 | contig 14110 bp, 14 predicted proteins | sample 2165551 | NCBI WGS metagenome assembly RRZT01 (sample SAMN10456910, study PRJNA506462) | wastewater metagenome | biome: wastewater; feature: sludge; material: wastewater sludge; isolation source: wastewater sludge with Escherichia coli K12::gfp cells carrying plasmid... | place: USA: Moscow, Idaho... | reverse complement strand
AGGTGCAGAACGTAGAGATAGGCCGCTGTCGGATACCAGGACTCGGCGCTGCGATCAGCCATGATGACGCAACCTCCCTCGGTTTGAGGTACGTCGCCACGGCGCAAAGGCGCGCTATGAAGCCATCATCGAAACGTCATGAGTGAAACGATAAACTGTCAGCGTCAAGACCGATTGGCTCCGATGCGTTGCGGGTTTCGTCCGAATGCGACGGCGACAATGCACCGAAATGGCATGCCGCATCGGCCAGCCTGCCAAAAGCCGCGCCGGGCATCATGACTGTTTCGATCAGGTACGCACTGTTCGGGTGCAAGGTTGCCCATTAAGACCGGAATGGTCTGGAGCCAGACTGAAAAAGACACAACGCGCTGCCGTTGGCTCCGGTTTTTCAGTCGGTGATCGAGCCGTTTTCCTCGGCCAGCCGCAGGTATTCCGACAGTCTCCGCACCGGCTGGAAGTAGCGGTCGCGCATCACGGGTTGCCGATGCGGCCCGACGATGGACACCAGATCAGAGAGCTTCACCGTTCCCAGGGCAGGCATGCCGATCCCCAGGTCGATCAGGCCATAGGCCGTGTCGCCATCGGCGGGATCGAGCGAGACCAGCAGCCAGATGGCGTGGGCGTCCGGGGTGAATAGGCGTACCACCGGCACCGGGTCGGTGTCCTGGCCTGCGGCGCGTGCTTGACCGTTGGCGAGCAATTGCGCGCGCTCAGGGGTGGTAGTGAGCGGCTGGGGCATGGTCGGCAATCCCACAAATCCAATGATGCACGGATGCGGTTCTGTGGCTTTGCTGGAATCCACCGATGCGGATTTCTGTAAAGGCACGAATACGGAGAACAACACCAAATGAACACTATAGATTGTAGTCCTATAGGGCGCAATGGGCTGTCATCTTGGTTTTTGAGGGGAAACCATTGGTGGCGGAACAATACTCATTGGCGAAAGCGTTGAAGACGGTCAGAAAAGCGCGTGGCTTGAGCCAGGAAGCGTTTTCCGACGTGTCGAGTCGTACCTACATGAGTACGCTGGAGCGCGACCTGAAAAGTCCGACCATCAGCAAACTAGCCGAACTATGCGAGGTAATGGACGTTCATCCCCTGACACTTATGACTTTGTCGTATTCAAACGACAACATCGTCAAAGCCAACGAACTTCTTACTCAGGTGCGAGAGGAGTTGGACCAGATACTAAATATGAGTGGCGACAAATGAGCAGCATCATAGGCGCTCACTTTTTTCATGGGCCAACTTAGTCACTGGCGATAACTGTTTCTCGATTCAAATTCATACTGGACTTTCAATTTATGAAAAACAAATTTGATTGGTATCTAGCCCCATCGGAGAGTGAGTTGGATATCATCTGGAAAGATGGAATCCTGACAGTCGATACGAACGTTCTTCTCGATCTATATCGCTATCATGAGGATACAAGAAATAGCCTGCTTGAAGTGCTTCAGAAATTTGAGGGCAAGAAGTGGATTTCACATCAGGCTGCAACTGAATTCTTCAGAAACAGAACCAAAGTTATAATTTCATCGGAGAAATCATTCAAGCAAGCACAAGATGAAATGGAAAAATTGAATGCCAGCCTCAATTCTTCCATTGCACAACTAAGAGGAAATCGAATAATCCCGTCCGCACTGCCTGACGAACTGGATAGAACGATAAGACCATCAATACTGGAAGCTCAGTCAAAAATCCAAGAGGCAAAAGATGGGTATCCAAAATTTCTTCGTGATGATCCAATTCTCGAGAAACTTCTCGATCTGTTCGATGGCGCAGTTGGTGACGACTTTAGCGACGAGGATAAAGAGCGAATTGAGCATCAGGCTGAGAAGAGGAAAAATAACAAAATCCCCCCTGGGTATCTGGATGATGACAAGGACGAGGATCGACCATACGGAGACTATTATCTGTGGCTCCAAGTCATCGAACATGCGAAAACAGCAGCAAAGCCGATCATACTTGTCACATCAGAACGCAAAGAGGACTGGTGGGAGAAGCTGTCGGGGAAAACAACTGGACCAAGGCCTGAGCTAGCTAAAGAGGCGAAACAATTCTCTGGGCAGCGAGTATTGATTTATCAGACGGAGCGTTTTTTAGAGCTAGCGCTTCAACGACTTCAACAGCCCATTAATGAGACAGCAATCGAGGAAATTCGTGCCGTAAGTGCTTGGCGACTGGAAGCAGTGAGATTGCAAAGACAATCCATAGTGGAGAACACAAGCCATAAAAACATAGGCACCTTGATTGTTGAGTTACGACGCCAAGTACGGAATTTCACAGTCAGCGGGCATTTAGATCCGAACATGATCGCTCCTCCGGCACTTAAGGTTCGTCTGCTGGATGCTCCAGAAGAATTGCCGGCTCATAGGCTTAGTGCTGGCACAGGCACTACCCATGATTTCAATATTCATATTGTTTGTGTGGACAAGGACGCCCAGCTTCCTATCGGAGAATATATTTTTGAATATGAAGCATCGTGCAAAACTCTCGAAGACAATCTGGATTCAGACGAAACGATAGAAAATTGAAATACTCGGCAACCTTGCTGTACTGCGCTACGATGGAGGGCAAGGATATCTCTATCGGGTTGTATGTTTACCACGCGCAAGGAGACAGGTTAAGTGCGTATCGAATCTATAACGTTGTCGGGCTTCCGTTGTTTTGGGCCAGACCCGCTCACAGTTTCTGTTTCATCAGAGATCACGGCTGTCGTCGGCCCTAATGCGGCGGGAAAAACTGCGCTTCTGCATGCACTGTCAAAAATGTTCGGCGTGTCGCGTGCACAGCGCACTGTGCAGCATTCGGATTTCCACCTGGGTGCAGAGGGCGATTCCGACAGCCGCGAGGCCAAGAATCTGTTCATCGACGTGCTGATCGGATTGCCCGAACTGGCTGACGGTACCGCAACGCCGGAGATGATCGCACCGTCATTCCGGCACATGCAGATCGAACGGGAAGGGAAATCGCCGGTCTGCCGCCTGCGCCTTGAAGCTCGATGGGAAGATGACGGTACGATCGAAGGTGAGGTATCGCAAGAGCTTTTCTGGGTTGATACGCTCGATGACGAGCCGGCCGAAGATAAACGTCACCCGGTTTCGGCTTCGGATCGTGGCCTGATTCAACTCTATTACACGCCGGCCAGTCGTGATGCGGCGGCCCAGATTCGGGCAACGACTGGCGCACTCGCCGCGCGCCTGCTGCGCGCAATCGAATGGTCCTCCGAGACAGAAGAGGCCGTTCAAGAGGCTATCGAAAGTTTGGGAACCGCGTTCGAGGACGAATCGGCAATTGCCGCGATCGGCAAAGCCTTGCAAGCGCGTTGGTCGGGACTTCACGATGACGTGGTCGATACGAAACCCAGGCTTAGCTTGGTCAGTCGTAGGTTCGAGGAGGTCGTCAACAAGATTGCCGTCATCTTCGAGCAGGGACCGGATGGCCAAGAACGGGGCCTCGAAGCTCTGAGCGATGGACAACAGTCGCTCTTCTATTTTGCGCTGGCTGCGGCCGTTTTCGACTTGGAGCGTGAGGTGGTAGCGGGCACAGTCGAGGGATTTCGTGACGATACCCTGCGTATCCCCGCGCTCACGCTGTTCGCGCTGGAAGAGCCAGAAAACCATCTCTCGCCTTACTTCCTTGCCCGTATCATCCGCCAGGTTCGCTCGCTGACCGATGCAGGTGGCGCTCAGGCCATTGTGACTAGCCATTCTCCGGCGGTGCTGAGCCGTGTCAATCCGCGTGAAGTTCGCTATTGCCGCTGCGATCCAAAAACACGTGCCTCGTCGGTCAAGAAGATCAAGCTACCGGCAGGGACTGACGAGGCTGCCAAGTTCGTTCGTGGCGCCATGCTCGCCTACCCAGAGCTCTACTTCGCCCGCTTCGTCCTACTCGTGGAAGGAGATTCGGAGCGGATCGTTCTGCCTCCCTTGGCTGAAGCGCTCGATCTCTTGATCGACCCGGCCTTCGTTGCCATCGTCCCGCTGGGCGGTCGCCATGTGCAGCATTTCTGGCGGTTGTTGACCCACCTGGGTATTCCGCACGCGACTCTCCTGGATCTTGATTTGGGACGCGAAGGGGGTGGCTTTGGGCGGGTGAAGACCGCTATTGAGAAGCTCATCGACGTCAATGTGCCCAAGGAAACGCTTTTGAAAATCGACAAGGGCATTTTGTCCGACGCGGATTTCGCAAACATGCACACATGGGAGGATGCCGAGGATCAAAGGAACCTCAAGGCGTGGGTCGATAGCCTCAAGCCGCATGGCGTCTATTTCTCAGCACCACTAGATCTTGATCTGGCCATGCTGGAAGCCTTCCCCGATTCGTACCAAGCCATCATCCCCCAAGGGGGTGGTCCGAGGATGGCTGTTGATAAAGCAGCGGAAGTTGTTCTCGGGACCGCTGGGTCAGGGCTCAAGCCCTATGCCGGCCCGTTCAAGGACTATCCCAAGTTGCTTCCGGCCTACCGCTACCACTTTCTCACCAACAGCAAGCCGGCAACGCATCTTGCTGCCCTGACATACATTAAGAAAAAGGACTTGAAGGAAGGTATGCCTGCCGTGCTGGCGGAGGTTCTCAACCACATCGCCAGGTTCTTGCGGAGGGACTAGATATGGCGGTGCTGTCACGACGGGTCCGCCCGGAGGATTGGAAGCCAGTGGGCGTGAATGCGCTTGAAACGAATGCGTTAAAGGTCGTCCGTTCGACCGACAATCGATCCGTCATCGCCGGGCCCGGCGCGGGCAAGACAGAGTTGCTCGCGCAACGCGCCGCCTATCTACTTCAGACAGGTTTTGCACCGCCACCAAGACGCATCCTCGCGATCAGCTTCAAGCGTGACGCAGCGACAAACCTCGCTGCGCGAGTTCGCCAGCGCTGCCATCGCAGTCATGCCGAACGTTTCGACTCAATGACGTTCGACGCCTTTTCGAAAGGGTTGATCGACCGCTTTGGTCAAGCATTGCCCGAGCGCTGGCGGCCAAGGCCCGACTACGAAATCATGTTCCCCGGTGATCGAGATTACCGTGAGTTCCTGTCTCGACAGGTCGGGGAGCCTCCAGCATTGGTCGGCACCTACGCTGACATCCAGGCCATACCGGTGAAGACTTTCGAGCGCTGTCACCTAGTGGGACTACCACTCCCGCTGGTTGGCTGGCAGCAGCCGACACCTGCCCAGTGGGCCGCAGATCGCTTCTGGCAAGTGTCGCTTCACGAGGGAAGAAAGAGTTTCTTGTCGTTCCCCATGATCGGGCGGCTCGCCGAACTCGTGTTGCGGGTCAACCCGATGGCACGTGATGCACTTCGACTGACGTATTCGCATCTGTTCATGGACGAGTTCCAAGATACGACCCAGATTCAATATGACTTGGTCCGTACCATCTTCCTCGGCACCGACACTGTGATTACTGCCGTCGGGGACAACAAACAGCAGATCATGCGTTGGGCGATGGCGATGGACGATCCCTTCACCGCCTTTGATGGAGATTTTGGCGCGACAAGAACGCCGCTCTACAACAACTATCGCTCGTCACCTGAGTTAGTGCGTATCCAGCACGTTTTGGCGCAGGCTTTGGACGCCCGGGCCGTGGCGCCCGTGTCGAAGACCGCCGGTACGATTGCTGGCGACAGTTGTGCCATCTGGGATTTCTCGACGCCAAAGGTCGAGGCAGAGCATTTGGCCACTTTTGTCGCAGCCGAGATGAGAGTCCACGCGCTCGGTCCACGCGATTTTGTATTGCTAGTTCGGCAGAAGGCTGGTGAATACGCCGCTGTTCTCGAACCGGCGTTTGTAGCTGCGGGCATTCCTTTGCGCAACGAAGCTGGAATGGTCGGATCAATCATGCTCCAGGATTTGCTCGTAGAGGCAGTATCCGAATTGATCGTGGCAGTTCTACGTCTCGCCATGACCACTCGGGCCGGGCGACATTGGACGAAGTGTCAAGAGGCGCTCATCACCCTATGGGGAGGCGCTCCTGATGATGAGGTCGCGCAAGCTAGGATTGCCCATGAATTGGACGCATACGTGCTCAAGCTCAGCGCTGCTCATCCCAATCCACCAAAATCGAAGGCTATTTCACGTTCGATTGTGGACGACATCCTAGGCTTCATCGGTCGTGAGAGGGTGATCGCTGTTCATTCGGCTTATGGGCAAGGCGATTGGCTCGAAATAGTTCTGGATTCCGCAGCGGAACATCTAATGTCATCGTCGGGCGGCGATGTCGAGTGGCCGTCAGCTCTTGACGCCTATGAAGGTATTCATGCCATCCCCCTGATGACCATCCATAAAAGCAAGGGCCTCGAATACCATAGCGTCATATTTGTCGGGTTGGACGATGGCGCATGGTGGAGCTTTTCCAACGATCAGATCGAGGCTACTGCTGGATTCTTTGTGGCATTTACGCGCGCAAAACAACGGGTTGTCTTTACATACTGCGCGCAACGCGGCACACGAAGAAAAATTGCGACTCTTTATCGGCTTTTGACGAGCGCTGGAGTGAAGAGTACCGAGATTGCCTGATCGTTGTGGCGAGGTTGATGAAATTCGCTCAATGGAAGGCACAAAGGTGAGATTTTCAGGGCTGCCCCACAGGGAGCGCGGCGTAGGCGCGTATATTCCGTCACCGAGCACAGCAAAGCGCGCCGCCCCACAGGACAACGCGCTGAATGGATGTGCGCTCAGCTCGCCGTCGATACCATCGACTGCAACTGGTCGATCACGCCAGGCTCGACAAAGACGCAAGCCTGATTGTCTTCGATCGGCACGTTGAACGCCTGGGCGAACACCGTGCGCTGCACATGGGCCACCCGGTCTGTCCGGTGCGCTTGGTCCGGCTTCAAGCGGGCTGCGCCCGTCAGCGAGCCGCTTCGCGGCGGGTCGCATTCGACCAGTGCGACGAAGCCCTCGTTGAACAGCTTCTGGTGTTCTGCGCACAGGCCCCAGCCCGTCGTCGTGTAGCGCTCCATGCTCGCGCGCAGGCGCTTGTCGAGCAGAATGCTGCCGGTATCGAAGGCGGTGCCGCAAACCAGGCAGACGTGACGTTCCAGCGAAACATGCGATTTGTCGTTCATGATGACGATCTCCGGTTGCTCGGGCGGAATTGCCCGGAACCGTCGCCAGCACGGCGCAGAGCAAGCTGTCAGGGGTCGCAGACGGCCATGGGCCGCAAGTGCCATCGGCGCGCAGCCCTTGACGGCGAGAACGCCGTGATACGGTGAAGGGAACAGCAAGACCGCCCATCCACCTCCATCGAAGGCACGGACAGGCAAGCGCAGCGCGCAGGGCCGGAGGCATCAGGGATCAAAGCCGGATGGCCGCGATTCGGCACGAAGCGCGGGGCGCAGCCCGCGAGCCCGACGGCGGAACGCCGGAACGCATTGGGCTGTGTCTCAGTGTTGCTTAGAAGCCAAGTAGGTCGGAAGCCGGAACGGGCTGTTTACTGCCCATGGATGTCACGGCAGAAGCATTAAATTCACTGACAGTGAATTTTTGTTGACGAACGACGCAACCCATGCTGTAATGGCGTCGGCTAGTCGAACCGACTAGGTATCTGTTCTTTGAAGTGTTGCTCTTACCGTAAAAGCGAAAGGTCAGTGTGTATTGCCTGAAGTGATTCAGGTCGCTCCTTCATCCAGTGTTGGAGATTTTGAGGTGAGGCAGGCCGGCAGCAATCGGTCCGCCGCGAAGGTCCGCCCTCTCGCCGCCGTGTGTCCGCCATTAGCAACGTGCAGTCAGCTAATCGGTGCCGCAGCAGGTGGTCACAGAGACGGGGCTTCAAAGCCGCGAAGACTGGTGTTGGGCTTGCGCATCGAGTTGGCTCCTTTCGGCCAATCGCCTTGTTACGGGGCTTCGGCGTTTTTGCCGAGTTTAAAAGGAGCACTCCAATGAAGTACGAAACTTTGAGGAACACCATCGCAACGCTAGAAAAGCTGCGCGATGCGCATTACAGCCAACTCGATGCTGGCGCTCTGGCAGAACTGAATGATGTGTTGCAGCAACTACGTAACATGCTTGAAGGTTCGGAAAGGCGGGAGCTTGAACACGGTGAACTCGTGTTCCGGGCTCTGCGCATCACCGACATCGTCATCCGCACAGTGAGCAATCTCACTGACTGGATGAAGTGATGAGAGTGAGCCAAGACGCAGCAAGCCCAATATTTGATTTATCGGAGTAACTCATGAACCTTGGACAAGCAATCAAGCTGTGCCGCACTCGGCGGGGGGTCTCCCAGGCTGATCTCGCACGACAGGCTGAGTGCTCTGTCTCCTACCTGTCCATGCTGGAAAACAACAAGCGCGACCCAACGCTTTCCACCATGACCAAGATAGCACAGGCATTGCGCGTGCCCGTGGGTATCCTCTTTTTCCTGGGCGCAGAAGGCGGCGACCTGGACGGCATTGACAAGACGCTGCAAGGGGAACTTGCGCGTACCGCACTGGAATTGCTCAATGAGCCTGCCAGCAACCAGCGCGCCCTCATATAGCCAACGCCGTATCGGCACGCTGAATGCCCTGCGTTTGCCGTTGGGTCTGTCTGTCGATGAACTGTTATCGCTGGCCCAGCGGGCCGATGGTTTATACCGCGTCGCAAAGTCCATTGCCAAACCGGATGGCAGCATCCGTAACACCTACGATGCCCTGGCGCCGCTGAAGGAAATCCACCGAAGGATCAAAAGCCAGATCCTGGACCATGTGAACTACCCAGCCTATTTGACTGGAAGCATCAAAGGCAGTGACTACAAAGTAAACGCCGCACTTCATACCAACGCCAGAATTGTCATTAACGAAGACATCAGCGGATTTTTCCCCTCTACATCCACAGAGCGTATATTCAATATTTGGTATGGGCTCTTCGGTTTCAGTCAGGAAGTGTCTCAATGTCTGACCCAGCTAACCACTCGGCAAGGCGAGTTGCCACAAGGTGCCATTACCAGCTCGTTCCTGGCGAACCTCGTATTTTGGCAGGACGAACCGACGCTACAAGAAAAGTTCGCAGCCCAAGGGCTTGTCTACTCTCGCTATGTCGATGACATCGCCGTGTCGTCAAAAGCATTCCTGACCGATCAGGAAAAATCGGAAGTGGTGCGGCAGATATACGGCATGTTGCTCAAACATGGGTATCGGCCCAAACGGGCCAAGCATGAGATTTCTACATCCAGCACTCGAATGGAAGTCACGAAGCTTTCCATCAACGCCAAGCCTGGCCTGGGGAAAGCCGTATATAGCAAGACTCGTGCTGCCGTACACGACATAGAACAGCGCATAGCGAATGGAGAGGTGCTGTCGTTTGAGCGCGGCCCCTATGCCCAAGCGATGGGGCGGGTGTTGCATCTGGAACGGTTTCATCCAGGTAAGGCGGCCCCGCTAAAAAAGCGCCTGCTTGCGTTAAAGGAAGGCAAGTAGCCACGCCCACAGGACAACATGGAGACAACATGAAAAGAAACTGGGACATTATCCGTGACGTCTTGATCGAAGTCGAAGCGCTGGACAGCGCTCAGTTTCAGAGCATTGAGTACGGTCCAGCCAGCGAGAGCGACGAGCCTGAGAAAGATGCGCATGGCATTCTTCTATGGAAGGCTGGATTTATTGAAGGCATTGATGCAAGTGATATGGATGGCGATGCCATCCACGCACAAGGGTTAACGTGGGCTGGTCATGACCTGTTAGACACGATTCGAAGTAAAGCCGTTTGGGAGCGTATCAAGGCCACGGCGAAGGACAAAGGAATTGAATTGACATTCGACTCGGTTAAAGCGTTGGGTAAAGCTGCACTGGCTGCGATCATCGGTAGCTAACTCAGGCAGTCACGACCGAAGGCGCAGCAAAAAAGGGGCCGAAGCCCCCAGGATCAGATCAGGCCGCGTTCGGCAAAGGACGTGGTGTCGCTAGCGGCGACAACGACGTGATCCAGCGTGCGCACATCCACCAGCGCCAGTGCGTCCTTGAGCCGCTTGGTTATGACCTCATCGGCACGGCTTGGCTCGGGATTCCCGCTGGGATGGTTGTGCGAGAAGATCACCGCCGCCGCATTGAGCCGCAGAGCCTCCTTGACCACCTCGCGCGGATACACCGAAGCACTGTCGATGGTGCCCCGGAACATCTCGGTGTACTCGATCAGGCGATGCTGTGAATCGAGGAACAGCACCGCGAAGACTTCATGTTCGAAGCCAGCCAGCTTGGTGCACAGGTACTCCTTGACGACAGCCGGTGAGGTGAAGGACATGCCCCGCTGCATTTTCTGGTCGATGACCTGGCGCGCGGCATCAAGAATCTGATCTACCGACGCCGGCAGGTAGCGCCCCTGCGCGTCACGCACCAGCAGAGAGGAATCGAACGAGGAAAAGGACAGTTGCGTCATGATCGTGCTCCGGTTGCTCGGGCGGAATTGCCCGGAACCGGCGCCAGCACGGCGCAGCGCAAGCCGTCACAGGGTCATGGACGGCTACGGCCGCAAGCGTGCGAGCACGCGCAGCCCTTGACGGCGAGAACGCCGTGGTACGGTGAAGGGAACAGCAAGACCGCCCATATCCCGCCCATTGCACACGTCCGCCTTTGGGCAAGCGGAGCGCGCAGGCCCTCAAGGGCCGGAGGCGTCAGGGATCAAAGCCAGATGGCCGCGATTCGGCACGAAGCGCGGGGCGCAGCCCGCGAGCCCGACGGCGGAACGCCGGGACGCCCCGAATAGCTCCTTGAATATCCTTTGGAGGGAACCACAAGCGACATTTATAGTTGTGATCTGTCGGTCGGCTGTCGGGTTGTTGTCGTGTTGTCCTTGTTCCTGGCTCCCCATACTTCATACGTCCACTGAAAACATGGAGCCGCTCATGAACACTACAGAACATTCTCAACAAACCCGCCTGCTGACTCCGGCCGAACTGGCCGCTTGCATCAAACTATTTCGTGAGATGCGGCAATGGTCACAGGAACAACTGGCCGCCATTTCCGGCCTCAACGTGCGGACAGTCCAGCGAGTCGAGCAAGGCTTGTCGGCTAGCCTCGATACCCGCCGCGCCCTTGCCAGTGCGTTCGAGTTCGAGGACATCGACACTTTCAACAAGCCATTCACCATTCCATCCGAAGAAGAGTTCAAGGCCGAGAAAGAGAAGTTCGACCGGGAACACGTCACCCTGACGGCCACACCGCTGACAACCGGCAAGCAGTTGGCCAAGTTGGCTGAGTCCTGCACGATGGACTTGTCAGAGCCAGCCTTCGAGCTGACCCGCGAAGCGGACGAGACCTTCGCTATGCTGGTGGATTACTTCCGCGAGTACCGGGATTGCGCCGATGTCTACAACGAAACGCAGAAGTTCGACGTGTACGATGAGATGCAATCCCATATCGACGCGCTCAAGGCGCTCGGCGTCTCGCTGCGCTACGCCACGCGCGAGGTGCAGGTAACGTGGGGGGCAGTGCCGGACAGCAAACCGATGCCCGCCACGGTGCTGTACGTGGTCGGTTTCCCGCTGGGCAAGGAGCCAGAGCAATTTGCAACGCCAAAGTCTGCCGGTATCCGTTTATAGCTCGGAAAGCGTCAGGGCTCATTCTCGCCAGTGCTGCGCTGTTCGATCTGCAACTGCGCTCGGCGAGTCGCCTGTTGCAACCGCTCCACTAACACTGCACGCGGCGGCAAGGTGGTCAGGTATTCAGCGACATGGATGCCGGATTTGTCCAGCTCCAGCAATTCGATCTGTTCGCGCTTCTTGCCAGTGCAGAGGATGATCCCCAGCGGCGAGGCTTCTTCCGGCTCCCGCTCATGCTTGTCGAGCCAGCGCAGGTAAAGCTCCATCTGCCCTTTGTACGCAGCCTTGAACTCGCCGATCTTCAACTCCACTGCCACCAGCCGACGCAGCTTGCGGTTGTAGAACAGCAGGTCGAGGTGGAAATCCTCATCGTCGATCTGGATGCGCTTCTGCCGGGCGACGAAGGAAAAGCCCGCTCCCAGCTCCAGCAGGAATGATTCCATTTCCCGGATGATCGCCGCCTCCAGGTCGCCTTCCTGCCAGGTGTCCTGCATTCCCAGGAAGTCGAGGATGTACGGATCACGCATCACCAGCGATGGCGACATGCGTTGCGCATCACGCAGGGTCGCCAGTTCCTGCGCGATCGTTTCATCCGGCTTCTGGGACAGGGCCGTGCGTTCGTACAGCATCGAGTTGATGCGCTCGCGCAGCGTGCGCACGCTCCAGCGTTCAGCGCCGGCCATCTGCGCGTAGTAGTCCCGCTGCATGGGCTCCTTGAGGGCCAGCAGCAGGACGAAATGCGACCAGCTCAATTGTCGCGACAGTGTCGCGACAATTGGCTCATCCGGGAAGGTGGCGGCGAACTTGACCATCCGGCGCAGGTTCTTTTCCCCGAAACCCCGCCCGTAGTCGCGGGCAAGCTGCTCGGCGAGGGTCGGCAGGATTTCCTCGCCGTACCCAGCCCGCTGGCCGGCCAGCACCTCCGTATGGATGCGCTGGCCGATACGCCAGAACAGCAGGGTCAGTTCCGCATTGACCGCCGAGGCGGCGCGTTGCCGCGACGCCTCGATCAGTGCCCGGATGTCGCCCAGCAGTGCCGAAGGCGCTGCGGACGACGCAACAGATGTTTTGCGCTTGCTCATGTTGTGGCCTCCGCAGGCTTCCGGGCACCAGTGATGGTCTGCCGCCGGTTTGCTACCAGCTCAGCCGCCTGGCGCACCGGGTCATCCTCGGTGTGGATGTAGCGCATAAACATGGTTACGGTCTTGTGCGCCGTCAGCACCATGCCAACCTTCACCGGGATGCCCGAGTTGGCGATGTCGGTGGCCGAGCGGTGGCGGATGCCGTGCGTGCCGACGTGCGGCACGCCGGCCGCCTTGAGGGTGCGGCTCCAGCCGTTGTAATACTCGCCGGTGGTTAGGTGCTCTCCCGGAGGACGCGGAGACGGCAGCACGTAGGGGTTGCCTTCCTGCCGGGGAGCCGTCGAGAGCAACCGGTAGGCTTCCTCGCTCATGGGCTTGGACATGCCGCCGGTTTTGCTGTCCGGCCAAACCACCCGCCGGTTTTCCAAGTCGATCCACTCCCATTCGAGCAGCACGATTTCGGAGCGCCGGGCCGCGAACTCGAATTGCAGGCGGATCGCCAGCGGGATGACATAGGGCACCAGGCCCTCAGCCTCGATCTGTTCAAGGTACTTGAACAGCTTGGCCATCTCGTCGTCAGTGATAAGGCGGGTTGTCTTGCCGCCAGTGTACAGCGGAATATGCCTGCACGGGTTAGAGCCGTCCGGGCGATAGCCCCAAACTTCGGCCAGGTTGAACATCTTGCGCAGGACGGCCAGCGCCTTGTTCGCCTCGCCCGGCTTGTAGTCCAGCTTCTTCATCATCGCCGCCACGTCGGGGCGCTTCACGTCCTGCACCTTCATGCGGCCCAGGATCGGAATGATGTTGCGGTCGATGTTGCCCTGGTAGCCTTTCTGCGTGCTGGGCTTGTTGCGGTGCTTGGAGTAGTCCTCCATGAACTTCGCGCACAGTTCCTTGACCGTCGGCGCCTTGCGCGCCTCGGTCTTGGCGGCGCCAGGATCGCCGCCCCGGCGCACTTGGGCCAGCCATTCCTGCGCCAACGAGCGGGCCTGTTCAACGGTCAGTTCTCCGTACTGGCCCAGCGCGGGCTTGCGGCGCTCGCCGGCGTTCGTCCGGTACTGGAGCATGAAGACCTTGCGACCGGCCGGCGTGATCTTGCACAGGAAGCCGGGAACAAGCGTGTCGCGCAGCTCGACGGGCTGCGCCTGGGGTTGTGCCGCATCGACTGCGGACTTGGTGAGTTTGATCTTGGCCATAGCTGACTCCTTTGGAAGACCCGTTTCCAGGAGCCTGTTGGGAGCCAAGCGGTCGGAAGCCGGGTCAAGTTTCGGAAAGCACCGGCATATGATGAATTCGCCTAAGTTATTGATAAACCTGCTGTAGCGGGCTTAGGCGTAGTCCAGCAAAGTTCGGTGCTGGAGTCATGCTGAAACAAAAAAGGGGCCTCGCGGCCCCTCTTTGCTCCATCCTGTGCCGGTCAGGCTTCGAAACCGAATGCCTTGACCGGGGTCTCTCCCTCCTCGGCCTCCTGATCCTCCAGATAGATGTCGTGATAGGCGGCATAGATGGAGT
>RRZT011679571.1_pt1 | contig 14122 bp, 10 predicted proteins | sample 2165551 | NCBI WGS metagenome assembly RRZT01 (sample SAMN10456910, study PRJNA506462) | wastewater metagenome | biome: wastewater; feature: sludge; material: wastewater sludge; isolation source: wastewater sludge with Escherichia coli K12::gfp cells carrying plasmid... | place: USA: Moscow, Idaho... | reverse complement strand
TTGAATATTACAGATTGACTGTTGGAAGTGAGTATGGTTATACTATACGTGGTTAAAAGAGAAAAGCGCACGATAGAGTGTTACTGGTAAAGCAGGCATAAACTATCCTTAATAAGTTCACCAGATAAGGTGGATTTCGTTATTGAGGATTAGTTTATGCTTTTTTTGTTGCGCTAACTCTATGAGAAATTTTATACGAGGAGGATTACAGATGAAAGACAAGATTTTTGGAGTATTGCAGAGAATCGGAAGAAGTTTTATGCTTCCAATCGCAATTCTTCCGGTAGCAGGACTTCTGCTTGGAGTAGGAAGTTCATTTACAAATGCAACGATGATTGAGACATATCATCTTCAGGCAATTTTAGGCGAGGGGACAATTCTGAATTCCCTGCTCACAATTATGAGCAAAGCGGGAAGTATTATTTTTGATAACCTGCCGATCATTTTTGCTGTCGGTGTAGCAATCGGTATGGCGAAGAAAGAGAAGGAAGTTGCGGCACTTGCGGCAATGATCTCTTTCTTTGTAATGAATGCAACAATGAATGCCATGCTTCTGATCCGTGGAGATCTTCTTGCAGACGGAACGCTTGGAGCCGGAGTTCTGGAAGGAACTGTGACAAGTGTCTGCGGAATCCAGACATTACAGATGGGTGTATTTGGCGGTATTATCGTTGGACTTGGAGTAGCAGCACTTCATAATAAGTTTTACAAAATTCAGCTTCCGAATGCACTGTCATTCTTCAGTGGATCAAGATTTGTTCCGATTATTTCAACATTGACTTATGTGGCTGTCGGAATCGTGCTCTATTTTGTATGGCCAACCGTTCAGAATGGAATCTATGCACTTGGCGGACTTGTAACAGGAACAGGTTATATTGGAACATTGATCTTTGGTATTATTAAGAGAGCGTTGATTCCATTTGGACTTCACCATGTATTCTATCTTCCATTCTGGCAGACAGCGGTTGGAGGAACAATGGAAGTTGCGGGACAGCTGGTACAGGGCGGTCAGAACATCTTCTTTGCGCAGCTTGCAGATCCATCCACAGTACATTTCAGTGCGGATGCGACAAGATATTTTTCCGGTGAATTTATCTTCATGATCTTTGGTCTTCCGGGTGCGGCACTTGCAATGTATCAGTGTGCAAAACCGGAGAAGAAGAAACAGGCAGGCGGACTTCTGCTTTCTGCAGCACTTGCATGTATGATGACTGGAATCACAGAGCCACTGGAATTCTCATTCCTGTTTGTAGCACCGATCCTTTTTGCGGTACAGGTGATCCTTGCCGGATCAGCTTATATGATCGCACATATGTTAAATATTGCAGTAGGACTTACATTTTCCGGTGGATTTATTGATCTGTTCCTTTTCGGTATCCTTCAGGGAAATGCTAAGACAAGCTGGATCAGAATCATCCCGGTTGGAATTATTTATTTCTTCTTATATTATATCATCTTCCGTACTTTGATTCTGAAGCTGAATCTGAAGACACCGGGAAGAGAAGATGATGATGCGGAAACGAAACTGTATACAAAAGCTGATTATAAAGCAAAAGTAGATGGAAATGATGCAGATTCTGAAAATGAAATGACACCGGAAGATCAGAAGAGCGCACTGATCACAAGAGGACTTGGGGGAAAGAAAAACATTTCTGATGTAGACTGCTGTGCGACAAGACTTCGTTGTACGGTAGTAAAGCCGGAACTGGTAAATGAAGATGTCTTAAGAATGACATCCCCATCCGGAATCGTAAGAAAAGGACAGGGAATCCAGGTAATCTACGGACCGGCTGTTTCTGTGATTAAATCCAATCTGGAAGATTATCTGGAGAAAGCTCCGGAGGTGGAATATCTTCCGAAAGAAAACAAAAACAGCGCAGAAGAAACGAATAAATGTGCAGAAACAAAAGATGAAGCGAAGAAAGATGAGAACAAAACTGTTGCAGCCGGAACTGTAAAGAAAGAGCTTTGCTCTCCATTCACAGGAGTGGCAGCACCGATCGAAGAAGCGTGTGACGAAGCATTTGCAGGGAAAATGATGGGAGACGGTTATCTGGTTCGCCCGGAAGAGGGAATGGCTTATGCACCTGAAGATGCAACGGTATCTTTTATCTTCCCATCAAAACATGCGGTTGGTCTGACTAGCGATGACGGAACTGAATATCTGCTTCATATTGGTGTAGATACTGTAAATCTGGATGGAAAAGGATTCGAAACTTTTGTAAATGACGGAGACCGAGTAAAAAAGGGTGACAAACTGATAGGTTTTGATATAAAATATATCCAAGAGCATGCAAAATCCGATGAATGTATGGTTGTATTTACAAGTCTTCAGGAAGGTGAAGAGATCAGAATGTCTAAGAGCGGAAAAGTAGAGAAGCTTGAGAAGACAGCAGAAATCGTAAGCTTGAATTAAGAGAAAGAAAGAGAGGCTCCGGGGGGATGTATCGAGTCATTAAAGTTCTGAATAATAATGGGATTCTTGTATATCATGTTGAGACAGGGAAGGAGATGATCCTTCTCGGAAACGGTGTGGGATTTGGAAAGAAACCTACAGAACAGATCGAGAAACTTCCCGGAGCCAAAGTATATTCCCTTGTCACAAGAAGAAAGCAAGAGTCTGTTCTGAAAACAGTCAATGGAATCCGTCCGGAGTTTATTGAGGCAACAGGAAAGATCATTGAAGAAGCAGAGAACGTGTTTCAGAAGATCAATCATGAGATGCTGCTTCCGTTGGCAGATCATATTGCGCTTGCAGCGAAGAGAGCGAAGGAGAACCGCCAGCTTCCGAATCCATTTACACCGGATATCCGTGTGTTGTTTGGAGAGGAGTATCAAGTGGCCCTGAAAGGGCGGGAAATTATACAGCAGCTGACAGGATATGAAATCTCAGAGGATGAAGTCGGATTCATTACGCTACATATCCATGCAGGCCTTTCTGATGAGGCAGTATCCCAGACGCTGGATGCGACCAGGATTGTAAATGAAGGGATTGCCATGATTGAACAGGAATTCGATCAGAAGCTGGAGAGCGGCTCACTTGGGTGTACACGTCTGATGAGCCATATGTATTATATGATTCTGAGAACCCGTAAAGGCGAAGGGACGAATGCAGACTTTAATGATTTCATTTTTCAGAATTACCCAAGGACCGGAGAGGCGGCGAAGAGAGTGTGTGACTATATGTCCAGACAGCTGAAACAGCCGGTCGCAAAAGAAGAAATCGGATTTCTTGCAATCCATATCCAGCGGGTTATCTCGCCGGATACGGTATGACCGTGTGCTCTTGAAATACTGTATACTATGATATATAGTAGTGGATAAGAGCGAAAGGGGAATCCGCAGAATGTATAAGATTCTAATCATAGAAGATGACCTTGTGATGGCAGGGGCAATTAAAAAAGAGATGGAAGCGTGGGGAAATGAAGCACGTTATGTGGAAGATTTTGCAAAGGTTCTTGAGACATTTGCAGAGTACGGTCCACATCTGGTGCTTTTGGATATCACGCTTCCTTTTTATAATGGATACCACTGGTGCAGCGAGATCCGTAAGATATCGAGCGTTCCGGTGATCTTTATCTCTTCAGCAGCGGATAATATGAATATTATCATGGCGATGAATATGGGCGGAGATGACTTTGTGGCAAAACCGTTTGACTTAAGTGTACTGACAGCGAAGATTCAGGCTCTGCTGAGGAGAACATATGATCTATCAGGAAAAGTACCGATGCTGGAACATAGAGGAGCAATCCTGAACCTCTATGATACAACAATGACTTATAATGGAGAAAAAATAGAGTTGACAAAGAATGAATTTCGTATCTTGCAGACATTGATGGAGAATAAAGGACGCGTGGTCAGCAGAGACACGCTAATGACAAAGCTGTGGGAGACAGACAATTATATCGAAGAGAATACATTGACAGTCAATGTCGGAAGACTTCGGAAAAAGCTGGAAAAAGCGGGACTGGAAGGCTTTATCAAGACGAAAGTCGGCGGTGGATACATCATCGAGAAGGAGTAAAAATGTTTTTACAATATTTGAAAAAAATCCGTTTTGTGCTTCTGTGGAGTTTGCTGTGTGCGGGAATCTTTTTTCTGATTTTTGTGTTGGAAGAGATTAATCTGAAGGTAGCGGTTTATCCAACAGTGTTGTGTCTGACATTTGGATTACTTTTTCTTCTCTGTGGATATTTGCGGTATAAGAAAACCGGGCAGAAGCTGGAGCATTTGCTGCAAGGAGAAGGACCTTATGAGGATTCGCTTCCAATCGCACAAGATGGGATTGAGTCAGGATATCAGGAGCTAATCAGAAAAGAAGAACAACAGCAAAGAAAAGAACATGCCAGATGGGAGAAGTCCGGTCAGGACATGGAGGACTATTATGCAACCTGGGTGCATCAGATCAAGGCACCGATTGCTGTGATGAATGTATTACTCCAGCAGGAAGATACCGAGACGAATCAGAATCTGAAAGCTGAACTGTTCCGGGTGGAGCAGTATGTGGAGATGGCACTTGGGTATGTGCGTCTTGACAGTGGCACGAAGGATCTGGTAATCGCACAGTATCCTTTGGATGAAATTGTAAGAAAATCGATCCGTAAATATGCAGGACAGTTTATTCGAAGGAGAATCCGTCTGATCTATGAAGGGACAGATCAGATTGTTCTGACAGATGAGAAATGGCTTTCGTTTATTATTGAACAGTTGTTATCCAATGCAGTGAAGTATACGCTGAAAGGAACAGTGACGATCACTGTTAGTGAAGAAAAGAAACTGACGGTTACAGATACCGGAATGGGAATTGCACCGGAAGATCTGCCGAGAATCTTTGAAAAAGGATATACGGGATATAATGGAAGAATGGAACGGAAATCAACGGGAATTGGTCTGTATCTGAGTCAGATGGCGGCAAAGAAACTTGGGCATCAGATTACGGTTGTGTCGAAGCTGGGGGAAGGTAGCAGTTTTACAATAGATCTGGCAGAGTATCCGTTGAGAGCAGAGTAAATCACTAAATCACACAGAGAGAAGCAAGTGACAAAATTGTCACATCAGACAGCTGGAATGTCACAGAAATCAATGTTGGCATTCTGGCTGTATTGCTATACTGAGGATGTTGAAAGAAAGAAGAGGAGGTCGTAAGAAATGACAGTTTTGGAAGTAGAAAATTTGAAAAAAATATACCGTCCCCGTTTTGGCGGTAATCAGGTACAGGCACTCTCTAAGGTGACATTCTCAGTAGAAGAGGGCGAATATGTAGCAATCATGGGAGAGAGTGGCTCGGGGAAGACGACATTACTGAACATGCTGGCAGCATTGGATAAACCAACTGAAGGGGAAGTTTATCTGGATGGAAAACCGTTATCAGCAATCCGTGAGAAGGATCTGTCCAAGTTCAGGAGAGATCATCTTGGGTTTGTATTTCAGGATTTCAATCTTTTGGATACATTTAATCTAAAGGACAATATCTTACTGCCATTGGTACTGCAGGGAGTTGATTACAGGAAAATGAATGTCAGGATGATGCCAATTGTGAAAGAACTTGGAATTGCAGGACTTCTGGAGAAGTATCCCTATGAGGTGTCAGGAGGACAGAAGCAGCGTGCAGCAGTGGCGAGAGCGCTGATCACAGATCCGAGACTGATCCTGGCGGATGAGCCGACCGGGGCACTCGATTCGAAATCAACGGATGAATTGCTCGGGGTATTTGAGCGGATCAATCAATCGGGACAGACGATCCTTATGGTAACACATTCTGTCAAAGCAGCGAGCAAGGCCGGGAGAGTGTTATTTATTAAAGACGGAGAAGTTTTCCACCAGGTATATAAAGGCGAACAGACAGATGAACAGTTCTATCAGAATATCTCAGCGACACTGACAATGCTTGCGACAGGTGGTGAGAGACAATGAAAAGTGGACTTTATCTGAAACTTTCCGTTAATGGAATTAAGAAAAATAAGAAGCTGTATCTTCCTTATCTGATCACTTGTATCTGTATGGTTATGATGTTCTATCTGATCGATTATCTTGCAGTGAGTCCGCAGTTTGCCAAGATCAAAGGTGGGGATACTATGCAGATGATCCTTGGATTTGGTTCTGGTGTGATCTCAATCTTTTCTCTGATCCTTCTGTATTACACAAATTCATTTCTGATCCGCAGACGACAGAGAGAGTTTGGGTTGTATCACATCCTTGGAATGGGAAAAATTGACCTTGTAAAAATCATGGTTCTTGAGAATCTGATCATCAGTGTTCTGACGATTGCAGGAGGAATCGTGGGAGGAATCCTGTTTTCTAAATTGGGGGAACTTCTGGCAGCGAAGATACTTGGAAGTAATGCCGGACTTTCTATGAAAATCAGTGTTCCGGCACTTGTGGCTACGGCACTGTTATTCCTGGTCATTTTTGCATTAATCATGCTTCGGATGATCGTGTCCGTCTATCGGTTAAAACCTGTAGAACTTTTAAAAAGTGAAAAGACAGGAGAGAAACCTCCGAAGGCAAACTGGATCTTTGCAGTACTCGGGTTGCTTCTGCTTGGTGTGGCTTATTATTTATCCCTGACAATCAAAGATCCGCTTGTAGCGATGATCTGGTTTATGGTTGCCGTCGTGCTGGTAATCCTTGCAACGTATCTGTTATTTATTGCCGGCTCGGTCACATTTTGTAAAATAATGCAGAAAAAGAAAGGATATTATTATAAAACAAATCATTTTATTTCACTTTCATCCATGATTTACCGTATGAAACGAAATGGGGCAGGATTAGCGTCTATTTGTATTCTGTCCACAATGGTTCTGGTTATGGTATCTTCTACAACCAGCCTGTATCTGAGTATGGAACATGGCTTGAATCTTCGATATCCGAAATCTGTCCAGATTGAGATGTACACGAAACCGGAGCAGACGGAAGAAATGAAAGAGAATCAGAATGGACAGATTATAGAGCTTGTACAGAAGGTTTTGAAAGAACATAACCAGACCGCGGAGAATCCGGAGAATTACCGGATGCTTACAGTCAGTGGAATTGTTTCAAAAAATGAAATCTATTTTAATCCGGAGAATGCTCCGGGAGTCAATGAAGTGAATACATTTGATCATTTAAAAATGTTCTATGCTCTGCCGTTGGAAGCGTATAATCGGATCATGGGGACGAATCTGGAGCTTGCTCCCGGGGAAGCGTATCTGTATGCGAAAGATTCCGATTTCCCCTATGATCAGATCACGGTGGAGAATTCCGGGACATGGAGGATTAAAGGACATTTGGATAAAATGATTTCAAATGGAAATAATATGGCAAATATGAACAGCAGCTTCTATCTGGTGGTTTCCGGACTGGAAGATATAAAAGCTTTGGAAGAAGGAAATGTTTCCGTTTACGGTGTCAATGGTTCTTATGAGAAATGGTACTACAATTTTGATCTGTCCTGTGGAGATGAAGAGCAGATCCAGATTCAAAACGAGATTGACAAGAAAATCAATGCATTGGCTGAACAGGAATCAGAGGAATCAGATACCCTATTTTTTGGAGCTTCTACAGACAGCAGAGCCGCATCAAGAGCTGATTACCAGGCTTTGTACGGCGGTCTGTTCTTCCTTGGAATCCTTCTTGGAGTCGTATTCATTCTTGGAATGGTGCTGATCATTTATTATAAACAGATTACAGAAGGCTATGAGGATCAGGACAGATTCCAGATTCTGATGAAAGTGGGGATGACACAGAAAGAAGTGCGTCAGACGATCAATTCTCAGGTAATGACAGTATTCTTCCTGCCTCTTGTGGCTGCCGGAATTCATACGGCATTTGCATTTCCAATGATAGAAAAAATGGTGCATCTGCTTGCTTTTTCTGACAGAAAATTCCTGATTCTGGTGACAGTGTGCTCCTATTTAGTATTTGCATTATTCTATATCATTGTCTATATGGTGACTTCGAAACAGTATTACAAAATTGTTAGCGGAAAACAGGAAGAAAGTCTTTTTTCTTAATTCAAAGAGTGATAGAATAGAATTATCAGAAAAAGGAGGACTTGCTTATGATGAATCACACAATTATTACAATTGGAAGACAGTTCGGAAGTGGCGGTCATGAAGTAGGAAACAGACTGGCAGAGAGACTGAACATTCCTCTTTACGATCACAATCTGATTCGAATGGCAGCAAGAGATCTTGGAATTTCGAACGAAGATGCTGGAAGAGTAGATGAGACGAGACTTGGAAATGTGTTATCAAGCTATTATATTGGAATGGGTGATTATACTACATTTATGCTCAGTCCGGAAGTGGAGAAACCATTAAGTGATCAACTTTTTGACGCACAGTCAGCAATCATCCGCAAGCTGGCGGAACGCGGACCGGGAATCTTTGTGGGACGCTGCGCAGATTATGTTCTTGGGGATTATTCAAATGTTGTGAATACATTTATCTATGCTTATAAGGATGATAGAATCAATCGAATCATGGATATCTATAAGCTTTCCGAGAAAGAGGCTGTAGATAAGATTAAGAAGATTGACAGAGAGAGACGCCTGTATTATGAAGGTAGAACAGACCGTAAGTGGGGAAGTATTGATGCGAATGCAATCCTGATGAATACAAGTCTTCTTGGAATTGATGGTGCGGTAGATGCACTTGAGGCGATTTATCATAAGTGGGAAAACAGATAACAAAATAAGCAGAAAAAATGAAATAATTAACAAAAAGTAAGAGGGTGTCGTTTAGTGCGACACCCTCTTTGCTACGTCTTTATTCTGGAATCTGTATTTATTTCATCATGCCGGCAAGAATCTGATTGACTTCTTTACCATCAGCTTTGCCTTTTACCTTCGGCATGAGTTCTTTCATGATCTTACCTTTATCCTTTGCTGTAGGAGCATCGATACCAAGATCTGCAAGAACGGATGTGATCACTGCTTTGATCTCATCTTCGCTCATCATCTTTGGTGCATATTCTTCAAGAACAGCAAGACGCTTCTGAGCCTCTTCAATCAGATCTGTACGATCTTCAGGTGTCATATCAATTGTTTCTTTTAACTGTTTGATTTCTTTTAAGATTACCTGTCCTTCTTCCTCTTCTGTCAGGTCGGCACGTTTGTCGATAGCTTTATTCTTCAGAGAGGAGAGCAGAAAGGAAAGTGCGGCTTTTCGTTCTTTGTCTCCTGCCTTCATTGCAGCGACCATAGCGCTTCTGATTTCATCAATTTTGCTCATTTTAGAGTCCTCCTTATAATTTAATATACTTGAAATAGTTACAATTATTGAAAAGAGCGGATTGCTCTTGATTCATAAGATAAATTTTAGCAGATGGTGGTTTATATTGCAAGAGTGCACTCTGTTTTGTGAAAATATATGAAAGAAATGCATGAAAAGTATAAAAAATCAGAAAATTTACGAAAAGTAAAAATATAGGTTGACAATATTTGGCTCGAGGAGTAAACTACGTGACATAAAAGCAAAGGCGCTTTGAGAAACAGATCTCAGAGTGCTTTTTTCTTTTAATAAAATAAGGTACCTATAGATTTGCCGCGAACAGCAGCAAGTCTCAATGACACAAAGGCGTGTCTTACAGAAAGAACCGATTCAGGGGGATGGTTCAACGAAACTGTAAGATACGTCTTTTTAGTTTCTAGGTATGAGGAGGAAGTAGTATGACACAAGAAATTATTACTCAGATTACAGACACAGTCGGAACAGAAGTGTTCGGCATCTGGTTCCTGATCGGAGCTGCATTTGTATTCTTTATGCAGGCAGGATTCGCTATGGTAGAGACAGGATTCACCAGAGCAAAGAATGCCGGTAACATTATCATGAAGAATCTGATGGATTTTTGTATTGGAACAATCGTGTTTATTTTCCTTGGATTTGGATTGTTACTCGGGGAAGATGCACTTGGCGGACTGGTAGGAGTTCCAACACTTGGAATCTTTACAGATTATGCAAACTTTGACTGGTCTAATTTTGTATTCAACCTGGTTTTCTGTGCGACAGCAGCAACAATCGTATCAGGAGCTATGGCAGAAAGAACAAAGTTTCTTTCCTATTGTATTTATTCCGCAATGATCTCCGCAGTTGTGTATCCGATCGAAGCACACTGGATCTGGGGAGGCGGATGGCTTTCACAGCTTGGCTTCCATGATTTTGCAGGATCTTGTGCAATCCACATGGTAGGTGGAGCAACAGCATTTATCGGAGCTGCAATGGAAGGAGCCAGAATTGGTAAATTCTCAAGAGATAAGAATGGAAAAGTAACAAAAGTCCACGCATTTCCAGGACATAACCTCGTAATAGGTGCTCTTGGATGTTTCATCCTCTGGTTTGGATGGTATGGATTCAACGGTGCGGCAGCAACAACAGGCCCACAGCTTGCATCTATCTTTATGACAACAACAATCGCACCGGCAACAGCAACCGTTGTATGTATGATCTTCACATGGCTTCGTTATGGAAAACCAGATGTGTCTATGTGTCTGAATGCATCCCTCGCAGGTCTGGTAGCAATCACAGCACCTTGTGATGTGACAGATGGATTAGGAGCACTGATCATTGGAGCAGTTGCAGGAGTTCTCGTAGTATTTGGCGTTTGGTTCTGTGATAATGTAGTGCATGTAGATGACCCGGTTGGTGCCGTAGCAGTTCATTGCTTAAATGGTATCTGGGGAACAATCGCAGTTGGTCTTTTTGCAACAACAAATGCGCCGGAAAGCACACTGAAAGGTCTGTTCTACGGCGGTGGATTCGGACTTCTCGGAACACAGCTTCTTGGTGTAGTAACAGTTCTTGCTTGGACAGTTGTAACAATGACAATTATCTTCAAAGTAATCGATATGACAATTGGACTTCGTGTTTCAGAGGAAGAAGAGATTGTTGGTCTGGATTCCAAGGAGCATGGTCTTGCATCAGCATATGCAGGATTCAGCATCATGGATATTACAGAAGGTGCAATGAATGAAAATGAAAACACAGATCTTGGTGTAGCAGATTATGACGCAGCATCTCCAATCCAGAGAGCAGCAGCTGTACCTGTAGCCGGACCGGTAGATGCAGATACAGGAATGCATAAAGTAGTTATTATCGCAAAGCTTTCCAAGTATGACAGGCTGAAATCAGCGTTGAACAATCTTGGTGTTACAGGAATGACAGTTACCCAGGTTATGGGATGCGGTATCCAGAAAGGTGCCGGCGAGAAATATCGTGGAGTTGAGATGGACGTTACTGTTCTGCCAAAGGTAAAAGTAGAAGTTATCGTTGGAAATATTCCGGTTGAGAAAGTCATCGAAACAGCATCCAAGACACTGTATACAGGACATGTCGGTGATGGTAAGATCTTTGTATACAACGTGCAGAAAGTAGTAAAAGTACGTACAGGAGAAGAAGATCTTGAAGCATTGAAAGATGTAGAATAATACTTGAGTAAAAAAAATAATCTCCCAAAAGCAGTAAAGACTGTTTTTCCGGAGATTATTTTTTATGATTATTGAACGATTTCTTGAATAATTTTTTTTATAAATAAGATTGAAATCTTATATACTACTATATTTAATAAGAAGTAACAGCGTAAAAAACAACACAGGATGGTAAAAATGACCTAAAAATTTTTTAGATTATCATATAATTTGAAAAGAAAAATGTGAAAAAAATACTATTTTATGTAAAGAGAGTTAAATAAATATAAAATTTTTCTTTAAAAACCTAAAAAAATGTGATATAGTGTAATACAACATATGATATTGAAATTCAGGAGGGAGAATTAAGAATGAACAATTATATGTATCTGGTTCCAGTTGCAGCTGTCATTGCTCTTCTTTTTGCAGCATATCTTGCAGCAAAGGTTAGCAGACAGGATGCCGGAACAGAAAGAATGAAGGAAATTGCCGGTGCAATCGCAGATGGTGCACGTGCTTTCCTGACAGCAGAGTACAAGATCCTTATTGTATTCGTAGTAGTACTTTTTGTACTGATCGGATTAGGAGTAGGTAACTGGGTAACAGCAGTTTGCTTCGTAGTAGGTGCTCTGTTCTCAACAATCGCAGGTTACTGCGGAATGACAGTTGCTACTAAGGCGAATGTCAGAACAGCTAACGCAGCTAAAGAGAGCGGAATGAACAAAGCTCTTTCCATCGCATTTTCAGGTGGTGCCGTTATGGGTATGTGTGTTGCTGGACTTGGTGCACTTGGTGTCAGCCTTGTGTACATCGTAACTAAGAATGTAGATGTATTATTCGGATTCAGCCTTGGTGCTTCTTCCATCGCATTGTTTGCACGTGTTGGTGGTGGTATCTATACAAAGGCAGCAGACGTTGGAGCTGACCTTGTAGGTAAAGTAGAAGCAGGTATCCCGGAAGATGATCCGCGTAACCCGGCTGTTATTGCTGACAACGTTGGAGATAACGTAGGTGACGTAGCAGGTATGGGAGCTGACCTTTTCGAGTCTTACTGTGGATCTCTGATCTCAGCACTGACACTTGGTGTTGCAGTAAGCGAAGTTTCAGGAGTATTATTCCCACTTGCAATCGCAGGATGTGGTCTGATCGCTTCTATCCTTGGAACATTCTTCGTAAGAGGCGGAGAGAACACAAATCCTCAGAAAGCTCTTACAAAAGGAAGCTATGCTTCTTCAGCAATCGTAATCATTGCTTCTTTAGCACTTAGCTGGGTGCTTTTCGGAAACATGAACGCAGCAATCGCAGTTATCGCTGGTCTGGTTGTTGGTGTTATCATTGGTAACATCACAGAGTACTACACATCAGCAGATTACAAACCGGTTAAAGGAATCGGAGAGCAGTCTGAGACAGGTGCAGCTACAACAATCATCAGTGGTCTTGCAGTTGGTATGAAATCAACAGCTATCCCGCTGCTTCTGATCTGTGTTGGTATTTTTGTTTCTTATAATGTATTTGGTCTGTATGGAATTGCTCTTGCAGCAGTTGGTATGCTTTCTACAACAGGAATCACTGTTGCAGTTGATGCATATGGTCCGATCGCAGACAACGCTGGTGGTATCGCAGAGATGTCCGGTCTTGATGAGTCCGTTCGTGACATTACAGACAAGCTTGACTCTGTAGGTAATACAACAGCAGCTATGGGTAAAGGATTTGCTATCGGTTCTGCAGCACTTACAGCTCTTGCGCTGTTCGTATCTTATGCAGAGACAGTAGGTCTGAAATCCATCAACCTTCTTGACTACAAAGTAATCATCGGTATCTTTATCGGTGGTATGCTTACATTCCTCTTCTCAGCATTCACTATGGAGTCTGTATCTAAGGCTGCATATTCAATGATCGAGGAAGTTAGACGTCAGTTCCGTGAGAAACCAGGCATCATGAAAGGTGAAGAGAAACCTGACTACAAGTCATGCGTTGGTATTTCTACAACAGCAGCACTTCACGAGATGCTTCTTCCAGGTCTGATGGCAGTTATCGTTCCTGTAGTAGTAGGTGTTCTTCTTGGAGTTGACGCTCTTGGCGGACTTCTTTCAGGATCCCTCGTAACAGGAGTTCTTATGGCGATCTTCATGTCAAATGCAGGTGGTGCATGGGATAACGCTAAGAAGTATATCGAAGAAGGAAACCACGGCGGAAAAGGTAGTGAGGCTCATAAGGCAGCCGTTGTTGGAGATACTGTAGGAGATCCGTTCAAGGATACATCAGGTCCGTCCATCAACATCCTGATCAAACTTATGACAGTTGTATCACTTGTATTCGCTCCACTGTTCCTTTCTATCGGAGGACTTCTGTAATACTTTTGTCATCCATATATGGATGACATTAAGAATATAAGTTGAAAGAAAACGTTCTCCGGGGATTTCCCCGGGGGACGTTTTTTTTCTGTGTTGCTTTTACTTGTTTTGTTATATAACTATAAAACTGGCTTGTATAAATATTTTAAAACTGGATATATCTAACAGACCAGGGCGCTGATATAATAAGGCGGTATGTTGGGAAAATTCACTTACAAGTCTCACGGATGTTCGACTTGAATACTCAACATAAGAGATAACAAACAGGAGATTTACAAAATATGAAAAACGAAAGTATCAGCACAAAGAAAATCGTAATGACTGCATTTTTTGCAGCTATTATTTATCTGGGAATCCAGTCTTTCCGTATTCCGCTTCCGGCGGC
>RRZT012508512.1_pt1 | contig 14123 bp, 8 predicted proteins | sample 2165551 | NCBI WGS metagenome assembly RRZT01 (sample SAMN10456910, study PRJNA506462) | wastewater metagenome | biome: wastewater; feature: sludge; material: wastewater sludge; isolation source: wastewater sludge with Escherichia coli K12::gfp cells carrying plasmid... | place: USA: Moscow, Idaho ... | reverse complement strand
GGCGGCTTCCTCGGTGTGCTGGTGGCGATGGCGCTGTACGCGCGCAAGACCGGGCACGCCTGGCTCGAAATCACCGACTTCATCGCGCCGCTGGTGCCGCTCGGCCTGGCAGCCGGGCGCATCGGCAACTTTATCAACGGAGAGCTGTGGGGGCGTGCGGCTGATCCTTCCTTGCCATGGGCGATGGTTTTCCCCTGGGTGGACGATTTGCCGCGCCACCCCTCGCAGCTCTACCAGGCTGGACTCGAAGGCCTCGCCCTGTTTGTGGTCCTGTGGCTGTATTCAGGTCAGACGCGGGCACGCGGCGCCGTTTCCGGGGTCTTTCTCATCGGCTACGGGGTCCTGCGTTGGATCGCTGAGTATTTCCGGTCGCCGGATGAGGGAATCTTCGGATTTTCGTACACCGTCAGCATGGGGCAGTGGTTGTCGCTGCCGATGATTGTTGTCGGGATCATTTTTATCGTCATCGCGAATCGTCAGCACATCTGAGTTGACGCATCGCTGACCGCGAGACGGAGGAGAAAGAAATGGCAGAAGGGATGGTAGTGCGGGGGCTGCGCCGCGTGCGTACGCTACTCGCCGACAGTGGCGCTACGCGCAGCCTGGATGGCAAACAACTGGTACGCATTCGTGGTCTGCTTCATGAATGCGCCAGCGGCATCGGTGGTGAGGTTTCGGCAAGGCAGCGTGCCGGCCGTCTCGCGGAAACCTATTTGCGTCTCAACGACGAGGGGCGCGCCAGCTTTCTGAGAATCGTTGCGACCGAATTCGGTCCCGACCCGCAGCTGGTCGCCAAGGCGCATGCGGACTATCAGGCGGCAATTGGCAGCGACGCACAGTGGACTGCCGAGTCCGCCCTGCGCAACGCCATGCGCTCGTCTCGCCTGCGCATCCTGACGCAATTCAACACCCTCTCACACGGCGTCAAGTTCCTGGTCGACCTGCGTGCCGATCTGCTGCGCTTTGTCGAAAAGGATGTCGCCCTGCGTTCGCTGGATCGCGAACTCGAATCCCGGCTGGGTGCCTGGTTTGACGTCGGCTTCCTGGAACTGCAGCGCATCACCTGGAGTTCACCGGCAGCACTGCTCGAAAAACTGATCGAGTATGAGGCGGTACATCAGATCCGTTCCTGGAGTGATCTCAAGAACCGCCTCGATTCCGACCGTCGCTGCTACGCCTTCTTTCATCCACGCATGCCGATGGAGCCGCTGATCTTCGTCGAAGTGGCGCTGACCGAACATCTCGCCGACAATGTGCAAACACTCCTCGACGAACATGCACCGGTATTCGATGCGCACAGGGCAAACACAGCGATCTTCTATTCGATTTCGAACACCCAGGTCGGACTGCGTGGCGTTTCGTTCGGTAATTTCCTGCTCAAGCGGGTTGTGGACGATCTGAAACGCGATTACCCGCGCCTCGTCAACTTTGCCACCCTCTCTCCCCTGCCCTCGTTCCGGCACTGGGCCGAGAAGAACCCGGAGTCCTGGCCGCATGCTTTCAGCGCCGCCGACCTCGAACGGATCAAACGCCATTTGACGCCGGAAATGCCGCAACCGGCCAACGCCAGCGAGCTTGCAAAGCTGCTTGCCGACGCACGCTGGATGAATGACACGCGCCTGGCACGTGCCCTGCAACATGGCATGCTACGCTTGGCCGCACGCTACCTGCTGACCACCGGCAAGGGCGGGCGGCCTTACGACCCGGTTGCACGCTTTCACCTGGGCAATGGCGCGCGCATCGAACGTCTCAACTATCTGGCCGATACCTCGGCACGCGGCCAGCAGCAGTCGTATGGTCTGATGGTGAATTATCTTTACGACCCTGATACTATCGAAGCGAACGTCGAAGCCTTTTCGCGTAGCGGCGAGATTGCTGCCGCTGCTGCCATACGTCGTTCTGCCCGCGACTGAGATTGCACATCAGCAACATCCCCTTTTTTCATCCTGCCAAGAGAAAGAACATCCATGAATCCACGTCCCTTCAAAGTCCTCGGTATCCAGCAAATCGCCATCGGCGGCCCCGACAAGCTCAGGCTGCGCCAACTCTGGGTTGACATGCTCGGCCTCGAAATCACCGGCAACTTCGTCAGCGAGCGCGAAAATGTTGATGAAGATATTGTCGCAATGGGCAAAGGACCGTTCAAGGTCGAAGTTGATCTGATGCAACCGGTCGACTCTGACAAGAAACCGGCCGTGCATGCCACGCCGCTGAATCACGTCGGTCTCTGGATCGACGACCTGCCAAAGGCGGTTGAATGGCTTGCTGCCAACGGCGTTCGCTTCGCGCCGGGCGGAATCCGCAAGGGTGCCGCCGGCTTCGACATCACCTTTCTGCATCCGAAGGCGAGTGCCGAGTTTCCGATCGCCGGTGAAGGCGTGCTGATCGAAATGGTACAGGCACCGCCAGAAGTGATCGAAGCCTTCGCCAAACTCGGCTGAGAACAGGCACACTGCCCGGAACCGGCAGCCCTCGGCAAGGGGCCTGACCGACCATTCGCTGCAGATACTTCATTGGACGGGCAGTCAGGCGCTGCCCGTCCGCTTGGCGCATTCTGCTCAAATTGCCACTGCATAGATCCCGCACTCCTGGCTCTGGCTTACGCCATGACGCCACCGACAGGCGCCTGCATCACAAGCGTTCGGCACGACGCTCGCTTCCCCGCAGGCCATGTGCGCCAAACACCGCTGCCAGTTTGCCTGATGAGCCTCGATGGATTGCACGTTTTGTGCACCGGATTGTTCTTTTTTGCGCAGAAAAGAACGATAATTGTCGGCCCGGGAAACTCCCGCGCAACGAGGAGTAGAACCATGCCAACAATTCGAGTCCACAGTAGAACTCGGCTCGTTCGTTCACCGAGCCCTGATCCGGCTGGGCAAGCCGTGGGCGGCCTGCGCCGTGGGACGTCGTCCGTGACCGCATCCCCGGCCACGAGACATTTCATCCCTTACCAGTTTTCGCCACACCAAGGAGGCACCAATGAGTGAAGTCAAAACCGCACAAGAAGAAGTCGAACCCGAAGCCACCAATACGGAACATGGGACCACGGAGCAGGCAGCCTCTCCGCCAGCCGCTGCAGTCAAAATAGTGGCGCCCAAGGCGCCTGCGAAAACAGAAGCAAAGAGCGTCGAACCGAAGACGGTGGCAAAACCCGTCAAAATCAAGAATCAAAAGGCGCCAAGAGGGAAAGCGGTAGAACCGAAGGTGGTAAGTACCCCCCCAGGCAAGGTCAATCTGAACGAAAGCGCGCACAACACTCGCAAGCCGGCGCTCAGGACCAAGGATTACGAAGAAACGCTGTCGAAGCTGCAGATCGAACTCGTCAAACTGCAGGAGTGGATCAAGTTCAAGAAACTGAAAGTCGTCGTCCTTTTTGAAGGGCGCGATGCAGCCGGCAAGGGCGGTACGATCAAGCGTATCACCGAGAGCCTCAGTCCGCGCGTCACCCGCGTTGCCGCATTGCCTGCACCGACCGACCGTGAGCAGACGCAGTGGTATTTCCAGCGCTACGTACAGCACCTTCCCGCCGGCGGCGAAATGGTCCTGTTCGATCGCAGCTGGTACAACCGTGCCGGTGTCGAACGGGTCATGGGCTTTTGTACCGAAGAAGAATACCGGGAGTTTCTGCGTACCTGCCCCGAATTCGAGCGGATGCTCGTCCGCAGCGGCATCATCCTGATCAAGTACTGGTTCTCGGTCAGTAACGAAGAGCAGGAACGCCGATTCCAAAAGCGCATCTTTCATCCGGAAAAGCACTGGAAGCTCAGCCCGATGGATCTCGAGTCGCGTGCGCGCTGGGTCGAATACTCCAAAGCCAAGGACGCCATGTTCGCGCACACCGACATCAAACAGGCACCCTGGTATGTTGTCGACGGCGACGACAAGAAACGCGCCCGTTTGAACGTCATCACGCATCTGCTGAACATGATCGACTACGAGGACCTCACGCCAGAGCCGATCGTCCTGCCGCCCCGTCAGGACGAGGGTGGCTATGTGCGCCCGCCGATCTCCGACCAGACCTTCATTCCGGAAGTGTACTGAGGTACTGAGACACCGAAAACCCCGCGCTCGCGGGGTCTTGACTTTGAACGAGCCTCTGTTCCATCGCCGAACCAGCGCCCTGCCGCTAGGCCAGCCCTCTGGTAGTAAGCGACCGCATATCCCTGCTCATTGACCCTGGTCACGCCGACCCCTTCGCCACAGGATCGTTCTGGCCGGGGGCGTGGCCACCTGCTCGACAGCCCCCAAACCGATCCGTCCTTGGCCGAAGCGCAGACTTCCTCACCCGGAGTCATCGGCGCGATGTATTTCGAGCATCGCGCAACTCCTTTCAGAATCGGAATACAATTCGTTGCCGCTTGGCTGCACCACACCCCTTGCCGCAAAGTACGCCGTGGCATGGACTGGAACCTGAGGACGACTGCACGGGTCAACTGGCAGGTTTGGTCGTCGTCGGCGGCACAATATGAATTGGACAAGTCAAGATGAGTACCGTCAACGCAGAAGAACCCGAAAAAAAACGCTCGGTCTCTAGAAAGCCTCTTGCCACAGCAAAACCGATTGGCGACGCAGTGTATCCCTTCAGGTCCGACGAGCGGCCGTTCATCGTCGGGATCGGAGCCTCGGCCGGTGGCCTGGAAGCGCTGAGTCTGCTCTTGCCGAGCCTGCCAAAGAATCTTGGGCTGACTTACGTCGTCGTGCAACACCTGTCGCCGACCTACCGCAGCATGATGGCGCAGTTGCTGGGTCGCGAAACGACGATGCCGGTCCGGGACATCGAGGACGGAATGTTGCCCGAAGCAAATACGGTCTATATCACGCCACCGAATCGCAATCTGACGCTGCTAGCGGGTCACTTCCGGCTCGTCGAACCCACCAAGGAATCAATGCCCAAGCCATCGGTCAACCGTTTCTTCGCCTCACTGGCCGAGGAAGTCGGCGAATCAACGATCGGCATCATCCTGTCCGGCACCGGCTCTGACGGTGCGGCGGGAATCCACGCGATCAAGGCGGCGGGCGGTTTCACCTTTTCCCAGGATCCCGAAACCGCCAAGTATAACGGCATGCCCCAGTCAGCAATCGATACCGGCAGCGTGGATTGGATTCTACCGCCCGAGACGATGGGCGCCGAGATCAGTCTGATTGTCCTCAACCGCGGACTGATCCCGGTGGCCACGCAGGCGGCAAGTGCCCCGGCAACGCTCAAGACACTGCTCGGCAAGGTACGCAGCCGCACCAAGGTCGATTTCTCGCAGTACAAGGAACCGACCTTGTGGCGACGGATCGAGCGGCGAATGGCGGCAAACCATGTCAGTACGCTACAGGATTACCTGCAGGTGGTCGACGACACGCCGGTCGAACTCGACCGGCTGTGCAAGGACATCCTGATCTCGGTCACCGCCTTCTTTCGGGACAGCGATGCCTTTGCCCGCCTCGACAAGGTGGTTGGCGACATTCTCGCCAACAAACAGCCCGGTGACGACATCCGCGTCTGGACCGCGGGCTGCGCCACCGGCGAGGAAGCGTATTCGCTGGCCATCCTGTTTTCCGAACGTCTGGGAGCTTCCTTCGATCAGTACCGACTGCAGATCTTCGCCACCGACATCGACCTCGACGCGATGGCTCTGGCACGGCGCGGCGTCTTTGCTGCCGCCAGTCTGGCACACATGGATCGCAGTCGCATCCGCGCCCATTTCACGCCACACGGTGACCGCTACGAGATCAACAAGAACCTGCGTGACGTGGTCATCTTTGCCCGTCAGGATCTGGTGCAGGATCCGCCATTCTTACGCCTCGACCTGATCAGTTGCCGTAATGTGCTGATTTATTTCCAGAGTGAGTTGCAGGCCCGGCTGCTGTCGGTGTTCCATTACGCGCTCAATCCGGGCGCCTACCTGTTCCTCGGCAAGTCCGAGGGGATTTTCCAGCAGGAGGCGCTGTTCGGCGTGGTTGACAAGGAAGGGCGCCTGTACCGCCGGCACGGGGTCGCTGCCCGACTGCCGCTGCTACGTTCCGAGATGGCCATTCCGGCCGCCGGTCTGAACCAGCATCTGAGGCCGGCCAAACCGACCACCCCGCTGGGTTTCGAGAACATCCTGCTCGAGGCGGCTGGGCGGTATTTCATCCCGACCAGCATCCTGATCAACGGCAAGTTCGAAATTCGCCACATTCACGGTGACGCCAGCCGGCTGCTCAATGTTTCGCCCGGCAAACCGGCTTTTGACCTGATCTCGCTGATCCGTCGCGAGCTGCGCACCGAGGTGCAGGTGCTGATGCGACAGGCACAGGTCAAGCAGACCGTGGCGCACGGGCGGCCACGGCACATCAAGGCGCTCGACCCGAATCGTGGCGTCCGTCTTTCGGTGCACCCGGTTCTGGCTCCCGGCAACGAAACGCTGTTCATGGTCTGTATCGAGTGGATTCCAGCGCCGGCCGGCAAGAATACCATCGAGGACAGCAACAACGTCACGGACAAGGAACTCGAAGACGAACTGGCAGCAACGCGCGAACATCTGCAGACGCTGGTCGAGGAACTCGAGACCTCGAACGAGGAAATGCAGGCGCTCAATGAGGAGATCCAGGCCTCGAATGAGGAAATGCAGGCATCGAACGAAGAACTCGAGGCGTCGAACGAGGAACTGCAATCGACCAACGAAGAGCTGGCGACGGTCAATGAGGAATTGCAGATCAAGACCGCGGAAACACAGGAACTCAATATCGAACTGGAATGTATCCAGAACAGCGTTGACTACCCCTTGCTGGTGCTTGATCAGAAATCCGCCCTGCAGCGCTTCAACAGCGCAGCCGCACGGCTGTTCAGGCTCGGCGTAGCGCAAATTGGTCGGCATCTGCGCGATCTGGCGCTGCCGGACATGCCCGATCTGGTCACCGATAGTCAGCAGGTAATCGACACGCAGAACGCCCTCGACCGCCAGATCGTCAACGCCAACCGGCGTCACTATGCGCTGCACATCGCACCGCTGTTGCGCGACGCGCAGCGCAGCGCCGGCGTGATCCTGCTGTTTGCCGACAATACCAGCCTCTACGAAATCGAACGTTCGGCACGCGAAACACAGGTCAGGTTGCTCGCGGTGATGAACAACTCGGTCTCGCTGATGGCGGTCAAGGACGCCACTGGTCGCTACCAGTTTGCCAACCCCAGGTTCGAACAGACTTTCGGCTTCGCCACCGGGCAGGCCATCGGCAAGACCGATCTGCAGCTCTTTCCCGACGCTGTATCGAAGATCTTCCGCGAGAGCGAACTCGAAGCGATGCGTCTGCGCAAGGAGATCGAACGTGAAGAAACCCTGCCTCTGGCTGGTGGCGATCACCACTTCCTGGCGGTTCGCTTTCCGCTCTTCGACAACGACGGGGCGATCACCGGACTCTGCTTCCAGGCCACCGACATCACCGCCCGCAAGCGCGCGGAGGAAAGTTTGCGGCTGGCAGCGATGGTCTTCGATCGCGCTTCCGAAGGCGTCATGGTGACCGATACCGAGCAATGTATCCTGACCGTCAATGACGCCTTCACGACCCTCACCGGGTTCACCCGCCAGGAGGTCGTCGGCAGGAAGCCCAGCCTTCTGCGATCCGAAAAGACGCCGCCCGAGCTCTACGTCGAAATGTGGGAGCGGGTCAATCGCCTGGGCGTCTGGCAGGGCGAGATCTGGAATCGCCGCAAGAACGGCGAGGCTTTCCTTGAATGGTTGTCGATCAATACCGTCAAGGACAAAAGCGGCAAGGTGGTCAACTACGTCGGCATGTTCAGCGACATTACCACGGTGCGCGAGTCGCAGCAGCGCGTCGAGTATCTGGCAACCCACGATGAACTGACCGGACTGCCCAACCGGGCATTGTTCAATGACCGCCTGCATCTCGCTCTGGCACGTGCCGAGCGATCACGCGAGAGTATCGGCGTGGTGTTCATCGATCTCGACAACTTCAAGGTGGTCAACGACACCCTCGGTCATGCCACCGGCGACAAATTGCTCAAGCAGGCGGCGCTGCGCCTGCTCGACTGCGTGCGCGCAGAAGACACGGTGGCACGCCTGGGCGGCGACGAGTTCGTGGTCCTGCTCGAAACCGCCGATCGCCACGAAGCGACGCTGACCGCTGAGCGTTTGCTGAGCACCTTGAGTGCCAGCTATCAGTTCGACGAGCACGAATGCTTCATCAGTGCCAGCATCGGGCTGAGCATGTTCCCGGAAGATGCTACCGATGCCAGTGCCTTGATGCGCAATGCCGACTCGGCGATGTATCGCGCCAAGGATCACGGCAAGAATGCCTTTCGCTTTTTCACCGCCGACCTGGCCCATCTGGCGACACGGCGCCTGGCGCTGGAAACGGGATTGCGCCGCGCCATCGAAAACGCCGAGCTGTTCATTCATTACCAGCCGCAGGTCAACCTCGAAAGCTATCGCGTCGTTGGTGCCGAAGCACTGTTGCGCTGGCAATACAACGGTGAAGTCGTGGATCCGGTGGTATTCATTCCGGTCGCCGAACAAAGCAACCTGATCGTGGCCATCGACGAATGGGTGCTTGGCGAGGCTTGTCGTCAGATCGCCGAGTGGGACCAGGCAGGGCTGCCGGCAGTACGCATCAGTGTCAACATCTCGGCTCGGCATTTCCGCAAGGAAGGCATGGCTGCCGACCTGATGCGGATCGTCAATGCACATGGCGTCTCACCGCAACGGCTGTGCATCGAGATCACTGAAGGGGTGTTGATGGACTTCGAGCGTGCCCAGCGCATGCTGGCCGAACTCGTGGCTTTCGGTCTGATGATCAGCATCGATGACTTTGGTACCGGCTTTTCCTCCTTGTCGTACCTCAAGCGCTTCCCGATCCACGAACTCAAGATCGCGCGCGGCTTCGTCGACGGCATATCGAGCAATGCCGATGACCGCGCAATTGGTTCGGCGATCATTGCGTTGGCGCGCCACCTCGGGATGAGCGTTGTCGCCGAGGGCGTCGAAATGGCCGATCAGCATGCCCAACTCGACGCTTCCGGCTGCCACAGCGGCCAGGGTTATCTCTATGCCCGACCGCTGTCGCCAGAAGACTTTGCCGAGTGGCTGCGCGCACGCAACACGCCCTGATTCATTCAGTTCGTGCCGTTACCTTGGGCGGACTCATCTCTATCCTCAACACCTGGATTGTCCTCATCCATGAGTCGCTGCTCAAGGCTTTCGAGCAGCCCACTGGCGGCATCCTCGATCATGTCGAGCACCAGGTCGAAGCCATGCCCAAGACCATAGTAGGGATCAGGAACTTCATCGTCGTCGAAGTTCTTTGAATAGCTCATCAGCAATCCCAAACGGTCATGTTTGTCCGGGGGACAGATGCGTTTCAGCACCGCGAGGTTGTTGTGGTCCTTCGCCAGAATCAGGTCAAAGTACTCGAGATCCTGCGCCGCCACCTTGCGCGCGCGCATGTCGGACAGATTGTACTGACGAACCGCCGCGGCACGCTGCGTCCGTTGATCCGGTGCCTCACCCGCGTGATAGCCGTGCGTCCCTGCCGAATCGACCTCGATCCTGTCTTCGAGGTTCCGTTGACGAAGAAGGTGGCGGAAAACGCCCTCGGCCGTTGGCGAGCGACAAATGTTCCCCATGCAAACGAATAAGACCTTGATCACCGTCCTTTTTCCAAATTCCAGATACGTTTGTTCCCAGCCTCAGATCGACTCGTCCAGAACCGGCAGCCACAGGCCTGTCGCGCAGATCACTGCTCCCTGCAGCAAACAACGATCATCGCCCGCTACCCGACCCATTGGCTTGCGCCGGTGGCATGCTGCCGACGCGGTCGAGGCCTTCATCATCCGTCGAAAAGGCCACCATTGCAACCTTGTGCCAGCATTTCAGGGGATTTGGCGGATGCCGCCGCTTCCCGACACGCGGCTTGTCTCTTCGCAGCCTCCCATCAATGGGGCCGGGATGGCGGCTTCGATCCGGCTTTCCGGCCAGGTACTGGGCGTGTTTCTTTTCTGGCCGCAGTACTTCTGGGCGCCGGCATCTCGGTCGGCTTGGGCTTGCGCCGGTTCTGTTCGGGAGCTGGCTTGTCGGCATAAGGGTTAGTCGAGACATTGAACTGGATTTGCAGCGGTGTCCCCTGCAACTGGAAAACCTCCCGGAAGGTATGCTCAAGGTAGCGTCGATAGGAATCCGGGATCTTGTCGAGGGCATTGCCGTGAATCACGATCAGCGGCGGGTTCCTGCCACCCTGATGCGCATAGCGCAGCTTCGGCCGGAACAGGCCGCTGCGCGGCGGCGCCTGTCGAGCCACCGCATCGATCAGCGCACGCGTCAGTTTGGGTGTCGGCAGATCGGCAGTAGCCGCCTGGTAGGCGGCATCCACTGAGCGGAAAAGCGCTTCGAGACCCTGCGCCTTGAGCGCCGATACGTAGTGGAAGCGGGCGAAATCGATGAACGACAACTGGCTTTCGAGAGCACTCTTGATCTGCTCGCGAACGTAGGCATCGAGTCCATCCCATTTGTTCACGGCAACCACCAGCGCACGCCCGGATTCGCGGATAAAGCCGCCGATGTGCGCATCCTGGTCGGAGATGTCCTGACGTGCGTCTACCACCAGAATCACTACCTGCGCGTCCTCGATCGCCTGCAGCGTCTTGATCACCGAAAACTTCTCGATGGCCTCGAAAACCTTGCCGCGGCGGCGCAGGCCAGCGGTGTCGATGAGCGTATACCGGCGGCCACCGCGCTCGAAATCGACTTCGATGGCGTCGCGAGTCGTTCCTGGCTGATCGAAGGCGATGACCCTTTCTTCGCCGAGCAGCGCGTTGATCATCGTGCTCTTGCCGACATTCGGGCGGCCGACGATGGCGACCTTGACCACATCACTGTCGATGTAGCCTTCCGGCGGCTCCTCATACGGGGCGAGCGCCTCCTCGATCAGCGTCCTTACCCCCTCGCCATGCGCCGCCGAGATCGCAAAAGGTTCACCGAGACCGAGTTCGTGGAAATCTGCGACGACGAGCCCGTGGCTCATGCCTTCGGCCTTGTTCACGGCGACCAGTACCGAACGGCCGGATTTGCGCAGGCGGTTGGCAATTTCCCTGTCGAGGACGGTGATTCCGCTACGACCGTCGACCACGAAAACCACGACGTCGGCCTCAAAGATCGCCTGCTCGGTCTGGCGCGCCATCTGGTACATGATGCCATCTTTGGCGAGCGGCTCGAAACCGCCGGTGTCGATCACCAGATAGGGTTTGTTTCCGAGTCGGCCATGACCGTAATGACGGTCACGCGTGAGACCGGGGAGATCGGCAACCAGGGCGTCGCGAGTCCTGGTCAGGCGGTTGAAAAGCGTTGATTTGCCGACATTGGGTCGCCCAACGAGAACCACGCTCGGCTTCATTGGATCTCGATCGCCAGCACGCGCCCGCTGGCTGTTTGCACGACCAGGTGGATCCCCTGTCGCTGCAGGGGCGAACGCACCGCGCTGCCATCGGTCTGCTGGCGCGCCGCGAATGAACCATCGTCGCGATTCAGAAAATGGACGACACCCTTGACATCCGCCACGGCGATCAGATTGCGCATCGGAAACGGCGCCGTCAGCCGTCGCAGGAAGAGCTTGTCCTGCTTCCAGAGGCTGGCACCGCTGGCCTTGTCGAGCGCATGCACGGCACCCTTGTCGTCGGAAACGTACACGTAACGGCTGTCGATCGCCACGCCGGCAGCGCTCGAAATATCGCGTGACCAGATCAGGTTGCCGGTCCCCAGGTCGAAACAAGCAACGCGCCCCTGGAAAGCAGCCGCACAGATCATGCGTCCATCAATGACCGGGACACTGGTGACATCGGCAACACGGTCGAGTTCGGTGGCCCCTTTCGGCAAGGCGACCGTCCCCTCCCACAGCGGCGCGCCGTTTTCTGCGCTCACCGCAATCAGCTTGCCGCCGGGAAATCCGGCAAAGACATACTTATCGATCAGCACCGGTCCGGCCGCCACACGCAAGGATAGTGGCGTGCTGGGACGTTGATAGACCCATTTACGCCTGCCGTCGAACGAGTCATAGGCAGCCAGGCGATGGTCGCCACTGCGCACAATCACCAGGCCCGAGCCCACCGCCGGCGGCGCAACGATCTCGCTGCTGGCGCGGGCTTTCCACAGCAGACTGCCGTCCGCTGTGGCAAAAGCGAACAGCTCGCCCTTGGCGGTGCCGACCACGACCATTCGCTGATCTGCGCCGACGCCCCCGGAGAGCGGCTTCCCGGCATTGATTTTCCAGACCTGCTGGCCCTCGTCGAGGCGAACGACCGTACCGTCCATGGCCGCCGCGTAGACCGAGGAATCGACCACAGCGGGAACGAAAGTATGGTCGCCGGCCTTGCCGACATCTGCCGACCACAGCACTTGCAGCGCATCAGTCGGCTCGATCGCCTGTAGTTCAGCCATCTTCGGCCCACTCGGGCCCGAAAAGGGATTCAAGGCATCGAGCGTCGAACAAGCGCCCAGGAACAGCGACAGCCCTGCCGCCACGAGCAGGGGGTATCTCATCAGCTCGACTCCCCAAGTGCATCCAGCTTCTGCTGCAGCGCTTCACGATAGGCGGCATTGGCCTGGCGGTCCTGCAGCGTATTTTTTCCCTTGCCGCTCGGGTCGGTCTCATCCAGCTTGGCCAGCGCGGTCCGATAAGCCGCACGCGCCTCGGCGGTCTTGCCCTGAGCGTCGAGAATGTCGCCGCGCGTATCCTGGAAACGGACTGTGAAGCCGGCACTCGGCGCGCCATCAAGCTGCTTGAGCGCCTCATCGTAGGCCTGCTCGTCGAGCAGCACGCTGGCCAGACGCAAACGCGCGAGATCCCGCAGTTCATCCTTGCCGTGTTCCACCACCCAGAGCAACTGCAGCTTGGCGGTTTTTGCATCGCCGGCAGCAAACGTCGCCTTGGCGGCCATCAAGGCGGCCAGGGGCGCGTACGCGGTTCCCGGGAATTTCTCGAGCAATTCTCCACTCGCCGCCTTGATGCGCTGCGCGTCGTTTTCGAGAACGGCCTTCTGCATGACGCTGTAAACCAGCGAAGCCTGTGCCGCCTGATTGCGCTGATACCAGTTCCAGCCCTGCCAGCCGACCACGCAGATCGAGGCAGCGGTCACGATGCCGGCCAGCAGATTACCGTACTGCTGCCACCACGCCTTCATTTCGGCGATTTGTTCCTGCTCTTCGAGATCGTAAGTTGCCATTACGAGTCTTCCCCATTCAAAATGGAAGCCATGATCGTGTCGGCGAGGTCGTCGACACGCACCCGCGTCTGTTCATTCGGCTGCTCGCCAAGCGGGCGCAGCGGCTTGAGAGTCACCTCGCCGACCCTGGCCTCGTCATCGCCGATGATCACGGCAAAGGCCGCGCCCGAAGCGTCGGCTTTCTTCATCTGCGTCTTGAAGCTGCCGCCGCCACAATGGAAAAGGACATCGATGCCGCGGTCGCGCAGTCTCTCGGCGACGCGCGCCGCGAGACGCGAAGCGGCACTGCCCTGATGCACGACATAGACATCGACGGCGGCTGCCCTGGCTTCGCCACCGGCCTCACGAATCAGCGCCAACAGCCGCTCGACACCCATTGCAAAACCGCAGGCCGGTGCCGGCTTGCCGCCGAGCTGCTGCACCAGACCGTCGTAACGACCACCGGCACAGACAGTCCCTTGCGCGCCGAGGCGGTCAGTGATCCACTCGAAAACCGTCAGATTGTAATAGTCGAGACCGCGCACCAGGCGCGGATTGATCTGGAACGGCAAACCGGCGTCGCGCAGCACCTGCTGTACGCCCTCGAAATGCGCCAGCGACTCGGCACCCAGGTGATCGATCAGTTGTGGTGCCCCGATGATGAGGTCGTGCAAAGCCGGGTTCTTGCTGTCGAGGATGCGTAGCGGATTGCTGTGCAGGCGCCGCCGGCCATCGTCATCAAGCGCTTCGCTGTGCCGCTCGAAGTAGCTGATCAACTCGGCGCGATGACTGGCTCGTTCCGAGGATTGGCCAAGCGTGTTGAGCTGCAGGGTGATGCCATCGAGACCGAGGTCGTCCCAGAGGCGGGCACCCATCAGGATCTGTTCGGCATCGATATCCGGACCGGGGAAACCCAGCGCTTCGACACCGACCTGGTGAAACTGGC
>RRZT010654423.1_pt1 | contig 14130 bp, 14 predicted proteins | sample 2165551 | NCBI WGS metagenome assembly RRZT01 (sample SAMN10456910, study PRJNA506462) | wastewater metagenome | biome: wastewater; feature: sludge; material: wastewater sludge; isolation source: wastewater sludge with Escherichia coli K12::gfp cells carrying plasmid... | place: USA: Moscow, Idaho... | reverse complement strand
GGATATGCATCATTTCCAGCATCAATTCTTTTTTTAATCTCTTTTGCATAAGGTTCTATATTTTCTAAATCAGAAATTACAATCTTTACACCAACTGGTTTATCTGATAATTTTTGTAATTCGCCAATAAAATCAAATAACTCTTCAATAGTATTTGCGTAAGGAAATCTATTTGGCGAAAAAACATCTTTATAAGGTTCTACATTTCTATAATATGCAATTGCAGGGGTTACTTTACTTCCTGTTAATTTTCCACCTGTTTGTTTTGCACCTTGAGCTATTTTTATCTCTGTCATACGACAAAATTTCATAACTTTCTGATATCTTTCAGGATTAAATTTCCCCTCTTTATCCCTTGCACCATAAAGACCTGAACTTATTTGAAAAATAATATCTGGCATATCTTCAGGAACCTCAGTAGGAAAAGCTTCTAAAGGAGCATCCCAATTTGGTCTATAAAAATGATGATTATCCATATCAAGTATATAAGTTTCAGCTTCAGGATCATTTTTAAAAACAAGTTTTCTATAGACATCAGCAGCAACAGCTCCATTAAAAAAGAATTTAAAAACTTCTTTAACCCTTTTATTAAAATAATTACTATCAACTACTGTCATATAAGATTTATCATATTTAATATGCGTAACAAAAAAGTTTGATGTTACTCCACCTTCCCCTGAATTTATAGGAAAATGTCCCAAATAAGCACCTTGAACAAATGCTCTTGTCCCTTCAGGAGAAATTGATCCATCACTCATAGCAGATCTACCTAAAATCGACTTTGCAATATAAGGTTTTTTTCTTTTCTCACCGAACATAACTTCAAACTTATCATCAACCTCATCATCGTTTAAAACAATGTTTGCATGACGAATCATAAATTTTGGTTTTGGTAAAGGCTGAGCTGGAGAAAACGATGCATAATTTGGAACATCACGAGCTGCTTTATAAACCCAATCTAATTTATCTTTAGATTCGTAAAATTTTTCATCACCAAAATATTGTCGAAAAGGTTCCCTAATCTCTTCAAAAAGATATCTCAATCTTCCAATAATTGGATAATTCACAAGTAACTGATGTTCCCTTTGAACATATTTATCATGAACATACCAAGCAATAAAAATAAAAACTACAATTGCCCAAAACTCTTCCCAAAATGTAAAATTATCTAAAAATTCCATCTTATTCCTTTTTTAAAGATACTAATAAACCGCTCAAAACTATAAGTAGTATACCAAAAATAATCAAAATACTAGGAAAAGAATCTCCCAAAATAAGTCCTAAAATTATAGAAAATGCAATATCACTATATGAAATTGTTCCTATAATTCCAGCTTTTGCAAAAGAGTATGCTTTAGTCATATATATTTGTGCAAATGTAGCAAATATTCCCAACAAAATAATATATAACCAATCACTACTTTTTGGCATAGTAAAAGTTCCTAACATAAAATCTAAATGTGGATTTGTATAAAAACTTCCTATAATCATTAAAATAATAGGTCCAATTGTTCCAATTGTCATAAAAGATAATACTATTGCTCTTGAGTCATAAAATTTTCTTAATTCTCGCACAGAAGTATATGCAAGTGCTGCACCAACACCTGATAAAATACCTAAATAATCAGTTTTTTCTAAACTACTTCCATCAAATTCCGTAATAAAAATTATTCCAATAAAACCAATAAAAACTCCAATCCACCCTTTAACACCTAATTTTTCTTTTAAAAACATATAGGCTAATATTGCTGTGAATATTGTTGAAGTTTTTGAAAAAGTCATAGCTTCTCCAAGGGGAATTTTTGAAATATTATAAAAGAAAAATAATAATGCAACAAAACCAGCAACGCCCCTAAATACAAGTAACCAAAACTTCCCACCCAATTGATTTAATGGTGATTTATAAATTGAAATTAATATTAATAAGACTCCAAATACATTTCTAAAAAATACTACTTCTACAGAACTCATAGAATCACTCAACTCTTTTGCAGCAGCTCCCATAAATGCAAACAAAAGTGAAGCAAAAAGCATGTACTTAATACCCTTATTAATTTGATCTTCCATTTCATCCCTTATTTTAAAAAGTTACAATTGTATTTATTATCCAATTAAACTCAGATTATTAGATTAAATTTTTAAAGCTTCTTTTAGATAATATATTAGCTTTATTACAAACATACTTGTAGGGGAATCATGGAATATTTAAAAATTGTTGGAGGGAGAGATATTTCTGGAAGTGTAGAGATATCTGGTGCAAAAAATGCAGCACTACCTTTAATTGCGTGCACTATTTTAGGAAAAAATGAAATAACAATTGGAAATTTACCAAATGTTGTTGATATAAATACATTTTTAAAACTTATAAAAAAACTTGGTGGAGATTTTACAAAAGACAATAACACTGTAAAAATCAATCCATCAACTATAAACAATACAACAGCAACATACGATATAGTAAAAACTATGAGAGCTTCAATCTTAGTATTAGGACCTCTTTTATCAAGATTTGGTCATTGTGAAGTATCACTTCCAGGTGGTTGCGCAATTGGACAAAGACCAGTTGATTTACATCTAAAAGCTATGGAACAAATGGGTGCAAAAATTGAAATTTTACATGGATATATTAAAGCAACTGCTCCAAATGGATTAAAAGGTGCAAAAATTGTATTTGATAAAGTAACTGTTGGTGGAACTGAAAATGTTGTAATGGCAGCAGCACTAGCTTATGGAACAACAACAATAATTAATGCGGCAAAAGAGCCTGAAATTGTTCAATTATGTGAAGTTTTAGCAAATTCTGGAATAAAAATAGAAGGAATTGGTACATCTAAAATCATCATTGAAGGAACAGGTCAACAACTAATTGATATCAAACCTTTTGATGTAATTCCTGATAGAATTGAAGCAGGCACTTATATGTGTGCAGCTGCGATTATGAATCAAAAACTAAAAATTGAAAAAGTAATTCCTTTACATTTAGAAGCTGTTATCTCAAAACTTGAAGAGATGAATTTTGAAATAATTCAAGATGAGAATAGTGTTACAATAATGCCAACTGATGAGATAAAACCTGTAAATATAATAACAACTGAATATCCAGGATTTCCAACTGATATGCAAGCACAATTTATGGCATTAGCAACTCAAGCAAATGGAACAAGTACTATTGATGAAAGATTATTTGAAAATAGATTTATGCACGTTAGTGAACTTTTAAGATTAGGTGCTGATATTCATTTAAATGGAAATATTGCAACAATCAACGGCAAAAAAGGAACTCTAAATGGTAGTGATGTTATGGCAACAGATTTAAGAGCCTCTTCTGCTCTTGTTTTAGCTGCTCTTGTAGCTGATGGAGAAACTAACATTCACAGAATCTATCACTTAGATAGAGGTTATGAAAACCTTGAAGGTAAACTTTCAAAAATTGGTGCAGAAGTAAAAAGGTTTACTGAATAGCACAACTTTTATATGATAAGTGAAAAAATCATTCACTTATCATTTTTTTTAAGTATAAATTAATTAAAATCTATCCAATTACAAAATAAGGTATTATTTATGAAACTAGAAATTTCTTTATTTAGGTTTGACAAAGACTCAGACTATCTTCCATACTACACAAAACATTTTTTAAAAATAGAAAATGAAAAAAATCTTTTGGATATTTTAAAAACTATTAACCAAACATCTTCATTTGGTTTTACAGAGTGTGAGAATTTTGATTTAGTTATCAATAGAACTTTTGTTAAAGCATCAATTACTATTAATGAATTAGTTCAAAATTTTGGAAAAGAATTAACAATTGAGCCAAATTCTATAAGAAGAGCTTACAATGATTTATTAATTGATGAAAGAGATTTTGAAGAAAGAATCAATATTTTAGAAGATTTTATTGATGATGAAGATGTAGAAAACTACAAAAACCTAAAACAATACTACTATGCTTCAAATACATTGAACTATAAAAGTGATTATATTGGTGATTCTATACTTATCTTAGCATACGATTTAATACAAAAAAATCCAAAACAAAAAACTCATATTTTATCAGCATTAAATGAAGTTGAAGTTGGTGCTCAATATCACACTAATTTAGAAAATAGAATTTATAATTTTGATGTAAAAATTGAAGAAAAAATTCAAACAATTCAAAAAGATTTAAATCTATTTGAAGAAATAAATAAACAAAACTTTAGAATAAACAAAACTTTAATTATTGATTTTGGAACATTTGAAGATAAATATGAGATAAAACACAATTTTAAAGATTTCAATATTACTTATTATCCATCAAATAATCCTTCTGAGACTTTAGAATTATTAAATAAATTAGATGCAAAGATTTTAAAACTTGATTCTATGAATCTTGATTTAGCAAAAAACACATTTAATAAAAATCCATATATAACATATTATGTGGCTTCAACTATCCTATTAGATGCTTTTGATAATAATGCTGATTTTATAGTAGTAGATACAAATGAAGATTTCTATATTCTTGATTATAATAGAAAACAAATCTCTGATATTTGTGGAAGAGATATTTTAATTCCAATTATTCATAAAAATGAACTTCAAAAACTTGCAACGGGAAATCATAAAGAGGCTAATAACACTTTAGTTAAGCATCAAGTAAATCCTGAAATTATCTAAAGGATTTACATTGGTATTAGATTTAGACTTTGTAATTTATTCAAGTTTACTTGTTTTAACTCTAATACCTCTTTATATCTATCGAGAAAAAATCTTTAAATTCAAATATGAAAATGGCGGAAACTTCGATTTATTCATCAAAGATTTAAAACTTCATATGCAAAAACATCATCCTAAAATATTTATTGATTATTCAATTATTGGAAAAACAATTGATGAAAAAAATCTAAAACTCAGAGAAACACTTATCATTGAAGATGTAGTTCAACAATTTTTCTATTTTTCTTATGAAAAAAAGACTCAAAAATCTGTTCCAAGAGAAAAACTTTGGCAAAATTATGAAGAAAAATCAATCTCCAATACAAAAATGCCTAGTGACTGGATACAAAGAAAAGAGTTAGCATATCAAAGGGATAACAAAAGTTGCAATAGATGTGGAGATACTTTAGCTTCTGTAAATGATTCTTACACAATTTTTATCAAAGAGATTGAAAAAGGTGGTGGATATAATCTAGAAAATATTGCTATTTTATGTAACGACTGTCACAAGATATTAAATAGTAAAAATGAAAAACAGACTCTTCAATCTCTTACTATAAATGATAAATTATTAGTTTTTTGTAAAAACTAATAACCTAAAATTTCTTTTACCCTATTTTCATGTTCATTTTTTGAAGATATCTGATTTCCATTTTCCTCTTTTTTTATAGGATTACCATTTTTCAGCTGTTGATTTCTAAGTTTTATTAAAGAATTTTCCAAATATCTATCTTCTAAATTCTTTAACTCACTTAATTTATTTCTTATATACGTGATATCTTTTGTTTTTGGGATTAAATAAGGAGTTACAATTATTACTAAATTGTTCTTTTTAGCATTTTCAACACTATTTTTAAATAACTCTCCAAAAAGTGGAACATCCCCTAAAACAGGAACTTTTTGCTCAGTTTTTTCTGATTTATTCTCTATTAAACCACCAATTATTACGCTTTCCCCATTATTTAAAATAGCAGTTGTTTTAATCTGTTTTTTTGAAGTATCTGCATTTCCACTAATTGTTTGGGTTGTTTTAACACCTTCTAAAATAGTCTCAATATCTAAAATAACTTTTGTCTCATTTGAAATTCTAGGTTTTACTTTTAATGTTAAGCCTACATCTTCTCTTTCAAAATTCTCTTTAACTGTTCCACCATCAGTTACACTACTTGAAACTTTTATTGAAATAGTCTCTCCAACATATATAGAACTCTCTTTATTATTAATTGCTAAAATTGAAGGTTCTGAAACAATATCCAAAGCTCCACTTTGTTTTAATAAATTTATAGAAGCTCCAAGTGCTAAACCAGAACTCATATCAGGGATTTTTATTCCATCAATAAAAAACGTGGGAATTTCACCTTTATTTAAACTTGCTGAAAAACTTGATAATACATTTCCTGCACTTTTTGCTCCAAATATTCCATAAGAAACTCCAATTTGATTTACTAAATCATCATTTACTTCAATAATTTTTGCTTGTACATAAACTTGTGTTTTCTCTTTATCTAATTCTTCTATTAAATTATAAACACTATCAACTTCATCAACGTTACCCATGACAATTATCGAATTTGATTCAACATCGCTTGAAATCACTGGTTTCAGATTGGAATTTAGATAAGTTTTTTTATTAACCACATCCTCGACAATTTTTATTATATTTGTCGCATCACTATTTTTTAGATTTATAATTTTTGTCAGTTTTTTAGTTGATAGTGAACTATTATCAATATTTTTCATATATTTTTGTAAATATTCTAGATTTTTTTTATTTGAAATTATCATAATTGAATTGTCTAAAGAGTTTTCAATAATTGATGTATTTTTATCCTCCAATTGTTTTGAAATATTCTCTAAACTCTGTTTTGCAAAATTAACATCAACATTTTTTAATTTTATAATAATTGACTCATTCTTTGATTCTTCTTTTTTTATAACTCTTAAAATATTATTCTCTTCAACTAATTCATAACCTTTTTCATCTAAAGAATATTTCAAAATTGCTAACAATTCCTCTTTAGATACTTTATCATTTGGTATAAAATCAATAGTACCTTCTATTTCTTGAGTTAAAAGTATGTTTTTATTTATGATTTTTGAAGTTATTTTGACTAAATCAACTAGTTTCATATCTTTAAAATTTATATTTATTAATTCATCTGCAAAAAGATTTTTTAATAATAAAATTGTCAGTAAGATGAAAAAAATCTTTTTCATAATAACTCCTTCTTTTTAATAATATTTAAAATTATTATAATACTAAAATATTTCTTGAAAGTAAAGGAATTACATTATTTAATTGTTCATTTGTAAGTTCTATTGTAACTTTTACAGTTATTCCAAACTCTTTTGATTTTATACTTATCTCTTCTTGATTTAATAAATATTCTAGTTGAGAAAGTTCATTATATTCACACTCTAAAGTTTTAGAAATAAGCTTTTTATACTCTTTGAAAATACTATTTTTTATAACTTCATTTACACTATCACCATAAGCACGAACTAATCCACCAGTTCCAAGTTTTATTCCTCCAAAATATCGCACAATTATCACAGCACTATTTACAACATCAGCACCAGCTAATACTGCAAGGGAAGGTTTTCCACTTGTACCTTTTGGTTCTCCATCATCACTACTATTTTCTACTATCTGTGCATAATCATTTAGATATCTATATGCATAAACAAAATGTCTTGCTTTTGGATGTTCTGCTCTTAATCTCTTCATTACATCATCAAAAAGATTATAAGGCATCAAATGTGCTATAAATTTTGATTTTTTTTCTTCAAAAGTAGAACTAAACTCTTTTTGAACAAACTTCAACTATAATTTCCCCCATGAGATTGGATTTATATTTAACAAAAACCTTTAATATTCAAAGCAGAAACAAAGCTTGTGAATTAATAAAATCAAATAAAGTTAAAATTGATGGTGCGATTATATCAAAACCCTCTTTTAATGTAGAAGATACCCATATTATAGAAATATTAGAAGAGGATTTTTATGTTTCTAGAGCAGCATATAAACTAAAATATTTTTTAGAAGAGATTTCTACTCTTACTTTAGAAAATAAATATGCCTTAGATATAGGTAGTAGTACTGGTGGCTTTACGCAAATTTTACTTGAAAGAAATGTTTCAAACGTAACTTGTGTTGATGTTGGTTCAAACCAACTTCATGAAAAGATAAAAAGTAATTCAAAGATTATGTTTTTTGAGAATACAGATATAAGAGATTTTACAAGCGAAAAAGAGTTTGATATTGTAACTTGTGATGTTTCATTTATATCAATACTAAATATTATAAATGACATAAATAGATTAGCATCAAAAGATATAATAATACTTTTTAAACCTCAATTTGAAGTTGGGACAAACATCAAAAGAGATAAAAAAGGTGTTGTAAAAGACAAAAATGCGATTATAAAAGCACGTGAAAAATTTATAGATTCAACAAAAATTTTAAATTGGAAATTAAACTACTCATCAATGAGTAAACTACAAGGGAAAGATGGAAATGAAGAAGAGCTCTTCTATTTTAGTAAATAAAAATACAATTACTTCAATTGCTATTGGAGGATTTGATGGAATGCACGTAGCACATCAAGAACTGTTTAATAATCTTGATTCAAATGGTGCAATTGTATCAATTGAATCAGGTTATGCAAACTTAACTCCAAGAAGATATAGACAAGAATATAGTATTTATCCTATTTATTATTATGTATTAGAAAATATAAAAAATTTAGAAGGTGATCAATTTATTAAACTTTTAAAAGAGGAATTTCCAAATCTAAAAAAGATTGTAGTTGGATATGATTTTTGTTTTGGGAAAAATAGAAAATATTGTATTGAGAAATTAGAAGAGCTATTTCATGGTGAAGTTGTAGTAATAGAAGAGATAAAAATAGATGGCATTGGTGTTCACTCAAGAGTTATTAGAGAATATATTAAAGATGGCAATATAGATAACGCAAATAGATTTTTAGGGAAAGAGTATAAAATCTATGGTCATCAGATTAAAGGTCAAGGATTAGGTACAAAAAATTTTGTTCCAACAATAAATCTAAAAGTAGATGAATTTCTACTTCCTAAAGAAGGTGTTTATATAACTAAAACTATACTAGATAATATTGAATATAACTCGATAACTTTTTTAGGACATAGAGTAACTACTGATGGAAGTTATGCTGTTGAAACACATATTTTAAATGAAAATATTGTTGATAAAGTTTACACAACACAGATAAAATTCATAAAAAGATTAAGAGATAATCTAAAATTTGATAGTTTTGAAAAACTAAAAAATCAGATTTTAGAAGATATAGATTTAACAAACAAATACTTTAATATGCATTTGGATAAAATATAACTATGATAGATAAAGTATTCAATAAATCAATTACAAAACAATTCGAATTTGATGAAGAAGTAGCATCAGTTTTTGATGATATGCTTAATAGGTCAGTTCCATTTTATAAAGAAATGCAAAGATTATCAATAAATTTTGCATGTAATTATCTTGATGAAAATGACAAAGTATATGACTTAGGATGTTCTACTGCCTCTACATTAATTGAATTAAGTCATCACTGTAAACACCAATTAAAACTAATTGGAATTGATAATTCAGAAGCTATGTTAAATCGTGCAACTAAAAAAGCAAAAGCTTTTGGTGTTGAAATAGAGTTAATAAATGCTGATTTACATGATGTTTCTTATGATGATGCAAAACTTATTCTTTCAAACTATACATTACAATTTATTAGACCTCTGCAAAGAGAAAAATTAGTAAAAAAAATTTATGATTCATTACAAGAAAAAGGGATTTTTATATTTAGTGAAAAAGTTATCTCTTCAGATTCTACTTTAAATAAACAATCAATTGATGAGTATTATGAGTTTAAAAAAACTCAAGGATATAGCGAGTTTGAAATATCTCAAAAAAGAGAAGCTTTAGAAAATGTTCTAATTCCTTATACTGAAGAAGAGAATAAAAAGATGATTTTAGATGCAGGATTTTCACATTGTGAAACTATTTTCAAATGGGTAAATTTTGCTACATTTATTGCAATAAAAAAATAAAAAGGATTTTCATGTTAAAAGTTGGAGAAATGGCACCAAGTTTTTGTGCGCCAAACCAAGATGATGTTGAAATATGCTCTAGAGATTTAGCAGGGAAATGGATAATTTTATATTTTTATCCAAAAGATTTAACTCCTGGTTGTACAACTGAAGCTTGTGATTTTACAGATAAACACTCATATTTTGACGATTTAGATGCAATTATTTTAGGTGTTAGCCCTGATGACACAGAAAAACATAGAAAATTTATTGATAAATATGATTTAACAACTACACTATTATCAGATACTTCAAAAAAAATGTGTGTAGATTTTGGTGTATGGAAATTAAAAAAATTTATGGGTAAAGAGTTTATGGGTGTAGTAAGAACAACATTTATAATTGACCCTGATGGCAAAGTAGCTGCTATTTGGGATGGTGTTAATGTTAGAAAGAAAAAAAGTGTAAAAGGTGAAAAAATCGAAATCTTACACGTGGATGAAGTTAGAGAAAAACTTCAAGAATTACAATCAAATAATTAGGAATTTTAATGAAAAAAATTATTAATAAACTTGTATTATTAAGTGCAACTTGTCTATTTTCAAGCAATTTATTAGCACAAGAAACAATTTGTTATAAAAACAATGTTGATAAACCTTCAATGATTGAAGAAGTTGGATTAGAAGGTGATGTTTGTAAAGGTAAATTAACTGTTAATGACATGAAAAATGATGGGTGGGATATTTTAGATATTAAAATCACTTCTTCACAAAATAAATTCAATTATAGTTACTATTTTTATAAAAATACAAACACTTTAGGTTCTGTGATTCAAAACTCTACTTCAAATAGTAGTTTTTCAGTAAAACCAATTGGTGTGAAATTAGGAACAATCCAAAACAATCAAAGTACAATAAATGTTGGTAATTTAAAAATTGGACAATCAGGTATTGTTGTACATATTTTTGGAAATGACAAAAAAATGATTGTTTCTAATGCAAAAGTTGTTAGTTCAAATAGTTCAAATTCTATTGTAGAATTTTTTGATTTTGATGATTTAAAACAAGAAGCAATCCCTACTTCTAATAGAAAAGCTGAAGCAGGAGATGTTTTAGTATTAAACTATATGTATAATTCATCTTTACTAATTGCTCCAAATCAAAGTAGTTTCCAAAGTGCAAGAGATAGTTTTAAAACTAATAACTTCATTCACTCAGATATTTTTGCAGCAAAATTAAAAGTTAACAACAATCCATATCCTACAAAAGAAGATATTCAGCAATTTGCAATTGAACAAAATTTAGGAACAATTTTCTTGGTACTAGATAAAAAAATATTTGTTATTGATACAAAAACATTTACTGTTTTACAAAAATATACATTTAATTATGAAACAAATGAGATGCAAATGCCATTTTACACAAGAGTTGAAGAGATTGAATCTTCAATATTTAATTTCACAATCCCTTTTATTGGTGAACAAAGAAGTGATGATTATGAAGTATACTACAAAAGAATTTTAGGAATAGAAGAATGATTGATAAAAAACATCTAGAATATTTAACTTCAATTGTTGGTGAAGAAAATATAAAAAGTGACAAAGCACATTTAATTGCATATTGTTATGATGCAACAAAAGAGAGATTTGAGCCAGATGCTGTTGTTTTTCCAAGACATGAGCAAGATATATCTGATATTTTAAAATATTGTAATGAACATAGAATTGTAATTGTTCCAAGAGGAGCAGGTTCTGGATTTACAGGTGGTGCACTTCCTGCAAGTGGAGGAATTACACTTAGTCTTGAAAGACACATGAATAAATTACTTGAAATTGATATGGAAAATATGGTTGGAGTTGTTCAACCAGGACTTATCAATATGGAATTTCAAAAAGCTGTTGAAGCTGTTGGATTATTCTATCCACCAGATCCTGCAAGTGAAGAGTATTCAACTTTAGGTGGAAATGTTTCTGAAAATGCAGGAGGAATGAGAGCTGCTAAATATGGAATTACAAAAGATTATGTAGTTGCATTAAGAGCAGTTCTGCCAAATGGTGATATCATAGTTGCAGGTAAAAAAACAATTAAAGATGTTGCAGGATATAACACTGCTGGTATTTTAATTGCTAGTGAAGGAACACTTGCAGTTATTACTGAAATTACATTAAAACTAATTCCAAAACCAAAATTCATGCAAACTTATATGGGAATTTTTCCAGATGTAAATAAAGCTATGAATGCTGTATTTAAATCATTAGCAGCAGGTGCAAACCCAGTTGCTATGGAATTCTTAGATGCCCTAGTTATTAAAGCTTTAAAACAAAAATTTCCTCAAGTAGAACTTCCTGAAGATGCAGGTGGAGTTTTAGTTGGAGATGTAGATGGTTCTTCAGAAGCTGATATTCAAGCACAATTAGAAACTTTAAAAGAATCTTTTGCAAATAATGGTTCAATTGGTTTTGTTATTGCAAAAGATGAAGCTGAAGGTAAAAAACTTTGGTTTGCTAGAAGAAATGCAAGTCCTGCAACTATGATTTATGGAACTAAAAAATTAAATGAAGATATTTCTGTTCCAAGAAGTAAATTACCTGAAGCATTAGATGGTATCTATGCAATTGGTAGAAAATATGGATTCCAAGTTCCTTGTTTTGGTCATGCAGGAGATGGGAATATTCACGTAAATGTTATGGTAAAAGATAAAACAAATGAAAAAGAGATGCATGATGGTCATAAAGCTATCGAAGAAATTTTCCAATTTGTAGTTGATATGGGTGGAACTTTAAGTGGTGAACATGGTATTGGATTATCAAAAGCTCCATTTATGAATATTGCATTTACTGATGCAGAAATCAATCTTTTTAGAAGCATTAAAAAAGCATTCGACCCAAATAACATCTTAAATCCACACAAAATGGGACTATAATGATACAATGAATAGTCTAGATGAAAAAGAGAGTTTTTTAAAGAAATTTATTAATTGGTTGGATTCATTTTTTAATGATGATACGACCTATTATGCAGCCTCTTTAAGCTTCTTTACCATCTTTGCTATTCTTCCTATAATTGCATTAGTTATTGCAATTATATCAAGCTTTCCAGAATTTCAAAAATATTTAGACTTCTTTACTAATTACATTTTTAATCTCATAAACCCTACCCATTCAAATGAAATTGTCGAAGCATTAAAAAGATATATATCAAATTCAGGACAATTAGGTTATCTAGGAATTATCTATATGCTATTTGTATTTGTAATGTTTTTTAAAGATTATGAATATATAGTAAATAAAATCCATAAAGCAAAAAGAAAGTCTATACATTTCTCATTTATATTCTATTCTTTATATTTAGGATTACTACCATTAGCTTTTGGACTAGTAAATATTTTAATTTCATTTTTTGAAAATACATTTATTGAAGAAGTTATTTCATATCTGTTTGCTTGGTTAATTTTTTATAGCTTATTTAAACTAAGTGTAAATCGTCTAATTAATAATAAAGCAGCACTTATATCATCATTCACAACCCTAATGATTCTTTCTATTACTAAAAACTTATTTATATATTATGTAATTTATAATAAAACCTACTCTACAATATATGGTTCACTTGCAACTTTATTATTTACATTTTTATGGATATATGTATCTTGGATAATATTTTTATATGGGATTAAAATGTGCTATAGATTAAATATTCAATTATCTGAAAATAAATATTAAAGGATATATTTATAAATAGCTAGTTAAAATGAAATATGAAAAAATTATTTTTATCTTTAGCTTTACTATCTTTACCTTATAGTCTATTTGCAGAACATGAAAAATCTATTTTTGATGATTTTTTCGAATATACAAATGATTACAGACAATTTATTCATGAATCTTCTAGTAATTTTTCAAGTTCACTAGATAATTATGACAGACATACATATATTAATATAGAGAACTACAACTCTAGCTATTTATTCTTTGAAGCTTCCTCTTATTTTAATGATAGTAGTAGATTATCATTTGATCAAAAATTAAAAGTTAAACTTACTTTACCAAATATAAAAAGAGATATAAAATTAATATTTGAAAATGAAGAAAAAGATTATTCAAATCAATTTAATGAAGATATTCAAACAAATAAAACTCCATCAGCTCTTAATAAAATAATCTGATCTGTCAACAGTTTATAGGACACAAAAATTATAATTTAACTAACCATTTCTAACCGTAACATTTTTTCTTCAAATTCACTTGGTGACATATAATTATTTGATGAATGTAATCTTTGTCTATTGTAAAAAATCTCTATATATTCAAATATTTTTTCATTAGCTTGTTTTCTTGTTAAAAAATTCTCATGGTGAATTAATTCTGTTTTT
>RRZT012607413.1_pt1 | contig 14134 bp, 15 predicted proteins | sample 2165551 | NCBI WGS metagenome assembly RRZT01 (sample SAMN10456910, study PRJNA506462) | wastewater metagenome | biome: wastewater; feature: sludge; material: wastewater sludge; isolation source: wastewater sludge with Escherichia coli K12::gfp cells carrying plasmid... | place: USA: Moscow, Idaho... | reverse complement strand
GCTCGACGATCGGCTCGAGTTCCTCGTCGGTCATAGTCGCCATAGCACGACAATCAAACACCTCGTCACGCGTCTCGACCATCTCGAGTTTACGACCAATCTGGTAGGCTGTCTCGAAATGATCGCCCGTGATCATCCGCACCGAAACGCCCGCCTTGAGCGCCGAGCGGATGGCGCGCGCGGCTTCGGGACGGAGAACGTCGGCGACGGCGACGAAGCCTTCGAACTTGAGGGATTTGCCAGTGAGTTTGCTCGGGACATCTGCAAAATCCACGATCTCCTCCCTGCTCTTTGCTGACGCGAGTCCGATGACGCGGTAGCCCTGCTGAGCAAATTGTTCGAGGGCGGCTTTGGCGCGCTTTTTGTCGGCAGCTGTTAATTTACAGGCGGCGATGATATGTTCAGGCGCACCCTTGACATAGACGTCAAATGCAGTGCCATTATGCCATACGGTGGCGGACATGGCGGCGTCTTGATTGAATGGCAATTCGCGAGCTGGCGCACCTTTGGTGGTGGCATTTTGCTTGCGGGCAAATTCTTCGAGGGCGATGTCGAGCGGATCGTGACTCTTGCTACTGCCTCGGTTGATGGCGCGCGCGATGACGGGGGTAAGCGTATTCTTGCCCTTCAGCTGCCAAGTGTCCTGCACGGTGAGTTTATTTTTCGTCAGCGTCCCAGTTTTGTCAGTGGCGATCGTGGTAATCACGCCAATCGTCTCGATAGCGCGCATCTGGTGAACCAGGGCTTTCTTGGTTGCCATACGACGCATACCGAGCACCAGCACGACCGAAATCGCGATCGGCAGACTCTCGGGCACGGCACTCACCGCCAGAGCCATCACAAATCGCAAACTCTCGAGCATATCCATGCCGCGCACCAGTGACAAGCCAAATGCAACAACACTCGCCGCTGCGACCACAATGATAATTCGCGTGATGAGCTTGTCGATCTTTTTCTGAACGGGACTCTGGGCGGATTCTTTCTTAGAGAGTTGGGCGAGATTGCCAAATTCGGTGTTGTTGCCTGTCGCGATGACTACGCCCGTTGCCGTACCGCTGACGATGAATGACCCCTGAAAAAGCATATTGCTCTGCTCATAAATCTCTTTCTCGCCATGCAGCGCTGCAGAATTTTTACTAATCGGCTCAGACTCGCCGGTCAGCTGCGACTCGTCAACGCGCGCATTTGCTGTTTCGAGGATGCGCAGATCGGCGGGAATCTTCTCGCCTTCCGCCAGCGTCACGATATCGCCAGGCACCAGCTGTGTTGTATCGAGCTGGATCGTCTTGCCACCGCGGAGCACGTCGACTTTTTGCCGATCGTGCTTCGACAAACTCCTGAGCACGCGATCCGTCGAAAAGCGCTGCACATAGAAAATGATCGCCGACACTGCGATGATTATAAAAATGATAATCGCATCCAGCGCCTCGCCGTGCCATAGACTGATGATCGCCGCTACACCCAGCACCAAGACAAATATATCCATGAACGGCTCGAGAATTTTCTTCCAGAGCGGTTCGGACGTGACGTTGACGGTGTTGAGTCCGTGTTGCTTGAGACGTCGCTGCGCTTCGGCGACGGTTAGCCCGCGCTCGGAGGATTTGATGGATGTGAGGGTGTCGGTGATCGATTTGTCATAAAAAGCCATAGTGCTAGTATACAGGAAAGCGCTCATGCTTGCATAAAAATTGGGCAAGCCGTGTGGTTGGCTTGCCCTGGGTGGTGGATAGTCATGGTCATCTAGCGAATGTCGACGAGCTGGAGATTACGCTGATGTACGCCAGCTTGCCACGAGATCGTGTTCGACCGCTCGCGACCGATCAGGCTCTGACCGAGCGGACTCTCAACTGAGATGCGCCCATCGAGCGGATTTGCCTCGAGACTGTCGACTAGCGTGTAGCGGAACAATCGCCCCTGCTGATCCATCAGATCAACCACCGAGCCAATCGCCACGCGTAGTCGATCGCGTTTGCGTGGCAGTGGTCGTGCGGTCTTGAGTGCCTCACGCTTTTCGCGGAGTTTTGCTTGTGTGTTTTCGAGATTCATGATGATCTCGCTGCGGCGGAGCTGATCGTCGCGTGATTTGGCACGTCCGATTTCTCGCAGCTCGGCTGAGAGTGATTTTTCTTCGTTTTCGAGTCCAGCGATTTCTTTCTTGAGATCCTTAAAGCCTTTTTTGCTCAAAAATGTCGTATTCATGGTATATTCCCCTTTCGTTTTTAGCAAATCATGTGATCTGCTTACCCTTATTACACCATGTGAAGCTGAAATTTGGCTGAATATGGATGTTTTGGATAACGATTTTCTAAAAAAGTTGCGAGAGAGACACCCTTAAGGCCTTGGCGATCTTTGCGATATTGTCGATCGAGACATTTTGCTCACCGCGTTCAATAGAGCCGATATAGGTTCGATGTAGCCCGGCCTTGTCCGCGAGCTGTTCTTGCGAATAACTCTGTTGTTTTCGCAATTCCCGAACGCGCTTGCCGAATGCTTTCCTAATCTTGAGTGACATAGTATCTACTAGCGTAGATAAATGATGACAATAGCTCTACAGTCAATAACTAGCATTATGAGACTAAGGTCTGATATAATGATGAATATAAATAGCATTTTGCTATTGCGATAGCGTTAGGAATAATGATGGTAGCAGTATTGGAAAATCATAAGACATCTACAGTTAGTACAGGCGAGAGCGGTGATGATTCTTCTTTCGCGAAGAGCAATACACTGCATGCATTTAGGCATATCATCAAACATTCGAACGCAACGATCAATCCAGCGAAAATCTCAAGCAACCGCATAAATAATGTCGGCGATGCTCTCGAGATCTATATCAAAGACGCCTACGCTGGCTTGCTCGAGTCTCACTTGCCCGATAGTGAAAAAGATGCCGTATATACCGAAATATTCTCTTGGCTCGGTAATTCCAGCAATCCTCCCGACATCATGTTGCGCGGTAGTGACGGAATTGAAGTAAAAAAGATCCAATCCTTACACGGAGGAATCGCACTGAATAGTTCTTCGCCTAAAAATAGGCTATACGCAAGTGATACGCGTGTTGCGACTCGCGCGAAAAGTGCCGAATCATGGACTGAGAAGGATATTGTCTACGCCATCGGTAGTGTGATTGACCAGGATTTAAAGCGGCTTTGGCTAATTTACGGCGACTGCTATGCTGCGTCAAAAGAGGTCTATGACAAGATGGCAAATGCTATAGCTGATGGCGTGAATCAGATCCCGGATATAGAATTTCAAGCGACCAATGAACTTGGGCGTGTTAATAAGGTAGATCCGCTCGGTATTACGGCGCTTAGGGTTCGCGGGATGTGGCATATCGAAAATCCGTCGCGGGTTTATTCAGAATTAGTTTCAAATACTACGAATCGGCAATTTTACCTACTGATGCGCGAAGAGAAGTACCAAAGCTTCCCTGCGGAAGACAGATCGTGGCTAGAAAACATAGATTTAGCGGGTTATGACAATCAGCGGATCAAAATTAGAGACCCAGACAATCCAGCGAACTTGATATGTGCGAGGTTTATAAAATATGAAATATAATATTGCGTCGTTCTTCTCGGGCGCGGGAGGTCTCGATACGGGTTTTCATAATGCTGGATTTGAGATTATTTGGGCGAATGAATTTGACAAAAAGATTACCCCTACCCTGCGACATAATTTTCCGCAAACAATTATTGACGATCGTAATCTATTTGATGTATCCCCTTCGGACGTACCTGATGATATCGTCGGAATCGTCGGTGGTCCGCCGTGTCAGAGTTGGAGTGTGGCCGGAGTCGGCAAAGGCTTGGGTGATACGCGCGGGCAGGTTTTTCTAGAGTATATTCAGATGATTAAGGATAAAAAACCACTCTTTTTCTTGGCTGAAAATGTCGCCGGGATGCTTTCGTCGCGCCACAAAGAATCGCTCGATTTTATCATCAAGGAATTTGGTAAGCTTGGCTATTATTTTACGTACAAGCTGCTTAATGTTAAAGATTATGGCGTACCGCAAGACCGTAAGCGGGTTATTTTTGTCGGGTACGACAAACGTTTGGGTAAGAAATTTACCTTTCCGGATCCAGTCGCAGCGTCGAAGCGCAAAGTTCTTCGCGACGCAATCTGGGATTTGAAAGATTCTGCGATGCCAGCACTACCGAAAAATAAAACGAACGGTGACAAGTTAGTTGTCAAAAACCATGAATACATGACTGGTAGTTTTTCGACGATCTTTATGTCACGCAATCGAGTGCGAGCGTGGGACGAGCCTTCGTTCACAATTCAGGCTGGCGGACGGCACGCGCCGATTCATCCGCAAGCACCGAAAATGATAAAGATCGAGACAAATAAACAAGAGTTTGTTCGCGGCAAAGAACATCTTTATCGCCGAGTCTCTGTGCGTGAAGCTGCAAGAATTCAGACATTCCCTGATAGCTTCGAGTTTATTTATACAGACGTTGTAGATGGCTACAAGATGATTGGTAATGCTGTGCCGGTGAAGTTTGCTGAGGTGATAGCCCGGCAGATAAAACGGGATATTGATGAATATATAGCGAGTTCCGCGCAAATAGATTGATACTACTTGCTGTCTCGCTCAAACTTCGCCATTTTCATTTCATTTTTTAGACGTTTGCCTGGCGCGAAGCGGACATTTGCTTCGGTAATGCTCGAGGCACGAACTTCGTCTGCTGTTGCGACAGTATCGCTTTTGAGGACAGGATAAAAATACCCCAAATCGCCCAAGTGGATAGATTGTCCATCTGGTAAGCGTCGCGCTAATTCGTCAGTCAGCGCAATTAGTACAGCGTACACATCAGCCTTGCCAACCGTCGTGCCGCCCTCGGAGATGGATTGTGCTAACTCCTCCAGGTCGACTCGTCGCAAGTCAGTCGCTCGCGTAAAATACCGCGGTGGCGCCGAGGGATCAATGTTGTTTTTGTACTGAGCTGGCGTAAATTTGATAGGCATAGGAATTCCTTTCGCTGTTTTCTTGGTTATTTGGGTGAAAGGTTCGTACTTCGTTCGGCAGCAGACTGTGTCATGTCAGAATTCGGGCTAGCTCCGTGCTTTACTCAGGCTAGCCCAATTTGTTCGGCGGGCTAGCTCGATCGTTCGGTAGGTACGTATGTTTTGGCTTAATTATACTGTACTTTTCGGGACTATTTAGCGCCTGGATATAATTCGCCTGTAATGCCTTCGTATACTTCTGTGGCGAGTCGCGCCATAGCCTCAAACTTAGCGGCACGGTCATAGCAATCTTGGATGATTTGTTCGAGCTGTTCGGGTGTTTGTCCTTCGAGGATATCTCGTTCAGTTATGAGGGGTTCTTGTGTTTCTTGTATTTCGGGGGGGGTAGTAGTGTGTAATTCTTCCATTAATTATCTCCTTGTTGTGTATGGTTTACTCTTTGCTATTATACCTTGTTGTATGTAGGGTCGTTGCTCTACTAGTGACCGTACTGTTAGGTCTGCGAGATCGTTTTCGAGAGGTTTCGCCTTGGGGCTGTTCTTTGTCTCTTCGATTGCCAAGATCAGTCTGTCAACGGCATCCAGGGGATGCTTGCCACGTATATCAAGGTTATACATGACGTGGTAAAGCGTATTTATCCCGAGGAGTGGCGCCAAAGGAATATCGCGGTGCAATTCACTATGAACTTCATTGTCTAGCAGGGGTATTAGGCTGCCGATTTGCCGTAAACTCCTAGCGGTACCGTTACTCCGCCAAGCTGACTTCGGAAAGAGTATGTGATGGCGCGAAGCCTCGGGGGGGGTATTTTTCATACGTGCTCCTTTTCCCGCCCAATTTTTAGTATCTAACGTTGCTATTGTAACATATAGGACACCCATGATGATATACTGGAGACATGGATAAAGGACGTATCGGCGCAAAAACCAGGCTCAAAGAATTCGCAATCGACTATATCGTGATCGTGGTATATTTGGTGCTGCTATTTGCTGCCACCAGAACATTCTACATGATCACGTTTGGCGAAATTCCAGTCGTCAGCCAGTGGCAATCACAGCTCATCGCGACATGCGCGTCGATCATTCCGATCGTCATCATCTTTTCAATTTTGGACTATCGGGCACCGTTCGGTACGTTCGGCAAGCGCAAGGCTGGGCTGAGAGTTAGCTACAAAACGCGCGCGTACTGGCGAAGTTTGGTGCGAAATGTCGTCAAATTTTTGCCATGGCAATTGGCGCACATGGGCGTTATCGGCGGGATGTATAGTAATTTCGCGTCGCCGCTGGCGATGGCGGCGCTGTATGTGTCGCTCGGTTTGCTGGCATTGCTGCTCGGCATGGTATTGTTTCGAAAAGACGGACGGCATTTGGGGGATATGTTGGCGGGGACGCGAGTGGTTAGTGCGCAAAGTCCTACGCTGTCGGCAACGAAATCGTAAATATCGTCGCATTTCGCGTACTTTTGACAGAGATCGAGCCGCCGAGCGTGCGCGTCAATTGCTTGGCGAGCGATAGCCCGAGCCCGTAATTTCCCGTGCGCTGCTTGCTCTGATAAAATCGCTCAAAAATATGCGGCAAATCCTTGGCGCCGATTCGTCCTTCATTTGTCAGATTGCAGACGACCTGTCCTTTCGTGCGCTCCAATTTGATATAAATCGGCGACTCGTCCGGACTATGACTCAATGCATTGTCGAGCAAAATCGACAACAATTCTCGGGTTGCTGCGTGATGCAGTACGACCGGCAATTTCTCTGATGTCGTCAGCGTGATGCGTGTTGCGACACGTCGATCGTCGATCATATCACGCACGAGTTCAACCAGATCAAACTCCTCGCTCTGCGACTGCAAATCACTCTCCGTGCGAGACAACTCCAGTAGCATCGTCGACACCTCGGTCAGATGGTTGATCTCCTCGAGATTACTCTGGAGGGTTTGGCGAAGTTCCGCTTTTGGCGTGCACGGATCGCTCAGGGCGAGCTCGGTTTCGGCGCGCATGATGGTCAGCGGTGTGCGCAATTGATGACTGGCATTGCTCACAAATCGCGACTGCGCCTCGTGCGCTCGCTCGATCGGCTCTAACGTCCAGCGCGCTAGCAGATACGCCCCTGCCCCGCCCGCTAACAATACGACAACATTGAGATAGCCGAGGCTGACGAGGAGATTTCTGGTCGCAGTGTCGAGCTGCTGCGAGCCGATTGGGCGAGTGTCGTCGTCGGGCAAAATTTGCTGCTGCACGGCAAATCCATGCAGCCTCTCGCCCAATTCCGCACGCGTTACCTGAAAAATGATCGTGCTAAACAGCAAGCTCACCGTCATCAGGATCAGCAAATACCACCCCGCGAGCTTGAGCGTTGCCGAAACGAACAATTTCATGCGCCCATCCTGTAGCCAAAGCCGCGCACGGTTTGGATGAGCGAGCTACCGAACGGCTTGTCGATTTTGCGGCGTAATTGTTTGATATGGGCTTCGACGTTATTTGGCAAAATGTCCGCATCAAAATCCCACACGTGCGCGATCAGCGTTTCTTTCGTGATCGTTTGCCCAGGGTGGCGCATCAAGTACTCGAGCAAGGCGTATTCTTTGGCAGTCAGCTCGATCAATTTCCCTTGACGCGAGATGGATTTCGCATGCGTATCGAGCTCAAGATCGCCAATCTTGAGAATCGACTGCGCAACCGTCGGCGGACGTCGTAGTAATGCCCGGATGCGCGCCAGTAACTCCTCGAGCGCAAATGGCTTGACGAGATAATCGTCCGCACCGATATCGAGCCCGTAGGTTTTATCCTTGGTCGTACCGAGCGCGGTCAAGAATAGCGCTGGTGTCGTGATGTTCTCGCGTCGCAGCGTCGCAATAATCTCTGTGCCACTCATCCCCGGCAGCATCCGATCGACCACCAGCACGTCATACGGCTCGGTGTGCGCCATCGCCAACCCCTCCCCGCCGTCATGCACGACATCGACCGCATAGTGCTCTTTCTCGAGCGCCTTGCCGATGAGCCGCGCGAGCTTTACTTCGTCTTCGATTACCAATACCCGCATATACATATAGTATACTACGCCTTGCGTACCACCGTAAATCCTGCTACAGTATAAGCATGAAAGTACGAATTGAGATTGATACGAAAACATTTGTGCGATTTTGGCTAGTAGTAATCGGCTTCGGGCTGGCGGGGTTGATGATTTATGCATCACGTGAAGCGCTGATGATCATCGGCACGGCGCTGTTTTTGGCGTTGGCGTTGAATTATCCAGTGAAGAAAATTGCTGGTTGGCTACCAGGCAAGAGTCGCCTCGGTGGCACGGCGCTGGCGTTTACGTCGCTGATCGTCTTTTTGATCGCGATGGTATGGTTTGTGGTGCCGCCGATCGTCCAGCAGTCAGCAAAATTCGCTGCGACGATACCGGCGCTTGTCGATCAGGCAAATGAGCAATGGCATGGCGTGGGGCGATTTATCGATGAAAATGGCTTGCGCGAACAAGTCGATACTGCCGCCGAGAACGTGAAGCAGCAAGCTGCTGGGATTGCGACGAAGGTCGGCACGAATATTTTGAGTAGTTTCGGATCGCTGGCGTCATTTATCGCATCGCTGTTTTTGGTGATCGTGCTGGCATTTTTGATGTTGCTCGAAGGCCCAGAGTGGATGCGCCGTATCTGGGGGCTATATAACGATCAGGCAAAAATGAAGCATCATCGCCGTCTGGCAGATAAGGTATATAATGTCGTGACGGGCTATATCAATGGACAGTTGACAGTGTCGGGTATCGGTTCATTTGTGGCGGGGCTATTCGTGTTTGGTATGAGCTTTTTTGTCGCAGAGATCGATGCTAATCTCGCGATGCCGACGATTCTCCTGACGTTTGTGCTGTCGCTAATTCCGATGTTTGGTGCAATGTTGGCGGGCGGTTTGGTGACGCTGCTGCTGGCGCTCAATAGTATCACGGCGGCGATCGTCTATCTCGTATTCTTCATCATCTACCAGCAGATCGAAAATAATTTCATCTCGCCAGCTATCCAGGCGAAAAAAGTCGAACTCTCGGCACTTGCTGTGCTGGTCGCAGTGACGGTTGGATTGTATGTTAGTGGTCTAGTTGGTGTCGTCGCCGCCATCCCTGTTGCCGGTACGATCAAAGTCTTCCTCGAGGACTATCTCGAACGCGCGAAACAGGAGCGTGTCGAACAGGAAAAGCCGCTGAAGAAATTAGTCAAAAAGCTACAGACCTCAAAATAGATCTGATCTACGTGCGAAAAGGTCGGATTTGTGCGCGAACACGTCCGACCTTTTTCGTGACAGATACGGAGCCCTCGTTACGAAGCGTTACTATATGTTCAAATCGTCCCACTCGGCGTGTCGCGCAGCACAATTCCCTGCTCGAGCAATTCGTCGCGCAGTTCGTCAGACTTCTGCCAATTTTTCTCGTCGCGGACGCGCTCGCGCTGGACGATGAGTCGTTTGGCGTCGTCGGAAATATCTGGCGTTGAACTGAGCAGTTCGAGCGCAAACAATTCATCAATTGTCTCGAGCAAGCGCATAAACGAACGACGATGTACACTATCAATCGGCGCATGATCGATCTGCCCGAATGCCTCGTCGATGATCGCCAGCGCACCCGATGTGTCGAGGTCATTCTCGAGCGTCTCAACGAGCGCCCGCTTGGTTGCGAGAAACGTCACATGTTCGTCGTCTTTGCGGTCATTGTCGTCATCAAGTGTATCGTGAATTTGATGTCGAAGTGCGGCATAATTTCGCCAATTATCGTATCGCGCCTGCGCCGCTGCGAGGATTTCCCAGGTGAAATTCCCCTCCGTGCGGTAGTGTTTGCCGAGCACTAACAGCTTGAATGCCATCACCGAATAGCCGCGCTCGATGATATGGCCGAGAGTCATGATGCTGCCGAGCGACTTGCTCATCTTGCGGCCGTCGACTTTGATATGATTGTTATGGAGCCACATTTGTGCAAATCGCCTGTCCGTCACGCTCTCCGTTTGGGCAATTTCATTGGTATGATGTACTGGAATATGGTCAATTCCGCCTGTATGAATGTCAATCTGATCCCCTAGCATCTCGCGCGCGATCACTGAACACTCGAGGTGCCACCCCGGAAATCCGACACCCCACGGGCTGTCCCACTCCATGTCGCGCTTGGCGTCGCGTGGTGAAAATTTCCAGATCGCAAAATCGGTGATGTTGCGCTTACCTGCGACACTGACGCGCGCGCCAGCTTCGAGTCCGTCGATGTCGAGTCGTGCCAATTTGCCGTAATCTGCCAATTTCGCCGTATCAAAATACAGCCCGTCGCCCTCGATGATATACGTAAAGCCCTTGCTCTCGAGCTCCTGAGCGAACGCGATCTGCTGCGCGATATAGTCCGTCGCTCGCACCAAATGATCGGGTCGTGTCAATCCGAGCAGCTCATACGCCTCATAATCCGCCACAGCGGTATAGCGCTCCGCCACGTCCCACGCGGTCTTGCCTTCACGTCTCGCACCTGCCTCCATCTTGTCTTCGCCAGCATCGTCATCACTCGTCAAATGCCCGACGTCGGTGATATTTTGCGTGCGCTCAACGTGGATGTCTCCGTGCTCCAGTAGACGAATGAGTACGTCCCAGTAGATATAGCCGACCCAATTGCCGATGTGTGGCTGGCTATAGACAGTGAGCCCACAGGTATATAATTTCATCGTGTCGTCGAGCGGTCGCAGTTCGTCTTTTTGGCGCGTCAGGGTGTTATAAAGTCGCATCTGCCTGCTCCTTCAGCGCTCTGTCAGTCGCGGTGATAATTTCCTTCACGGCTTCGTCATACTGCTCGTATACCCGAAATCCTGCCGCATACGGATGTCCGCCACCGCCAAAATAGCCCGCGATATCTGCTGCTACGGGCGCATTGGTGAGTAATTTTCCGGTCAATTTGCCGTCAGGGTACGTCTTTATGGCGACGGTCACTTCGACGCCTTCGACCAGTCGCATCTCGTCGAGCACCAGGACGCTCGGATTGTATTTGTCGCTATAGGCCTGGATTTCGTCAAATGGGATGTGGATGAGCGCCAATTTGCCATCGAGAAAGTACTCGATACGCTGGAGCAGTCGCCCCTTGTATTCGAGAATTTCTGGAGCTTTTTTCATAAATTCGCGTCGTCGCTCCTCGATCGTCGCATTTGATGCGCCTAGCTCCGTCAATTTTCCAGCTACGAAAAAACTCTCTGCCGTCGAGCTCTGCGTGGTCAGTCCGCGGCTGTCGCTCATCAGGGCGATGAGGAGGTTTTCGGCGGCTTGCGGATTGATCGCCCAATCATTTGCCGCGCACATACGGTAAATCACCTCGCTGGTACTTACTGCCTGCTCGCTCACCAGTTCGACGTCAAACGATAGCGTACTCTCGCTGATATGATGATCGAGTACGAGGACGTCGCATTTCTCAAGCGCGGTTCGAGCACCAGGAATTTCCAACGTTTTCGAAAGCAATACTTCCGCCGTGGTGTCGACGATGATCATCAGGTCTGCTGTAGTGTCAAGTTCAGGGGTCACCCTATCCCAGCCCTTGATGTAGTGCAAATATTTTGGCAGCTCAATCGGACAATGCAGCTGCACGGACTTGCCCATGTCACCCAAAATTTCCTCGAGAGCGAGTGCCGATCCGAGACTATCTCCATCGGGATTTTCCGCCTGGATGACGATGATCTTTTGGGCTGCTGTGATGAGGGATTTTGCGGTTTCAAACATACTGTTAGTATAGCACGTTACAGCGCTCGTCGCCCCTCTAGCGCGTGCGTCAGCGTGATCTGATCGGCGTACTCGAGGTCAACGCCAACCGGGATGCCTCGTGCGAGACGTGACATGGTCGGCGTGAGCCCGGCTTCTTGGATGCTGCGCTGCAAAAACAGGGCGGTCGATTCTCCTTCGACAGAGGCGTTAGTAGCGATGATGATCTCTTCGACGTCGTCTGCTTGAATGCGCTTGACGAGCTCGGGGATGTGTAATTGTTCTGGTCCGATACCATCGATCGGTGAGATCGCTCCGCCGAGTACGTGATACGTGCCGCTATACTGCCCTGTTCGCTCGAGCGCCACGATGTCGAGCGGTTCCTCGACGACGCAGACGAGTTGTTTGTTGCGGGTTGTGTCGGCGTAGAGTTCTGAAACTTCCTCAGATTCGTCGATTAGGGCGAATGTCACTGGGCAGGTTTTGACGCGAGTATGGAGTCGATCTAGGGCGCGCGCCAATTGCTCGGCACGCTTTGGGTCGCGCCTGAGTGCGGCATATGCATAGCGCTCCGCCGTGCGCGGACCCACGCCGGGCAGATTGCCAAATTCATCAATCAGCGACTCCAGCGCCGCCGGCAATACTCGCGAACTCATGACTAGAGCGGCAAGTTTCCGAGTCCGCCCATCAGCGGCTTCATCGTTTCGGCTGCGACTTCTTGGGCTTTTGCCAGGCCGTCGCGTACGGCGATTTCGACCCAGTGCTCGAGCTGTTCGATGTCGTCGAGGTCGACTGATGCTGGGTCGATTTTGACTGATTTGATTTTCAATTCGCCGGTGATTTGGACGACGACTGCGCCATCCCCTGCCTCAACCTCGATAATCTCTTTACCGAGCTGTTTTTGTGCTTTTCGTAGTTGTTGCAACATTTTCATTTGATCAAATGCCATGATTCCTCCTTGAAATTACTCGTTTCATTATATCATTTTTCGCGCGCTTTGTAGATATATAATCGGTCAGCGTCGGTCGAGCGGTCATTGGTGAGGATGGAGACGAGCTGCCAATCACTGGCGTTTGGCTGTTGCAATCGTGCTCGAGCGGCGTTCGATACGATTATCGTGCTTTTGTCGCTACCTGACGAAGGCGCCGGGAATTGCGTGCGATCAGTGTCGAACTCCAGATCTGAATGCTTTATGACGCTTTTGGTGTACGCTCTAAATAACGGCTCTTCGTGCGCGTCGATGATAATGAGCGCACTTGATTCGCCTCGAGGGGTTAACTCCATACTATTGAGCAGCGTCAAATCGGCGTTAAACGCCTCCGCTACTTCTGGCGTATATTTGTAGCCGTGGGTGTAGCGGTCGATGCCGCTGAGTGTCATCACGCTGATGAGGCCGACCATGAGTACGAGCCCGACGCCGCGCGCGTAGGGATTTTTCGGAAAGAGACCATACCATTCGCGCAGTAGTGTTTCGATGCCGATCGCTAGGAGGATAAACAGTGGCACGGTGATGATCGCCGTCAAATCAGGCCGCACGAGCAGTAGCGGAATCGCGAGTAGCAGCCAGATCCAGATCATGTACGAGCGTGCAGTCGAGCGTTCGCGGATCGTTCGCATAAAACCAAGCACGATTAGCGCCAGCGAGGCAAAATCCATGATTGGCATAATTTGTCCATTGACGACTACTGGCGGTATCCAGAAGTAGGTTTGCAGCAGAGTTTTAGCATTTGCGAGCAGGTCAAAATTGAGCGACTCGATGCCAAATGCCACCTTGCCGAACGTCGGCTGCGTGATGCCGAGATAGACGGCGGCGCCAAAGATGACGAGGCTGACGATGATCGCCGGGATCCAGCTCTTTCGATAGCGACGACTGATCAAAAAGTGTCGTGGGTGCGGGTGGATGAGCGCAACGGCGAGCAGGCCGAGATTTATATACCAAAAATACGGGGTGAACATGCTGAGCCCCAGGGTGATGCCGAGGGCGATTTTCCAGAGTTGCTGGTACTTGGCGCGTTGCACGACGAGACTGGCAAATAGCAGAATCAGTGTCGTGTAGAGGACGTACAAGATGCCAGGAGTGAAGCTTTGCGAGAGGAAAATGAGCTGTCCAGTGGCGACCATGATCAGCATCGAGAGGATAGCGACATTGGGGCGGAACCAGCGGCGCAGGAGGAAAAAGAGCGAGATAGCGACGGCGATCGAGAGGATGATGGCAGGGAGTTTTACGCTGAAAATAGTTGCGCCGAGAAGTAGGAACGAGAGGGATTGCAGGAGGTGAAATGGCAGATTGGTGACGGCGTAGGTTGCTGGTTTGAAGGGATCGACTTGATTTGTTACGCCGATCATGTCGATTTCTTGCTGAGAGAGGCCACCTGGAGCGTATGCGCCCGCTGCCGTTACTGCTGCGATAAATAGCAAAATCAACGCACCGTAGCCAAGCATGTAGCGCCAGCGGTAGATCGTCCAATTGGTTAAT
>RRZT012538173.1_pt1 | contig 14135 bp, 12 predicted proteins | sample 2165551 | NCBI WGS metagenome assembly RRZT01 (sample SAMN10456910, study PRJNA506462) | wastewater metagenome | biome: wastewater; feature: sludge; material: wastewater sludge; isolation source: wastewater sludge with Escherichia coli K12::gfp cells carrying plasmid... | place: USA: Moscow, Idaho... | reverse complement strand
CCAGTCGGCTGGCTAAATCTCCTCCAGCCAAGGCCTGTTGTGGCCAGCTTTGTGCGTGAGCTTGCAGTTCGGTTGCGTGCAGCTCCAGCGTTTGCCAGGCGCTCACAGCGGCATTTCCTTGGCCTTTGTCATAGGCGACACTAAGAGAAATCAATGCGTTATAGCAGTCTGCCGACAAATTCTGGCCATATAGCCGTAAAAAGGCAGTCAGTTTTTCCAGATGGGCTTCATCGGCCTGAGGATAAATATGCCACAGGAAGGGGCGGGCCGCCCATTGGGCTCTCAGGAAGGAATCTTCGCCCCGCACCCAGTTGACATCACAACTCCAGAGCAGACGATCGTATCCCGCCTGATCGGTCATCGGCAGGATCAGGATCGCCAGGGATCCTTGTTGCCGGTAATAACCGGGAGTAAGTGCTTCAAGGGGTTGATCCATCCAAGAGGCGACTGAATTCAAGATCCGCCCCTGCGGGATCAGGCAGCAGATCGGTTTATTGCTATCCCGCCAATGGGTAAGCAGAGCCGGTAGCGCTGCACTTTCATAGGTAAACAGGCTGATATACTGCGTCTGTTCCTCTTGGGGTGGAAGTCCAAAACTGGCAAACAGCTGATGTCGAGATTGAGGATCCCTCTGCCATTGCTGACGTTGATCCGTGAGTGAATGCTCACAAATCACGCCACCGCTGCGCTGGGTGAACCCGGGAAAGTAGAAATACTTCTGCAGGCCATTTAACTGGAGCGAGGGCAGACCATGACATTCGTCGATCCAGGATTCGGCACTCAGATATTCCAGATTCAGCCACAACGGGGCTGGTTGACATTGGGCCATGCGCTGTTTCGCTAACTCTGGTAGTTCGCAGGCAAATGCCTCGATGACCCGATCGCCGGGTTGCCACGATGCTGAAAAATCGGCATCCCAATGGGCGATATCGACCCCCTGACACTGCTGACGAGCCTGATCGAGTCGCAATTGTGGACAGATCCGGGCAAAACTGGCCAGATCATCGACCCATAAGCAGACTCGCTGGCCAAACTCGTCGACCAGTTGCCGGGCTAGACGCCAGGTCACTCCGATGTCGCCATAGTTATCGACCACGTTACAAAAAATGTCCCATCGTCTGGGATTGGCTGACATGTTTGGCTCCATTTCGGGTCTCTGGGATGGCGCTGGTTATACAAGATCCCGATTCGACTGACCAGCATCTGATGGATATAGGGATGCCTGTTTTATCGGCTATAATGGCTCGCCCATCGGGCTATCGATTGCCATCACGAGTTTTCTATTATGCAAGCCAATATCATGTTATTAGCTGCCGCCGCGATTTGGGGTTTCGGCTTTGTTGCTCAGCGTCTGGGAATGAATTTTCTCGAACCTTTTGCGTTTAACGGGGTTCGGTTTTTACTGGGTAGCTGTTCTTTGCTGCCGTTGATCTGGTGGTTTTCGCGTCGCCGCACGTCACAGCCTTATAGTGAGAGCTCACTTCCGCTGGCGGGTGTGCTCGCGGGGGCTGTGCTGTTCATCGCGGCAAGCTTGCAGCAGGTCGGTTTGCTGTATACGACGGCGGCCAAGGCTGGATTTATCACCGGCCTGTATCTGATCCTGGTGCCTATTTTCGGATTGCTGCTGAAGCACACCACGGGTATCACGACCTGGCTGGGGGCCATCTTGGCCGTCATCGGTCTCTATCTGCTCAGTATTAACGATGACTTCAGCATGTCATTTGGCGATATGCTGCAATTCATTGGTGCTCTGTTCTGGGCCATCCATATTCTGTTGATCGATCACTTCAGTGGTCGCGTGAGCCCTCTCAAGCTTTCGGCAGTCCAATTTATGGTCTGCGGTCTCTTGAGTCTGGGTGTCTCCTTGCTGATTGAAACTCCGACCCTGCCAGCCATATTGGCAGGCTGGCAGCCGATTCTCTATGCCGGCCTGGTGAGTGTTGGCGTGGCTTATACGTTGCAAGTGGTGGGACAAAAGAGTGCCAATCCGGCCCATGCTGCCATTATACTGAGCCTGGAATCGGTGTTTGCCGTGCTCGGTGGCGTCTGGTTGCTGGACGAGACGCTGACACTGCGGGCTTGGTTCGGGTGTGGTCTGATGTTGGCGGGGATGTTGCTTTCGCAAGTCCGTTGGCCGGACAGGAATAAGCAGGAACCTGAGTTGCTTCCTTCATAGGGAATTTCAGGTGTCTAATTTCATCATCAAGGGATAGAACGATGCGTCTGAGTACCATAGTGCAACCTCTGCTGGGATTGGCGCTGCTGATCGCCATCATTCTGGCCGTGCTGGCCATCATGGCCCCCTTTCTGGCCGCCATCATCTGGGCGGTCATTCTGGTCTCGGCGACCTGGGGGCCATTTCAGTGGCTCTCCCTGCGACTGGGGGGGCGCGATACCCTGGCGGCAACCCTGATTGTGTCGGCGCTATTGCTGTTCGTGCTGGTGCCTCTGCTGGTTGCATCGGTTGATTTTGCCCAGCAACTGACCCATCTGGCGCGCACCATTCCCGAGCAGGTGCAGGCTGGACTTCCCGAATTGCCGAACTGGATATCCGGGCTGCCGCTGATCGGCGAATGGGCTGCCGAGCAGTGGCTGGCCCTGCAAAATCAGGATTATCAGATCCTGGCTCAGCTCAAGGGCATGGTGGGGCCTGCGGCCAAGATCATGTTGAGCATGGCGGGCGCACTCGGCGGCGGATTGCTGATGTTGCTGCTAAGTATTGTCATTGCCGGGGTGCTGTATGCCGAGGGTGAGACCCTGCACCGCTGGGTTATAGCGTTTAGCCACAAGGTGGCAGGACCTGCGGGCGAAAATCTGCTGCGGATCAGCAATAGCACGATCCGCGGTGTGGTCTATGGTTTCATCGGCGCCGCTGTGGCACAAGGTGCTCTGGCCTGGTTTGGGCTAGCCATTGCGGGTGTGCCGAATGCCCTGAGCCTGGGTCTGTTGGTTTGCCTGGTCTCAGTGATTCCTGGTGGCCCGCCCTTGATTGGCTTTATTGCCGCCTATTGGTTGTTCAAGCAGGGCGAGATGGTCTGGGCCGGTTTCCTAGTGGCCTGGTTTATGTTTGTTGTCGGCACGATTGATAATGTGGTCAAGTCGTTGGTCATTGGCCGGAACAGTCCGCTTCCCTTGTCCTTGATCCTGTTCGGGGTCATTGGCGGGGCCATTGCCTTCGGCATGCTTGGGGTATTCCTCGGGCCAACACTCTTGTCGTTGTTCTATACCTTGCTGCGTAACTGGGTGAATAAACCTGAGGTGCTGTCTGGTGCGGATGCCGAGGCGAAGAGCGTGAGTATCGAGGGTCCGAGCTGCTAATCCATGGCATGAGATCGATAGAAACGGCCCTGAATGGGCCGTTTTTCTTTAATGAAAATCCACTGCGCGGTTAACTCTGGGTTGGGGTCAGTGTCAATGTGACGCGACGATTCTGGGCCTTACCCTCAGCGGTGCTGTTGCTGGCTACCGGTTGATCCGGGCCGACGCCACTCATATTCAGGCGACTGCCATCCACGCCCATGGTGATCAGTGCGGTGCCGACGCTCTCGGCGCGCTGCTGTGACAAACGCATATTGAGATCGCGGCTACCGCTGCTATCGGTATGACCCAGCACATTGATATGGGTGTTTTCATACTCTTTAAGCACCATGGCCACACCCTGCAGGGTCGTGGCGCCTGCAGGTTTCAACTGACTGGCATTGCTATCGAAGGTCACGTTATTCGGCATATTCAGGATGATCTGATCACCACTGCGGGTAACTGATACGCCGGTTCCTTTCATCTTCTGCCGTAGTTTGGCTTCCTGGACATCCATGTAGTAGCCGATACCGCCGCCTAGTGCGGCGCCGGATGCCGCGCCGATCAAGGCACCTTTGCCGCGATCTTTTTTCGAGGAGGAGAGCACGCCGACCAGAGCCCCGGCGGCGGCCCCCATGGCGCCCCCCTTGACGGCATTGGAGGTCTGTTCTTCACCGCTGTAAGGGTTGATGGTGGTGCAGGCGCTGCCACCGATAGCGATACAAAGCGCGGTGAGCAAAATGGTTGCTTGGTTCATCAAAACTACCTGTGTGTGATAAAAATCACGCCATATATACCGAAAAATGACTGTTCAGGAAATTGAAACTGATGCGGTTGTTGGACTTGTGAGCAGGCGATAGATAACGGATCATGGTGGCCTTGCTTATCTGGCTGCTTGATTCCAGTGAGCCGATCGTTAGCGAACAAGGATGCATAGACGTGACCGATGCTCTCTCCCCGGCCAAAGCCCGGATCCGTAACTTGCGTTACATCTCACCTATCTGGATGGTTCCTATCACTGCGGCCCTGATCGGTCTGTGGCTGGTATACGTATCCTTCTCCAATCAGGGACCGCTGGTGGTTCTCACCATGAGCAACGCGGAGGGCATTGTCGCGGGTAAGACCATGATCAAGGCGCGCAGCGTCGAGGTTGGCATGGTGCAGACGGTGAAACTCAGTGAGGATTTGACCCATGTCATCATCACGGCTCGTATGGCGGTCGATACCGAAGAGTTGTTGCGGCAGGATAGCCAGTGGTGGGTGGTGAAGCCACGTATTGAACGCCAGGGTATCTCCGGCTTGGGGACTCTGCTCTCAGGGTCCTATATCGAGCTGCTGCCCGGCAAGAGCAATAAATACCGGGAAAAATTTGTAGTCCAGGATACGGCACCTGTGGCCCAACCCGATGAGAAAGGATTGCGGATCCGTTTGACCAGCGAGCAGAGTCGGGGCCTGAATATCGGGGATCCGGTCATGTATCGCGGATTTACCGTAGGGCGGGTGGAGCAGAGTCACTTTTCGACCGGCAGTCGGCAGATGGAATATCAACTGTTCATCACCGCTCCCTATGATGGCCTGGTCACCAGTAATGTCCGTTTCTGGATGAATGGCGGCGTGCGATTCGAGGCCTCGGCCGAAGGCATGAAATTCGAAACCGGCTCGCTGGAAAACCTGATCAAGGGCGGGGTCAGCTTCGATGTGCCGAAGGGTTGGGGGCTTGGCAAGTCAGCGGCCAGTGGTCAGCAATTCACCCTGTATGCCGACGAAAGCAGCAGTCGCAATCGCTACTATGAGCGCTATCTGGATTATGTGCTGCTGTTCAATGACTCGGTGCGTGGCTTGAGCAGTGGTGCGCCGGTTGAATACCGTGGGATCCGCATCGGCACCGTTATGGAAGTACCATTTCAACTCGGCGATGTGGAGTTGCTGGGGCGCAATTCTGGCCTGATCCCGGTGCTGATCCGCATCGAACAGGATCGCTTTGATGAAGAGGGTGGCGATCGGGCTTTGAGTCAGCTGTCGCGAGATATCGAGCAGCAGATCCGCAAGGGTTTGCGGGCGACCTTGAAGACGGGAAGCCTGCTGACTGGTGCCCTGTATGTTGATTTCAATTCCGTTCCCGATAGTCCGGCCTCGGCGGGGTATGGCCGTTTCGGCTCGTATCACACCATACCGACAGTGGCCGGAGGTCTGGCACGGATGGAGCAGCAGGCCAACCGTCTGCTGACCAAGTTTAACGAACTGCCACTCGAGCAGACCCTGAGCAACCTGGATGCCATGCTCAAGGAGAGCAAACAGAGCTTTGCCGCCATGCGGGAACTCAGCAGCAATATGAATAAGTTGGCGGCGCAGCCGGGTGCCCAGCAGTTGCCTGCCGAGCTGACCAAGGCGATGCAGGAATTGCAGAAGACGCTACGTTCGTTCTCCAGTGATTCGCCTGTGTATGGCGATCTGAATCGCTCGGTGGAATCGCTGAATAGTCTGTTGCGGGAATTGAAGCCTGCGGCCCGTAAGGTTAATGAAAAACCCAATTCGCTGATTTTCAATCAGATCCCGGCGGATGATCCTGTACCAAGGAGTGCCAATTGATTCGTCTTCTGTGTTGTTCTCTCGGGTTATGGTTGCTGACGGCTTGCTCAAGCACGGTTGCTCCTGCCTATTACGTGCTGAGCCTGCCTGGCGATCAGGCCCCATCCCGACAAGTGACGACCGGTCCTATGCTGGTTGTCGATCGGGTGCAGTTGCCGGAATATCTGAATGATTTGGGTATCGCCTTTCAACAGGATGACGTCCAGATCGTGACCGCCAACCAGGCGCGCTGGGCCGAGGCGTTGGACAAACAGCTGACTCGCAGTCTGGTGCAGAGCCTATCCCGGCAGTTGCAGCAGGTTCAGGTGCTGGAGGGTGAGGGGGCTAATGCCACTAGCTGGCATCTGGCGGTGAATATGACCGCCTTTCAGGGGCGTTTCGACGGTCAGGCCATAGTCGCTGGACGCTGGATTTTACGGCGTGATGAGTTGACTTACAGCCAGTCCTTCCAAAGAGAAATACCCCTGGGCGAGGATGGCTATCCCGCTCTGGTGCGAGCCTTGCGCGAGGGTTGGCAAGCTGAGGTGGTGCGGTTGGCACAGGAGCTTCAACCTACTCTCACCGCGAAGTAATCAGCACATGGGCCTACGGGCCCATGTTGCTTTTCCGAGTACCACCCGGTTCCTGATGTAGACCTTCTATGCTCTGCCTTGTGCCCGCCGCAACCAGCGTTGCAGACGATCGGCCCGCAACGTCAACGCCAAACCTCCAGCCAGTAAGCCCCAGAACGCCGAGCCAATGCCAAAGCCAGTGACGCCCGACGCGGTGACCAGAAAAGTGATGATGGCGGCTTCCCGATCCAGATCGGGTTGCAGTGCTTGATGCAAGCTGTGGCCCAGGGTCCCCAGCAGAGCCAAACCGGCGATGGCCATGATGAGCGCCTGGGGTAGGGCGGCAAATAGGCTAGCCACGGTCGCGCCGAGTAATCCGGTCAGCAGATATAAAAAACCGGCACAACAGGCGGCCAGATAGCGGCGCTCGGGCTGTGGATCGGCCTCCTTGCTCATACACAACGCGGCTGTGATGGCGGCTAGATTCAGTGCGTAGCAGCCAAAGGGAGCCAGCAAGGCACCGGTCAGGCCGGTCCAGCCCACCAGTGGGGATACGGGTGGGTGATAATCGTGGGCTCGCAGCACCGCGACTCCGGGCAGATTTTGCGAACTCATGGTGACCAGAAATAGCGGCAGAGCTATGCCCAACAAACTGTGTAGCGAGAACTGGGGCGTGGTCCAGACCAGCTCTACTGCGGTCGGCTCAATACTATTCAGATGCAGCAGATCCAGTTGCCAGGCGACGACCATACCGAACAGCAAGGTGAGCGCCAACGTATAGCGCGGCATCAGGGGTTTGAGACACAAGAAGCTCATGCCCATGATGCCTACCAGCAGAGGCTGGAGCTGGAAAGCATGAAACAAGTCGAGGCCAAATCGCAGTAGCACGCCAGCCAGCATGGCATTGGCCAGATGCAAGGGCAGTCGATGCATGATGCGGGCAAATAGGCCGCTGAAGCCACAGATCAGCAGCAGCAGTGAGGAGCAAAGAAAAGCCCCGATCGCCTCGGCCATGGGTACGCCCGCTAGACTGGATATCAGTAGTGCGGCACCCGGTGTCGACCAGGCGGTGAGGATCGGGATCCGGTAATAGAGTGACAGTCCCAGTGTGGTCACTCCCATACCGAGCCCCAACACGGTCAGCCAGGAGCCGAGTTGTGCCGCCGTGGCACCGGCACTGGCAGCGGCCTGGAAGATGATCACCGCCGAACTGGTGTAGCCAACCAGCACGGCAATCAGACCACTGCTCAGATGGTGTGGGCGCAGCAAACGCAGGGACGACTGCAGGGATGCAAGAAGGGACATGGGCTGACTCCTGTCGATGCCGGTGGGAACTGCTGGTGTGGGTTGTGCGTTATAGCGCACAATGGCATGCTAGCAGTGTGCGCTATAACGTACAAGGTGCAGTATCGGGGAGTGGACATGGAGCAGATCAATCAACAAGTCGGGCTGGCACTCAAGCAGCTACGCCAACAACGTGGTTGGAGTCTGGAGCAGGCGGCACAGGCCTGTGGTGTGAGTAAAGCCATGCTCGGCCAGATCGAACGGGGCGAATCCAGTCCGACGGTGGTGACGCTGTGGAGGATTGCTGGCGGTTTCCACGTACCCTTTTCCTACTTTATGGCCGATCTATCCTCCCCGGCTGCGGCATTGCCCGGGTTCTATCGCGGTCCGCAGCCGGAACAATCCCGGGTCATGGCCGAGGGGATCCGGGTTACCACTCTGCTACCGTTCGAACCGGCGCTGGGTTACGAGTTATTGCGGGTGGAGTTGCCGGTGGGCTGTGAATATCACTCGGTACCTCATGAAGAGGGATCAATAGAGCTGGTGATCCTGCTTAGCGGCCAGATGGACGTGTGGCTGCAGGAGGCCTGGCAGCCTCTGGCGTGCGGCGATGTGTTGCGCTTTCGTGCCGATCAAGCTCACGGCTATCGAAATTTGGGAGATCAGCCTGCCTGTTTTCACGATCTGATCCACTATGCCCCGATTCCCACATCAGCTCATGAGAGTAGCCTGGAATAGACAGTAACGGGTTCCTGTTTTCGTGATAATGGATGTCCTTTTTTGTACGGCTATCTGACTGTTACTGCTCTGCCTCAGGGGTGAACCTTGGCATAACATCCTCTGTATACCAACGAATAATGGAGATGCCCCATGAAATGCGCCCTGCTTGTTATTGATATTCAGAAGTCCTTCAAAGCCCGTCCATTCTGGAGTGAGCTGGATATCGCCAGTTGGCAGCAGGCACAGCAACAGTTAATCGATGGTTGTGTGGAGCGAGGCATTCCGGTGGTGCAGGTGTTTCACCAGACTACAGATGATGGTCCGTTCGATCCGCGTCAGGGGCTGGTGACCACGTTGGACGAGATTGATATTTCCCCGGATCTGGTGATCCACAAGCACAGACACAGTGCTTTGGCGGGTACTCCGCTGCTGGATTGGTTGATCGGTCAGAATATTCAACAGTTGCTGATATCCGGGCTGCGTACTGAGCAATGCTGTGAAACCACGGCTCGCCACGGCTCGGATCTGGGCTTTAGTATCGATTTTTTCAGTGATGCAACCTTGACCTTTGCCATGACTCATCCACACAGTGGCATTTCATATACTGCCGCGCAGATCAAGGAGCGGACCGAGCTGGTGCTGGCTGGGCGTTTTGCCCGTATCCGTTCGGTCCCCGAATTTTTGGCGGATAAGCCGGAGGCGTGTTGATGCGTGTTGTCGATTGGGGATGGGCCCTGCTGGTGGTCCTGGTCTGGGGCGTGAATTTCGTCGTCATCCATGTCGGCTTGGTGGACGTCCCCCCTCTGCTGCTTGGTGCGCTGCGCTTTTTGCTGGTGGCCTTGCCCGCCGTATTCTTTGTGCCTCGTCCACGCATCCCGTTACGCTGGTTGTTGGCCTATGGTTTGACCATCAGTTTTGGCCAGTTTGCGCTGCTCTTTAGTGCCATGCGAGTGGGGATGCCGGCCGGTGTGGCCTCCCTGGTTCTGCAATCCCAGATGATTTTCACCCTACTCTTCGGCGCTGTGTTGTTGGGGGAGCGTTGGCAGCGACATCAACCGGCTGCGCTGGGATTGGCCGGGATCGGATTACTGGTGCTGGCCACGCAACAGCAGGCTGGTGGCATGACGTTGCTGGGGTTTGTGCTGACGCTGGGGGCCGCAGCCTGCTGGGGGCTGGGCAATATTGTCACTCGCCGGATCAGCCAATCTGGCCCCGTCGATCTGCTCGGGCTGGTGGTCTGGGGGGCTCTGGTGCCGCCGTTGCCGTTTCTGGCCGCTTCGCTCTGGTTGGAGGGGCCGAGCCGGGTAGTCGGCAGCCTGCAGCATCTTTCGACCTCGAGTGTATTGGCGATTGGCTATCTGGCACTGATCGCCACCATAGTCGGTTATGTGATTTGGGGGCGACTACTGCAACGTTATCCGGTCGCCGAGGTGGCGCCGCTAACGCTTCTGGTCCCGGTAGTTGGCTTGCTCGCTGCTCGAGTGCTGCTGGATGAGCGCTTGCAAGGGGTACAATGGTGCGGGATAGCACTGGTACTGGCGGGCCTGCTGGTTAATCTGTTCTGGCCGCGCTGGCGCTTGTGGGTGCACCGCCATGGCTGATTCTGCTCGACTGAGCCCTGTCTATATCCTGCTGCCGCCCGATCTCTTGCTGCTGGATGCCACCGGGCCTGCCGAAGTGTTCTACTTCGCCAATCGTTATCAACAACAACGGCGCTTCGAATTGCACTTTGTGGCGGCGCAAAGCCCGGTGACCAGCGCCATTGGTTTACCACTGCTGGCCTCGACGCTGCCGGAGACCTTGCCGCCGGACTCGCTGCTGCTGATCCCGGGTGTCGCCGGTCATGAGCCGGATTGGCAACATCCGGCCATGCAGCAATTGTTAGCTTGGCTCAGCCGGGTTGGTCAACAGCCGGAGCTGCTAGTGACTATCTGTGCCGGCAGTCTGATCGCCGCTAAAGCCGGGTTATTGGCCGGACATAGCTGTACCACCCACCACAGCCATAGCAGCCAGTTGGCGGCGTTATCTCCTTCGGCTCGGGTGCTGGAGAACCGTTTGTTTGTGCAGGATGGGAGGCTTTGGAGTAGCGCGGGCGTTACCTCGGGCATCGATCTGGCCCTGAGCCTGCTCGAGCGATTGACCTCGGTGCAGTGTGCCGCCCAAGTCGCGCGAAATATGGTGGTGTTTGTGCGACGCAATGGCGCCGAAAGCCAGTTTTCGCCTTGGCTGGCCTGGCGCAATCACCTGCATCCAGCGGTGCATCGGGTACAGGATGCCATCAGTCAGGAGCCCGAACTGGGATGGACCCTGGAGCAATTGGCGGCGATTGCCTGTGTCACTGCGCGCCATCTGACCCGAGTTTTTCGCGAGCAGACTGGCATTACCCTGACGCACTATCAGAATGAGCTGCGCCTGGCGCTGGCCAGTTCGCTGCTACAGCAGCAGGGGATGACGTTGGATCAGGTTGCCGAGCGGGTGGGGCTGGGGGATGCCCATCAGTTGCGGCGGGTCTGGCATCGACACAGAACGGGCACCCCGGGCGAATGGCGGCAGCAAACTCGGCCACTGCAGAACGGCGAAGGGATAGCGGATTAGTCTACCGTTATCCCTTCGCAAGCTAGCGTGAGTCTTGGGTCAGTTGTTGGATCCGTACCCGATTGCGACCTGCCAAAATGGCCTGGCCTAATGCTTCCCCTGCGGCGTGCAGTACCAGCTCGAGATCCAGGCGCTCCTTGAGCAGTTGGATGCCGACCACGCCGATGGAGGCCGTTAACGACAGGCTGCGCGACTCCAGATCCACCACATCGTCCAGCGAATGCACCAGCTTGTCACCCACACCAAACAGCTCGTCACTCTCGACGCCGGGCAGCAGCACCAATAACCGACCCTGATGCCACAGCCCGAGTAGATCGCCTAGGCGCAGGTTGCGCTGTAGTCGACTGGCGGCAGCCAGTTGTAATTCCTCAATCTGCTGAGGGGTCAGCGTCTGCGTGGCAAGGGGATCCAGCTCCACCAGCGCCAAGGCATAGGCTCGGCCTTCCAACCGGCAGCGCGTATAGCTGCAGTGCAGCAGATCAGCGATTTCGGCGGGATCCAGCAGCTTGCCGCCCCCCTGCTGGTTGGCTAGCGAGATGGAATTCATTTGTTTGCGCAGCGCTTGGGGTTGGCTGGCCAGTAGAAAGCGCAGCCGCATTTCGACTTCCAATAAATTGACCAGATCGACCAGCGCCAGTCGTTGCCGGATATCCAGGCTACGAGGTTCGCGCGCAGCCACGGCTACTATGCCCATGGCATGTCCCTCGGGGCTGTGCAGAGGATACGCCGCCAGCCATCCCAGTTCATGTTCGCTGCACCACAGATGGCTGCGGAGCTGGGGATCGCAGTCCGCCGAGCTGCATTCGAACAGGCCCTCACCGGCAATCACTCGTTGCGCAATGGAAGGTGGAAAGCCGGCCGGAATATCCAGCCCTTCCAGCAATTGATCCTGATCTTCGCTCAACAGGCTGATCCAGGCGCATTCGGCATCACTGAGCAGTTGCAGCAGACGCAGAATGCGGCGGTAATCATCCTGACTGAGACTGGCCATCTGTAGCGCCCGACGCTGGGCATCCAGGCGGATGTGCAGCAAATGCGAGTCATGTGTGGATTGGTGTGTCATAGAAATCTCCCGTGCCATGCCTCTTATAGCGTAGAACAGAGTTTTCCAAGGGCGTGAAATTCGGCATGCCGCGACAGCCGGATTGCGATCCCACCAACATTCGTTGGTCGATGACCGTAATCCGGCTTAGCCCTACTTCAGAGTCAGATTATCGAGGCGTATGAGTGTCGCGGAGGGAACAACCTTATTTGCCGATGCAGAACGAGCTGAAAATCCGGCCTAACAGATCATCGGAGCTGAAGGCGCCGGTAATTTCGCTCAGATATTCTTGCACCAGTCGGAGTTCCTCAGCTACCAGCTCGCCTGCGGCGTAAACCTCCAGCTGAACCTTGGCCAATTGCAGGTGTTCCTCGGCCTGGGCAATGGCCTCCAGATGGCGGCGGCGGGCCATGAAGCCACCTTCCACATTGCTCTGATAGCCCATGCACTGTTTGAGGTGTTCACGGAGCGCCTCGAGGCCGAGGTTATTCTTGGCCGAGATACGAAAAACCGGGTGGCCTTGCTCTTCGGTGGTGGTTAGCATCTCGCCGGTCAGATCCGCTTTGTTGCGGATCACGGTCAGCCCGAGTTGCGGTGGCAAGCGGTCGATAAAGTCGGGCCAGATTTCGTGGGGATCAACAGCGGATGTGGTGGTGCCATCGACCATAAATAGCACCCGATCCGCCTGGATAATCTCGGCCCAGGCGCGCTCGATACCAATTTTCTCGACGGCGTCTTCTGTCTCGCGCAGACCGGCGGTGTCGATGATATGCAACGGCATACCATCGATATGGATATGTTCACGCAGCACATCCCGGGTGGTACCGGCGATTTCGGTGACGATGGCCGATTCGCGGCCTGCCAGGGCGTTGAGCAGGCTGGATTTTCCGGCATTGGGGCGCCCGGCAATCACCACCTTCATCCCCTCGCGCAGTATGGCTCCCTGTTTCGCCTCGTTCTGTACGGCGGCCAGATCGTTGATGATGGCATACAGATCGCGGGCCACTTTGCCATCGGAGAGGAAATCGATCTCCTCCTCGGGAAAGTCGATGGCCGCCTCGACATAGATGCGCAATCGCGTCACATCCTCGACCAGTGCGGTAATGCGCCGGGAGAATTCCCCTTGCAGCGAGTGCAGGGCTGAACGGGCGGCCTGCTCGCTGGTGGCTTCAATTAGATCGGCGATGGCTTCGGCTTGTGCCAAGTCCAGCTTGTCGTTCAAGAAGGCGCGCTCGGAGAACTCCCCCGGACGGGCGGTGCGGACGCCAGGAAGCGTCAGGATCCGTCGCAGCAGCATGTCCATCACGACCGGGCCGCCATGGCCTTGCAACTCCAGCACATCTTCGCCAGTGAAGCTGTTGGGGGCTTTGAACAGTAGAGCTATGCCCTGATCCAGCACCCGGCCATGGTCATCCAGAAACGGCAGATATTCGGCGTAGCGAACACGGGGTTGTTTACCGAGTACGGCGGCCGCCACTGCGTCACACAGAGGTCCAGAAACCCGCAGTATGCCTACGCCACCGCGGCCAGGAGGGGTGGCTTGCGCCACAATAGTGTCAGTGTTGAACATGAGGCTGTGCTTCTCGTACTCGGGGATTGGGCTCATTGTAATAAAAAAGGCGACCCGTAGGTCGCCTTATTCTTTATCTGAAGGTCGGAACTTATTTCTTCTCGCGACTGTGCAGACCCTTCTTCTCCAGCTGACGGTAAATCATGGTCTGCTGGATGATGGTGACAATGTTGGAAACCAACCAGTACAGAGTCAGACCGGACGGGAACCAGAGGAACATGAAGGTGAAGATGATCGGCATGAACTGCATCACCTTCTGCTGCATCGGGTCGGTGACCGTGGTCGGGCTCATCTTCTGGATCCACCACATGGTGGCGCCCATCAGCAGCGGCAGCACATAGTAGGGGTCCTTGACCGACAAGTCAGTCAGCCACAGGGCAAACGGTGCATGACGCAGTTCGACGGACTCCATCAGCGTCCAGTACAGGGCGATGAAGATCGGCATCTGGATCAGGATCGGGAAGCAGCCACCGAGCGGGTTGACCTT
>RRZT011635836.1_pt1 | contig 14137 bp, 10 predicted proteins | sample 2165551 | NCBI WGS metagenome assembly RRZT01 (sample SAMN10456910, study PRJNA506462) | wastewater metagenome | biome: wastewater; feature: sludge; material: wastewater sludge; isolation source: wastewater sludge with Escherichia coli K12::gfp cells carrying plasmid... | place: USA: Moscow, Idaho... | reverse complement strand
GACCGGGCCGCTCGGCATTGCCGGCGTGGCGGCGGCGCTGCTGGTGCTGAACCGGCCGTTCGGCTTGGGGGCGCTGCTGGGCGTGCTTGCGCTGATGGGCATGATCCAGCGCAACTCGGTGATCCTGGTCGACCAGATCGAATCCGACCGCGCGCGCGGCGTGCCCACCTGGGACGCCATCGTCGAAGCCGCCGTGCGCCGCCTGCGCCCCATCGTGCTGACGGCGGCTGCCGCGGTGCTGGCGATGATCCCGCTGTCGCGCAGCGTGTTCTGGGGGCCGATGGCGGTGGCCATCATGGGCGGGCTGATCGTGGCCACGGCTCTGACGCTGCTGGCGCTGCCGGCGATGTACGCGGCGTGGTTCCGCGTCAAGCGGCCGGATCAGGAAAACCCCGCCCCGGCGCCCCGGCAAGAGCCCGCCATCGCAGGTTAAAATCGTCAGTTCGCCAAATTCCGTCGGGCGGTTTGCCAAGCGAACCGCCCGATTCATTTGCAGCCGCGCGGGTGGCGAAATTGGTAGACGCACCAGGTTTAGGTCCTGACGCCAGCAATGGTGTGGGGGTTCGAGTCCCCCCCCGCGCACCACAAGTTCAACTATTCAGAGAGAAAAACCATGGCCGTGAACGTGGAAACCCTTGAGAAGCTCGAGCGCAAGATGACGCTGACGCTGCCCGTCGAAACCATCCAGAGCGAGGTCGAGGCGCGCCTGAAAAAGCTGGCCCGCACCGTGAAGATGGACGGCTTTCGCCCCGGCAAGGTGCCGATGGGCATCGTGGCGCAGCGCTACGGCTATTCGGTGCAGTACGAGGTGATGAACGACAAGGTTGGCGAAGCCTCTTTCAACGCCGCCAACGAGGCCAACCTGCGCGTGGCCGGCCAGCCCACCATCACCGAAAAAGACGGCGCGCCCGAAGGTCAGATGGCGTTCGACGCCGTGTTCGAGGTGTTCCCCGAAGTCAAGATCGGCGACCTGGCCGGTGCCGAGATCGAGAAAGTCTCCGCCGACGTGAGCGATGAAGCCATTCAGCGCACCGTCGACATCCTGCGCAAGCAGCGCCGCAGCTTTGCCCAGCGCGCCAAGGACGCCGCCGCCGAAGACGGCGACCGCGTGACCATCGACTTCGCCGGCAAGATCGACGGCGAAGCCTTCGAGGGCGGCAAGGCCGATGACTTCCAGTTCGTCATCGGCGAAGGCCAGATGCTGAAGGAATTCGAAGACGCCGTGCGCGGCATGAAGCTGGGCGAGAGCAAAACCTTCCCGCTGCCCTTCCCCGAGGACTACCACGGCAAGGACGTGGCCGGCAAAACGGCCGACTTCATGGTCACCGTGAAGAAGATCGAGGCCGCGCACCTGCCCGAAGTCAACGAGCAACTGGCCAAGTCGCTCGGCGTGGCCGATGGCAGCGTTGAAGGCCTGCGCGCCGACATCAAGAAAAACCTCGAGCGCGAGGTCAAGTTCCGCCTCAACCAGCGCAACAAGCAGGCCGTGATGGACGCGCTGATCGGCAAGGCCGAACTGGACATCCCCAAGTCCAGCGTGCAGGCCGAGATCGACCGCATGATCGAGAACGCGCGCGCCGACCTGAAGGCACGCGGCATCAAGGACGTCGAGAAGCTGCCGATCCCCGAAGACACCTTCCGCCCCGAAGCCGAGCGCCGCGTGCGCCTGGGTCTGGTGGTGGCCGAGCTGGTGAAGGCGCAAAAACTGCAGGCCACGCCCGAGCAGCTCAAGTCGCAGGTCGAGGAACTGGCCGCCAGCTACGAGAAGCCGGAAGAAGTGGTGCGCTATTACTACGCCGACAACCGCCGCCTGGCCGATGTCGAGGCCATGGTGATCGAGAACAACGTGACCGATCACGTGCTGAAGCAGGCCAAGGTGACCGAGAAGGCGCTGGGCTTCGACGAACTGATGGGCAACAACTGACCCCCCTGTGGCGCTGGCGCGCCTTCCCCCGGGGGAGACGGCGCCAGCGGCCGGGCCAAGCCCGCTCCGCGGCACCTTGGTATGGCCTGCTCCGCGGCCGCTCGTGTTGATGATTACTATTGAAAATATAGCTGCTCGCGCTTGTTAGGCAAGCACCAGAGGCTGATTTGGTCATAAACCGACGCTGGGGAAAACCCGCTGGCCGACGCGGCGACATGGGGCTTGGAATCGGTCGGTTCCGGCCCCATTTGCTTTGACAAGAACCACTCGGAGCTTTCATGCGCGATTACGACACCCCCCAAGCCCTCGGCCTCATCCCCATGGTCATCGAGCAGTCCGGCCGCGGCGAACGCTCGTACGACATCTACTCGCGCCTGCTGCGTGAGCGCGTGATCTTCCTCGTTGGCGAGGTGAACGACCAGACCGCCAACCTGGTGGTGGCGCAACTGCTGTTCCTGGAAAGCGAAAACCCCGACAAGGACATCTCGCTCTACATCAACAGCCCCGGCGGCAGCGTGACGGCCGGCATGTCGATCTACGACACCATGCAGTTCATCAAGCCGGATGTGTCCACCATGTGCCTCGGCTTTGCGGCCAGCATGGGCGCCTTCCTGCTGGCGGCCGGCGCCAAGGACAAGCGCTACAGCCTGCCCAACAGCAAGATCATGATCCACCAGGTGCTGGGCGGCGCGCGCGGTCAGGCGACCGACATCGAGATCCATGCGCGCGACATCCTGCGCACCAAGGACCAGATGAACAAGATCCTGGCCGAGCGCACCGGCCAGCCGCTGGAAAAAATCCAGCGCGACACCGAACGCGACTACTTCATGACGGCCGACGAAGCCAAGGACTACGGCATCGTCGACAAGGTGATCGCGAACCGGCCCTGATCCTCGGGTTTTTCCGCCTGCCGCGCCGTTGCCTCAAGGCCACGGCGCGGCGCCGTTTGGGCGCATGATTTGGTTATCATGCGCCGATTCATCATGAAACTGACACGCAATGGCCGATAAGAAGGGCTCTTCTTCCAGCGAGAAAACGCTTTACTGCTCGTTCTGCGGCAAGAGCCAGCACGAGGTCAAGAAGCTGATCGCCGGCCCGTCGGTGTTCATCTGCGACGAGTGCATCGACCTGTGCAACGACATCATCCGCGAGGAAGTGCCCGCGGACGCCGCACCGGGTGACTCAAAGGGCGATCTGCCCACGCCGTCCGACATCAAGGCCAACCTGGACAACTACGTCATCGGTCAAGAGCGCGCCAAGCGCACGCTGTCGGTGGCGGTCTACAACCACTACAAGCGCCTCAAGCACAAGGAAGAAGCCAAGAGCGGCGACGTGGAGCTGGCCAAGAGCAACATTCTCTTGATCGGCCCCACCGGCTCAGGCAAGACGTTGCTGGCGCAAACGCTGGCGCGCCAGCTGGATGTGCCCTTCGTCATGGCCGACGCTACCACGCTGACCGAAGCCGGCTACGTGGGCGAGGACGTCGAGAACATCATCAGCAAGCTGCTGCAAAGCTGCAATTACGACGTCGAGCGCGCGCAGCGCGGCATCATCTACATCGACGAGATCGACAAGATCAGCCGCAAGGCCGACAACCCCAGCATCACGCGCGATGTGTCGGGCGAGGGCGTGCAGCAGGCGCTGCTCAAGCTGATCGAAGGCACCATGGCCAGCATCCCGCCGCAGGGCGGGCGCAAGCACCCGAACCAGGACTTCTTGCAGATCGACACCACCAACATCCTGTTCATCTGCGGCGGCGCCTTCGCGGGGCTCGAGAAGGTGATCGAGGCGCGCACCGAAGCGTCGGGCATCGGCTTCGGCGCCACCGTGCGCAGCAAGCAGCAGCGCTCGATCAGCGAGGCGTTTCAGGAAGTGGAGCCCGAAGACCTGATCAAGTACGGCATCATCCCCGAGCTGGTCGGCCGCATGCCCGTGGTCGCCACGCTGGCCGAGCTGACCGAAGACGCGTTGGTGCAGATCCTGACCGAGCCGAAAAACGCGCTGGTCAAGCAGTTCGGCCGCCTGCTGCAGATGGAAGGCGTCGAGCTGGAGATTCGGCCCAGCGCGCTGAAAGCCATCGCCCGCAAGGCACTGGCGCGCAAGACCGGCGCGCGCGGGTTGCGCTCGATTCTGGAAGGCGCGCTGATTGACACCATGTTCGAGCTGCCGCACACGGCGAACGTGGCCAAGGTGGTGGTGGACGAGAACACCATCGAGGAAAGCCAGACGCCGTTGCTGGTCTACCGCGAAGCCGCGAAGAAGGCCTGATTTTCAAGTCTTTTTGGGCTTCAGCGCTTGCCAGGCAAGCGCAAGCAGCTATATTTTAGATAGTAGTCGTGCAGGTCGGCCCAGCCGGCGTGCGTGATTTACGTCGCCTTCGCACCCCCAGCGGGCCGCTGGGTTGAAAATGTCGCCTGAGCAGCCATCTCTGGCTGGTTCACCCCGAGGATTCTTCATGTCCGGAAACGTCCCCCTGCCCGCCACCCCCATCGACCTGCCGCTGCTGCCGCTGCGCGACGTGGTGGTGTTCCCCCACATGGTCATCCCGCTGTTCGTGGGCCGCCCCAAGAGCATCAAGGCGCTCGAAACCGCCATGGCCGCCGACCGCCGCATCATGCTGGTGGCGCAAAAGGCCGCCGCCAAGGACGAGCCTTCGGTCAACGACATGTTCGAGGTCGGCTGTGTGTCCACCATCCTGCAGATGCTCAAGCTGCCCGACGGCACCGTGAAGGTGCTGGTCGAAGGCCAGCAGCGCGCCACCGTCACGCACATCGAGGACGGTGGTGAAGATTCGCACTTTGTTGCCACCGTGACGCCGCTCGAAGTGGTCCAGGGCGACAAGGACAACGCCGAGGTCGAGGCGCTGCGCCGCGCCGTGATGCAGCAGTTTGACCAGTACGTCAAGCTGAACAAGAAGATTCCGCCCGAGATCCTGACCTCGATCGCCAGCATCGATGAGCCCGGCCGCCTGGCAGACACCATCGCCGCGCACCTGCCGCTCAAGCTCGAAAGCAAGCAAACGGTGCTGGATTTGTCGAGCGTGAAAGAGCGGCTGGAAAATCTGTTTGAGCAGATCGAGCGCGAGGTCGACATCCTCAACGTCGACAAGAAGATCCGTGGCCGCGTCAAGCGCCAGATGGAGAAGAACCAGCGCGACTTCTACCTGAACGAGCAGGTCAAGGCGATCCAGAAAGAGCTGGGCGAAGGCGAAGACGGCGCCGACATCGAGGAGATCGAGAAAAAAATCAAGTTTGCCCGCATGCCGAAAGAGGCGCGCAAGAAGGCCGATGCCGAGCTTAAAAAATTGAAGCTCATGTCGCCCATGTCGGCCGAAGCCACCGTGGTGCGCAACTACATCGACGTGCTGGTTGGCCTGCCCTGGGCCAAGAAGACCAAGATCAAGCACGACCTGGCCTACGCCGAAGAAGTGCTGAACGAAGACCACTATGGGCTGGAAAAGGTCAAGGACCGCATCCTTGAATACCTCGCGGTGCAGCAGCGCGTGGACAAGGTCAAGGCGCCCATCCTGTGCCTGGTCGGGCCACCCGGCGTGGGCAAGACCTCGCTCGGTCAGTCGGTCGCCAAGGCCACGGGCCGCAAATACGTGCGCATGGCGCTCGGCGGCATGCGCGACGAGGCCGAGATTCGCGGCCACCGCCGCACCTACATCGGCGCCATGCCGGGCAAGGTGCTCCAAAGCCTGAACAAGGTCGGCACGCGCAACCCGCTGTTCCTGCTGGACGAGATCGACAAGCTGGGCATGGACTTCCGCGGCGATCCGTCCAGCGCGTTGCTGGAAGTGCTGGACCCGGAGCAGAACCACACCTTCTCTGATCACTACGTCGAGGTCGACTTTGACCTGAGCGACGTGATGTTCGTGGCCACCAGCAACTCGATGAACATCCCGCCGGCGCTGCTGGACCGGATGGAGGTCATTCGCCTGTCGGGCTACACCGAGGACGAGAAGACCAACATCGCCATCAAGTATTTGCTGCCCAAGCAGATGAAGAACAACGGCGTGAAGGACGAAGAGCTGGCTGTGTCCGAAGAGGCCGTGCGCGACATCGTGCGCTACTACACGCGCGAAGCCGGCGTACGCTCGCTGGAGCGCGAGCTGTCCAAGATCTGCCGCAAGGTGGTGAAAGCGCTGCAGCTCAAGCAGATGTCGCCGCAGGTCAAGGTGACGTCCGAGAACCTGAACGATTTCCTGGGCGTGCGCAAGTTCAACTACGGCCGCGCCGAGCAGCAGAACCAGGTCGGGCAGGTCGTCGGCCTGGCGTGGACTGAGGTGGGCGGTGACCTGCTCACCATCGAAGCCGCCACCATGCCCGGCAAGGGCGCGATTCAGCGCACCGGCCAGCTGGGCGAGGTGATGAAGGAGTCGGTGGAAGCGGCGCGCACCGTGGTGCGCTCGCGCGCTCGTGGCCTGGGCCTGAAGGACGAGGTGTTTGAGAAAAAGGACATCCATATCCACGTGCCCGACGGCGCCACGCCCAAGGACGGCCCGAGCGCCGGCGCCGCCATGACCACGGCCATCGTCTCGGCGCTGACCGGCATCCCGGTGCGCGGCGATGTCGCGATGACGGGTGAAATCACGCTGCGCGGCGAGGTTACGGCGATTGGCGGCCTGAAGGAAAAGCTGCTGGCCGCGCTGCGCGGCGGCATCAAGACGGTGATCATTCCTGAAGAGAACGTGAAGGATCTGCAGGAGATTCCCGCCAACGTGAAGGAAGGCCTGAAGATCGTGCCGGTCAAGTGGATCGACAAGGTGCTGGAAGTGGCGCTGGAGCGCCAGCCCGTGCCCCTGACCGACGACGACGTGGCGGCGGCCCCGGAAGCGCCGCCGGCGGTGGCCAAGAAAACCAGCCGCGCCGCCGTCAAGCACTGATTTTTTCTGGGGCCCCTTGCAGAATGGCCCGATTTCAGCCTATACTGCGAGGCTTGCAACGCGGGAATAGCTCAGTTGGTAGAGCGCAACCTTGCCAAGGTTGAGGTCGCGAGTTCGAGCCTCGTTTCCCGCTCCAATTTATGATCTACAGACTTCCACTGGGGTCTGTAAGTCGTTGAAAAAAGGAGCTTCGGCTCCTTTTTTCATTCCAGCAAAAGCCACGGAAATCCACCGACAGCCAGCGTTTTTGAGGCCAAAAACAAGGCCAAAGAATACGGGTGGTTCCGGTGCCGGGTTCTTGCTGGGGTTGGATCGGGATGACCAGCAGCATCGGGCCTAAGTCCAAGACTTAGGAGCTTCGATGATGGCACTCTCTGATCTGACTGTGCGGCAAGCCAAGGCCGCTGACAAAGCCTACAGCCTCCCCGACACCGATGGCCTCGGCCTGGTGGTTGCCCCTACCGGCGGCAAATCATGGCACCTGCGCTACTACTGGCTCGGCAAGCAAAAGCGCATCTCCCTGGGCAACTACCCCGAGATCGGCCTGCGCGAAGCGCGTACCTTGCGCGACGAAGCCCGGGCGCTCCTGGCCAAGGGCATCAACCCCCACACCGACCGCAAGCAGAAGCGGCACGCGGTCAAGCTGGCGGCCGATTACACCTTCAAGGCCGTCTTCGATGCCTGGGTCGAGCATCGCCGCAAGGAACTCAAGGAAGGTCGCCAAAGCACCCTCTCGCAGATCCTGCGGATTTTCGGCAAGGACGTGCTGCCCACCCTTGGCAAGATGTCGATCTACGACATTCGCCGGCCCCAGCTTCTGGGCGTCCTGGCAAGGATCGAGGAACGCAAGGCCTTCACCACAGCAGAAAAGGTCCGCACCTGGTTGAGTCAGTTGTTCCGCTATGCCCTCGTGATCGTCGAGGGGCTGGAAGCCAATCCGGCCTCCGACCTGGATGTGGTGGCGGAGCCCAAGCCCCCGGTGAGCCACAACCCGTACCTGCATCTGCCCGAGCTGCCAAACTTCCTCCAGAAGCTCCGGCGCTACAACCCGCGTGGCTGGCAAACCCAGCTCGGCATCCGGCTACTGTTCCTGACCGGTGTGCGCACCGGTGAGTTGCGGCTGGCAACCCCGGATCAGTTCGACCTGGACCGCGGCCTGTGGATCATCCCGCCGCAGATCGTCAAGCAGCTTCAGGACGAGATGCGCAAGGCCGGCAAGCGCCCCCAGGACGTGCCGCCCTACATCGTGCCGCTGTCCCTTCAGGCCATCGAGATCGTGCGCTACCTCTTGGGGGTGATGCGGCCCGCCCAGGTTCATCTGCTCACACACCGCAGCGAACTTAAGAAGCGCGTCAGCGAGAACACCCTCAATGCCGCCCTGAAGCGGATGGGCTACGAGGACCAACTGACCGGCCACGGCATCCGCGGGACCATCTCGACGGCGCTCAACGAGATCGGTTATCCCAAGATTTGGGTGGACGCTCAGCTCTCGCACTCCGACCCGAACAAGGTGAGTTCGGCCTATAACCACGCCAAGTACGTAGAACCGCGACGTCGGATGATGCAGGACTGGGCCGATCGCCTCGACCTGCTCGAGCAGGGTCAGGTGGAAGCCGCCAGTGCTCACCTCACCATTCGTATCGAAGGGGTGCCGGCGATGGCAGAAGACGAGCCTGTTGCCGCCGCCGCTGTGTTCCCTGAAGGCTCTGTGCCGCCTGTAGTGGCTGCTCCCATCGTCGTGACTCCGAACGACGCCGGAAGCACGTTCCAGCGACTGTCGCAGGTGCCTCCGGCGCCCACGCGGGCGCCGGAACCGGAAGTGTCCGCAATTCAGCGCGAGCGCGAGGAAATGCTTGCTATGTACGAGTCACCGAGCTGTCTGCCAGTGCCGCTGTTCGGCAAGCTGGCTGGGAAGTCCAAGGATCAGATCAACCGCGAGTTGAAGGCCGGCAAGCTGCTATCCATCAGTTTGGGCAACCGCGGGCAGCGCGTTCCCGACTGGCAACTGGTGCCGCTCAAGCACAAGCTGGCGCAGGTGCTCATGAACCAACGCCCGCACGCGGATTCGTGGGACCTGTACCGCATGCTGACCCAGCCGCACCCGGACCTGGGTGATCGCGCGGCCATTGATGCGGTCACGATGACCAACGTGCCCGCGATTGTCCGGGTCATCATGGGCGACTACCGGCACCATGCGGATGCGCCCGAGACTGTTGCTCCGCGGCCCATCCCTGAGGATGTGGGGCAGAGCGCCCGTCGGCTGGTGGATAGCACAGTGGTCTTTGAAGGGGCCTAACCCTTGCGCTTCAACCCATGGTCGGGGTGAGGCGCCCGGGGGTCACCCACTACGCGAACCAATTTGCAGCGCTCTGCGCTCGTACCGCTCAGCAACGGGATCAGCACGCGCGTAGGCTCGTTGCAGGTACGTCACGACCGGGTAGGGGCCACCAACGAGCGGTCGCATGCGGATTCCCAACCCGTGAGCACGCGCGATGCGCGGTTGCGCAGATAGCCCAACGCTGTATCCGCCGGCAACCCACAGTGCCGCCATCTCGAACGAAGTCACCCACTGTATGTTGTTCTGATCCACCGGCATGAGGGAGGCCTGCCTCTCATCCAGCAGGGGGCAAGCCTCCGCCTGCCAACGATAGACGGGGTACGCTTGGAGATCGGCGATGGTGAGTTTCTCCTGGTCAAGAAAGAAAAACCGCGGCGGCATGGCTACGGCCATGTTCTCGGCCCACACGGGTTGCGTGCTGAGGGCCGGTCGCTGATCCCCTGAAGCGACATCCCTGCGTCGTAGCGGCCTTCATGAAGGCCCTGAAGCAAAACGTCACTTGAAACCTCGAAGAAAGTGAGAGTGACGTCTGGCTCTTCCGCGCGTTGCCGCGCCAAAAGCGCTGATAGTTGTGATGAAGGTACGCCCGGCGCTACCGCAAGCCTGAAACCGGGGGAAGAATTGGTGGCGTCGTGCATGAGAGCACCCAAGGAGAAAGTTGGTCAAAACAAGCCAATGTGATACGCATGGGTTAAATTTAACGTGGTTAAATTTCAGTGACTGTTCAACGCATTCTGCTAATGCAGAAGCGTGCAGTTCAATGGGGTCGCCCCAAGCACAACCAGATATGAAGCCGAGCCAGCCTTGGCGTTCGGCAACGCTGTGCGCGCCTTTCGCTTGGAACTGAGTGTTGCTCAGGAAGAACTGGCCGCACTAGCCGGAGTTGAGCGTTGGCATATGGGCAAGATTGGGCGGGGGGAACACTTACCCGCGTTGGCCTTGGTACTGAAAATTGCAGCCGTGCTCAAGATAAGCGGCACCGAACTGATGGCCGCGACCGAGCACAACATGCAGCTCCGCTGCTGAGTCTTAGGGCTGGTTTCCGCGAATTAAGTGCCCAAACCTTCGCGCAGGCGAAAAATAAATCGTTCCAGTGAGGCTGTCACATCGCCGCTGTCGGATCGGAGTAAATAGGTCGTAATGACCGCCGATTCCACGGCCAAGGGGCGGACTACGACATCGGGCCGCTGGCTGACTGGTACTTTACTTGCTGCCATGAAGCCGACACCATAACCGGCACCGACCAGCGTGAGCATCATCTCCAGTGAGGTCGCACGTTCAACGACGTTTTGCCGGTGTTCCAGAGGTCCAAGGAGTCGTGCCAATACGCGGCAGTAGCCCTCGCAGACCCGTGGGTCGCACAAGACGAGCGGATGGCCATCGAGCTCATGGAGGGGCACTTCCTTATGAGCGAGCAGTTCGTGCCGGGCCGGCACGGCTATTACCAGGGGATCTCGCCAAATCGGCTCGGCAATGATGCCCTCGCCGACATCTGCTGTGTGCGCGAAGCCGATCATGAAGTCGCCAGAGCGTAGGCCGCGCAACTGGTCCGCCAACGGAACTTCGGACAGGCGTACTTCGATTTCCGGTTCCTCGGCTCGGCAACGGGCCAAGAACTCCGAGAACCGAGGATCGGTCGCACCATCGGAGACCGCGATACGCAGGCTGCCACGCGCACCTGCTGCGACGGCCTTAGCATTCTCTCGCGCCTGTTCGAGAACGGTGAACAGCCGGCGGGTATCTTGCAGGAAGGCGGATCCAGCTGCAGTCAGCTTCGTCCCTCTGCGGTCTCGATCGAAGAGAACAACCCCCAGATCCTCCTCCAGTTCTTTGATCGCTCGGGACAATGGCGGTTGTTCGATATGTAGGCGCTCAGCCGCGTGGCTGAAGTGAAGTTCCTCTGCCAAGACGGCAAAATAGCGAAGGTGTCTCAATTCCACTTCAACTTTCCTTGGTAAGGTAATCGCCTTCGCCAGGCTGGAAGAGGCGCTTTCCATCGACCCAAAGCGTCCTTCTTTGGTAGGGGCGGGGTAATGGCCTCCAATGAGATTAGGCTGAGCAACTACCAGTTAGCCTCCGGCCGCTTCATCGGATGCTCCCAGATTCCCTATGCGTCGAACATCCACGACCAAGACATAAAAGCTATGCAGCGGATGTATGGGCAAGGGGGCTAACCTACCCCGCCTTCACATACCTCACGCACATCGAACGACGTGCATCCGTGGAGCGGAATGGCCTTAAGGCACTCTGCGTCATCTGTCGTTCCAAGCGTCCTGTAAGTGTGTCCAGGCGTCCAAAACCTTGAACCCGCGTCGCACAGCCGTTCCGTTTTGAGTTCGGATTAGTGGGTGTGTCCGTCGTGACCAGTACCAGTAAGTGACGGTGCTTGTCTGTCGCACCTTTGGAGTGCATAAGCCCCAGCCCGGAGAATGCCGGGAGGGGAGCATGAATTGAACGAGAAGCAAACGAGAGCGAAGTACACGCTGGAGTTCAAGCAGGAGGCAGTGCGGCAGGTCAAGGCCGGGCGTGCTGCGTCGGCCGTGGCCACGACGCTGGGCATGCCCAAGGCGAGCCTGACGAACTGGGTGCGGGCCGATGCGAAGGGCCAGTTGGAGGTGAGGTCCGAAGGCAAGGCCACAACACTGACGGTCACGCCCGAGCAGGCGGAGATTGCGCGGTTGAAGGCGCAGGTAGCGCGGCTGACGATGGAGCGCGACATCGCAAAAAAAGCCGCGGCGTACTTTGCGCAGGACGTGCTGCAAGGTACGCCTGGATTTTCTGGATGAAGGGGCGCTGGCCGATCACATTGATGTGCGAGGTTCTGCAGGTCAGCGCCAGCGGATATTTCCGCTGGGATGCGTCGAGGCGCGATACCAAGCACGCAGGGCGCAGGCTGCACAGCGATGAGGCCTTGTTGGCTCACATCCGGGCCATCCACGAGCAGTTGCGCGGTGAATATGGCTGGCCGCGCATGCATCGCGAACTGCTGGCCCGCGGCCTGCGCGTGGGCAAAGAGCGGGTGCGCCGGTTGATGCAGCGCCACGGCATCCGGGCCAAGGGTAGGCGCAAGTTCGTGGTGACCACCGACAGCGCGCACCGCTTGCCAGTCGCCCCGGACCTGGTGCAGCGCCGCTTCACGCCGGCAGCGCCCAAAGTGGTGTGGAGCGGCGACATCACGTACATCGCTACCGACGAGGGATGGCTGTACCTGGCGGCCGTGCTGGACCTGCACAGCCGCCAGGTGGTGGGCTGGAGCCTGCAGGCGTACATGCAGACCTCGCTGGTCAAGGATGCGTTGCTGATGGCTTGCTTTCGCCGTCGACCTGCCGCAGGCCTGATCTTTCACAGCGACAGGGGCAGCCAGTACTGCAGCCAGGATTTTCAGGACACTCTGGGCGCCCGGGGCATACGCAGTTCGATGTCACGCAAGGGCAATTGGTGGGACAACGCTCCCACAGAGAGCCTGTGGGGACGGTTGAAGACGGCCTGCGTGCACGGCCAGCGGTTTGCCACTCGCATGCAGGCAAGGCAGGCCGTCATGGACTGGATCGCCTTCTACAACCACTCGCGGCTACATTCAGCACTGGGCTACCTCAGTCCGATGCAGTTCGAACAACGCTGGTTGGCGGCGCAGCGCAAATCTGCCGCTTGATGATCGGGCTACGCACTCCGGTTTTCAGGGGCAACCTCACTCAGGACAAGATATGGATTGTTTGGTGGCACGTCATGAAAGAGCCCACCTGCATCCTCCAGAAGATAGCCGTGCAGCCTCCGAACCTTACGCGGACCGGTAACCTCGCAGGTCCAGATGTTCAAGCCGCTCGGCTGCTTCCTATGCAACTGAAGTTTCTCGAAGCGCTTTTGTACCCACTGCCAATCCTGTTGGCCCGCGTGCCTAGCTAGCAAGCTCACTTTCGGATGTTCTTGCGCATAGCGTTGGAACACACCAGGGCTGACCAAGTACGCAGTGCCACTCACCGTATGCACGAGTGCCTTTGCATCATTGATGATGAGCTGCCGCGCGGCGATCCCGTATTTCAGCCACGCCACGAAATGCTCCCCGGATGGCTTCACTGCCGACGAAGCTGACGCAGGCATGTGTACAGGTGGCTGAAGAGATATTGTTGTGGTCACTGGCATGGGAGCGTCGAAAACCTGCCCCGGGATCTCCTCCGCATCTTGGCCGGCGCCGGAAGCGTCGCCCAAGCCCACCATCGCCAGCATGTCCTCCATGACGTTGAGCACGGGCTGGGCCGCAGGCGACGAAACGGTGGCGGTACTACTGCCTGCCCAAGGCGGAGGCTCTTGACTTTCCTGAGCCGGTTTCGCCACGGCAGTAGGTGGGATGGCTGGCGTGCCGGCATCGCTTTCCGCGGAGGCCGCGCCGATCTCGACCGAACCTGCAAAGGGCACTGGCCGTTCGCCAGAGTCCCAGATCAGCGCGGGAGTGAGACGCAGCAGGGAGAACGAGTGGGTCCAGCCGGTCGTGCTGGTCACGGTTGCGCGCCAGACCGCTTTGCCGTCCGATGTAGGCTGCAGCATGCCGTGATCCTGCAGCACGTTGAACACGGCGGTGTTGTTCGCAGGGATGCCATCGATGCCCTGGGATAGCAGGTGCGCGCGTAGCTTGTCGGAGACCGTCTTGCTCACCAGCCATAGCGCGTCCTCGGTGAGCCAGCCATCGGAGGCCTCGGGCTGGTTCAGCTTCAACTCTTCCTTGAGTAGGTAGCGCAGCCCATCAAGCAGCTTGCGTTGCAGCGCATGCTTGGGCGCGGCCGTGGCGCGGGCCGGATCACCACCCAGTTCCTGGGCGACCGAAGCGCGGTCGGCCTGCACGACAAGTTCGCCCAGTATCCCGGCGTGTTCGTACTGGCCGGCCAGTACGTACAGCAGCGGCCCCCATAGGGCGGGATAGCCACTGAGCCAGTCCAGGAGATGGGCATCTAGCAGTTGGTGGTAGAGCAGTCCCGTCGCGGCACTGTGTAGT